>MDTG01193940.1_pt1 | contig 11235 bp, 10 predicted proteins | sample 811421 | NCBI WGS metagenome assembly MDTG01 (sample SAMN05326645, study PRJNA326480) | marine metagenome | isolation source: seawater | place: Pacific Ocean: South East | collected 2011
ATATTTTAAGATATTTAAAGATTAAAAAAAATTATGATAATGTAATGGAACTATTTTACTCAAAAGCAAATCCTGTATTTGAATTTATTAAATATAATGATGTAAAAAAAATTTTAAAAAGTGAAAATATGTTAAATTCCGAAAATAAATTCTTATTTAGTGTTATAAATTTATCCTTATTTTTAAAAAATAAATGAAACTTAGATGGTGTAAAAAATGTGTTTTACCGAACTCAAGACCAAATTTGATTATCGATAAATTTGGGATATGCAATGTTTGTAATCTTAAATTGATAAGTAAAAATATAAAAGATATTAAGCCACTTGGAAAAAAAAAATTTAAGCAATTAATAAGAAAAGTATTAAAAGATAATCCAAAAAATAATTATGATTGCTTAGTTCCCGTATCAGGTGGTAAAGACAGTACATGGCAAGTAATTAAATGTTTAGAAAACGATCTTGTTCCATTAGCAGTAACCTGGAAATGCCCATCGAGAACAGAATTAGGACAAAAAAATTTGGATAATTTAATTTCTCTCGGAGTTGATCATTTTGATGTAACTATTAATCCCAAAATTGAAAAAAAGTTTATATACAAAACTTTTCTGGAGTCAGGTGCAGCTGCTATTCCAATGCACTTGGCAATTTTTAATTTATCTCAAAGAATTGCGTCAAATTTTAAAATTCCATTAATTATTTGGGGTGAGAATTCTGCTAAAGAGTACGGTTTTAAAAAAAAAACAGATGTATTGAAAAAAAATTTGGATAAAAAATGGGTAAAAAGTTATGGTGTTACTCATTCCAAAATAGCTGAGGATTGGATTGATAAAAAACTAAAAAAAAAGAACTTAATTTTATATTCTGATAATCAAAATTCTAATTTTAAACCATATTCTATTTTTTTAGGAGATTATTTTGGGTGGGATCCAATTAGAAGTTTTAAAGTTGCAAAAAAAAAAGGTTTTAAATCAAACAAATTTGCAAAAACAGGCTTATATGATTTTGCAGATATTGATGATAACTTCATATCAATACATCATTTTCTGAAGTGGCATAAATTTGGTTTTTCAAGATTATTCGACAATTTATCCATTGAAATTAGAAAAAAAAGAATTTCAAGATCGAAAGCTATAGATATAATTAGAAAAAAAGGGTTAGATATTCCAAAAGACGACATTAAGATATTTTGTAAATATTTGGGTATTTCTCATAAACACTTTTTCAATATTTGTGAAAAGTTTAGAAATAAAAATATATGGAAATATGACACAAAAGAAAGAAAATGGAAAATCCCAAATTTTTTAATCTCAAATTTCAATTGGTAAAAAACTATAACCTACAAAAAATAATTGAATAAATCTTTAATTTGGTGAAATTTATTTTTCTAATAAAAACCAAGAGATATCGCACTGGGGTGCTAGGTTATCTCTTTTATAAACAAAACCGTAATCAATTAACTTCATTTTATAATTGTCTATTAAATCGCCCGCGAAATCTCTCTTAAATAATTGATTTTCATAACCTCTATACGAAACTTTAGTTGGAGTGGGATTATAATATTCTGCAACTAGAACATATCTATTTGATCCATTAACCAGGTTTGCGTAGACAGAATCTAAATGATCAGGATTTATATGTATCAAAACTCCATATGTAAATGTTAAGTCAACTTTATTATCGTTAATTTTTTCTAAAATAGATTTTTGAGTAATTTCAGCAATTTTTCTATCACTTGCCTTTTTAGCAGCTTTTTCATTTATTTCATAACCACTTAATGTTGAATTTGGCAAAAGAGTTTTCAACGCAACTAAATTAAGACCCTGACCACAACCATACTCTCTAACTGATTTAATGCCATAGGATGCTCGCAACATCTTTGTCCATACGACAATTTTATTTTGAAGTTTTCTCTCTGAATTATTTCTATCAATATAACCCTGGTTAAAATCACTTGCCCACAGTTTTTCTTGCTCAGTTTTATAAGTCATTTATTTTACTCAATTAAAAAAATAACTTCTATAATATAAACAATTAAAGTCAACTTATTGAGGAGATTTTAGAACATTTTACAATAAATAAATCTTTAGTTATATCAAGAATTACTTTTTTTCTAAATTAAAGTTGATTTAGATATAGTCAAATATATATCTAAAAAATATAATCAGACAACTCAGTTTCAATTATATCAATTTCACTTTTGCTTAAAAGTTGGGAAAATTTTCCAATATTCTTTTTAGAGAGATTGGGCTGATAATTTGAGGATATATTATCAGGTAAAGTCATATGTTTACATAGTATTTCTACAGAATTTTCATATTCATTTACAAAATTCTCAAAACTTATCTTTAAAATCTTTGGGTCCTCAATTTTTTTTAATCTTGCCTGCATTTCTTTATACCAATTAACAAACCCTCTTACAGAGTTGCCTTTTTTAAATTGTTTAATTTCTAGAAATTGGTCTCTTGGGTCTCTTGTTATAATAACAACTTTTGAACTAGAAAAATATTTTGTAGACTCAAGTGCGTTCCAGCCAGATCCTGCCTGATTTAATAGTATAGGACAACCAGCAGATTCTGGTAAAAAAATTCTGTCATGTAATTTTTGAGCTGAAAAAACAAATTTATCTTCTGAAACAAGAATTCTAGTTTTTGGAATAATATCAATAAAACCTACTTTTCTTTTTGCAATATTTATAATTTTTTGCAAAGGGGTTTGGATGTAATGACGCCAATTTAACTTCATGGGAAAGTCTGTAGCAGTTACTTCTTTGGTAAATTTTTCAAATTCTTCTTTAAAAAGTTTTAATCTATCTGGAAAATTTTTTCCCATAGTTTGTTTTGACCACGTATTAATTAATCTATTTGTAATTTTTTCAAACTGAGAAATTGCATACTCACATGTGGCTGGATCAAAAGCTTTATTACAGGCCGCCTCAAGTGCTAATAGACCATTTGTAATTTGAGGTAATTCATATTCTTCTCCTAACAAAGGATTATATAAATCACCACGTTTGCTAAAATAATCAAAAATTGCACCCGATCCAGAATATGTTGTGCCTAGCACTATGATATATTTTGGAGTAAGAGCGTTTTTATCCATTACCAATTATTTTTTATTTTTATTTAAATTATATTTAAATATCCAATATTTTATAACAAATAATCTATCTAATAAATTAAAATGGATAATCATATCCAAAATAATCTATTTCTTTTTTATGTAAACTAGAAACCATTTTGATATTCTCGTCATCATAAAAATCATTTGAGTCATATTGTTTTCGATTACTACTTTTTACTTTTGGAAGATTGTCAATTATTATCGGAATACCTATTCGTTTACTAATTATAAGCAAATGATCCTCTATTTTTTCAAAAGTGCCCAGGTAATCCAAAACTATTTTATTTTCACATGAATAAATTGGCCAATTTGTTAAAGGAAATGGAACTATACCCTCTGGATCTCGACTAATTTTAAGTTTTCTTTTTAAAAATTCTTTAAACTCTATTTTTTTGGACATGTTTTTTGTCCTCCATAAATAATCACTAATCTCATAATCATATGGATTTCTGACAAAAGCAAATTTAAAATAATTTTTCCATGCAAAATTATCAAATGACATCATCATGTCTGCAGTCGGGCAAGCTGGGTTAGATCCTAATAATTTATGATAACGCCTCTTAATTGATGCATTTACAAATTCTGGGTAATTTAATCCTCGACGATGTAATAAACTTGATGTTATTTCTTTAAATGAACTTAACCATATTGAAGGAGAAAAAAATGTATCAACAATTGCTCTTTTATTCATTTTCCCCCCTTCTTTGATTGTTTCACTCCAAGAACCAATTTGAATGTCATTTGGACCTAAATATTTGTTTAAAGCTAATTGAATTGTGCTGCCAGCACATTTCCTGCTATGTAAAAAAATGAACTTATGTTTATGGCTTATAATCATATTGAAACTATAATTATCAATTTTTGGTTAAATGCTCACCCAATCTAGAGCTTAAAGCACAAATAGTCATTGTAGGATTTACACTTCCTGATGAAGGAAACACCGCGCTGCCACATACATATGTATTTTTTAATCCTCTAATTTTCAAATTTTTATCTACAAATGATAACTTATTTTTATTGTCAAATCTAAGACCGCCCATATGATGTGACGCACATTCTATTTTTTTCTGTATGTTGTTGATATTAAAATTTAACTCAAGTTTAGGCTTTAAACTAAAAAAATTTTTGATTCTTGTTGATAATTCTCTAATTGTATCAATATCTATTTTGCTTAACTTAAGTTTTACGTATGTGTTATTTTTTTTTGAAATTATAGAATTTTTTACATTCGGGATCATTTCACAAAATAGTCTCACTCTATAAGTATTATTTCTTATCATAATTTTTTTCATTAGAGGAATATTGAATTTTTCTAAAAACCTAAATATTCTATTATTTGTTTTTTCAAATCTCACATATGAGTTTAACAACTTCTTTTTTCTCTGTATATCCTTTGGTAAGGATACCCCGTGATAAAAAATTTTATTATTTTTTTGAGTTAATTCGAGCTTATTAATAATGTGAACTTTTGGATATTTGAGATAACCTAAATTAAACTTAGGATGATCCATAAAATACTTACCTATTATTGTTTTATTTTTAATATTCTTTAATTTTCCCTTAGAAACTGAGTTTTGAATAAGGTTTATACTTTCAATACCTCCACAACATATAATAATTTTTTTTGCAACAAATTTTGCATCATTATTCGAGGTATAAGCTATGCTTGTTTTTGAGCTCTCATTAATTGAATTAATTTTACAATTATAAATCAAATCTATCTCGTTTTTATTGATAAATCTCTTAAAATTGATTGGTTTAGTAGTTGCTATAAATGGTCTGAGTTCAAAAGGTATATTAATCTTTTTTTTTTTTAACATATTGAAAAAAAACTCATATTCGTTATTTAACTTTCCATATTCTCTTATTAGTGATTCATATCGCATAGGCCATAAATTACTTTTTTTTTTAGTCCATCTAGGTTGCATTTCAAACTCTTCAAAATAGGATGAAATGTTTGACCACAAACTCGAAGTTCCTCCAACAGTAAAAACTCTTGACTTCAATTTGATTTTTAAGTGTTTGCTTTTGACTTTCTTAAATAATTTTTTTTCAAAGTTACCTCGTTCAATAACTAAAATTTTTGAATTTTTTTTTTTGATAACAATTTTTTATATAGAGTTATTGCTGATGGTCCAGACCCAATAATTATAAAATCGTATATTTTATCTTTTAAAAGATTTTTTTTTTTAAAATGTAAAAAATTAAATTTCATTTTTTTTAAAATTACTTATTTTTTTTTTGATTTCTTGTTCATTTAGGTTTTTAATTTCTTTTAAAGAAAAAAAATAAAGTTGATCTCTGATATCATTAACTTTTTCAAAAACATTATTTATCATTAAATTGTCATTATATATTAACTCTAAAAATTTATTTGGATCATGAAAATTTTCATTTGCATCTAGAAAAGGCCAATTATATTTTAATATTTGAAATATTTTTTTTAGATTGATCAATCTAGTTTCAGAATCACAAAAAAACGGAAAACCATAATGAAAACCACCGGTGTTTTCAAAGTCATCTATTTGGGGTATATGAATATTATCGAACTTTTTAAATCCATCATAAATAATTTGCATTTTTTTTCTTAAAATTTTATTCCTTTTATTTAAATTTTTAATATCACTTGTTGCTGTTATTGCACCTAGAGGATTCATTCGACCTTTGCCAATGAAACCAATTGTGGAAAGACTGTTCAAATTGTTTTCTGGAAGAGTCTTTCTATTTAAATGAGATAAATATATTACCTTTTTATAAACTTCATCAGAATTGGTAATTATAACACCACCCTCTCCTGCATTTATTGCTTTATCTCCTTGCATACTCATGAATGATGCAGCGGAACGAGCAATAACCATTTTATTTTTATTAGTTGCACCTTGTGAATGACTAATATCTTCAATTAAAATAATTTTTTTGTTAAGTTTCAAGATAGTCTCTAATGTATTTGAATTTTGTGGTATTCCATAAGCATGGGTAATTAAGATATAATCTGCATTCAAAATCTTATTCTCATTAAAATTATTCTTTAATTGTAAGTTTTTGTCAAAGTCAATATATTGGGGGATTGCTCCAATTCTTAAAATAGAAGAAATAACAGATGGGAAAGTAAGTTTTGAGATAATTACTTTACTATTTTTTTTTACACCCAGTGAATATAATAAAGTTGTGCACGCAGTTGTCCCATTTGAAAATGATATTGCATATTTGCTTCCAAAAAAATTTGCAACTTTTTTTTCAAAGTTTAAAAGATATTTAGGATATTTTGTATTTTGTTTTAATAAGCTGTGCCAAAAAACAAGAAGTGATGTTTTTATGTTTTCAAAGTTTAAATAAGTTTTAATGTAAAAAAAAAATTTTTTAAAATCCATGAATTAAAACTCTAATCCTAAAATAGTACGTTGAAGATTTCACAATCCTAACAAAATAAATTAGCTATTCAAGATTTTTTAATCAATAAAGATTTTTCTGAGAGTAGTTTAAACTCTATTTTTTCATTAATTCTAAGTATATGTTTTAATCTTTTAATGTTTTCGTGTATTTCAGGGCCCCGAAATTTAGGAAACTTATTTAATCTTTTATTTAAAATTGGTTTTTTATTAAAAAAATTTCTTAATAAATTTCCTGTAGCTTTTCTCATTTTGGTATATCTCATAGAATTTTGAAATTTGTTTAGTTTTGATTGAGAAGATAGATTTTTATCTTCAAGACTTTCCCATACTTTTATGATCTTCTCAGCTGCAGTTTCATTATTATCAATATAAATTCTATTAGCAAAAGTATCAGATATTAGATTTTTCATTTTTTTATTATTTGACTTAATATTACTAAAATTAAAATTTACTTCTCTTAATAGTTCATTTAAAGTTTTAACTTTACTACCTAGTTCGTTTGAGATATTCCCAGTATGTTTTGTTTCAAATGGCATATATGAAATTAAGGGCTTTTTTGCTATAATTGCCTCAAAAGCTGTTGTGCATCCATTATGCAATACAGCAAATGAGTTATTAACCCAAGGGGTTATAGATCCTTCATTTGAAACATGAACATTTGGGATATCTTCTAAGAAAGTTTTCCAATCATCTGGGTTTTCTGTTGGATGAGGTCGTAAGACAATATCATAATTATTTTCATTATTTTTAATAATGTATTCGATTGCCTCTATAAAAAAGGCTGTTCTTGTATAACCCTCTGATTTTTTTCCAAAAAAATTCTGTAGATGTTTCGGGTTTCGATCAAAGTAACCTGCTTTTTTTCTAAACTTAAAATTCTCATGAAAAGGTTGAAATGAATTCCAACAATTTGATGAAATTAATAAATAAGGTTTTTTTGGTAGACTTGTTGGAGTATTCCAGTAACTAGAAAAATTTGTTTTCCATAAATCAGCTCTTGGTGAACCTGTTTTAAATATTTTATTAGAAAAAGATGAATAATTTACTTTTAAAGCGTCAGTATCTTCCTCACCCCAGCCTAAAATTGCTGATGCTTGTTCTAAAGTTTTTTTTGAGTATCTGTCCAGTGTAAAATCAGTATAATCAACCTCTACTAGCCCTCCTTCCTCATCCATACTTGTAATTTTAAAACCATTATCAATGATTAATTGATGCCTATCTATTTTTTCCTTACTTCCAGTGAGTGATTTTGTGTGAAATATGCCTGGAGCGAGTGATCTATTTTTTAATCCACAAATAAAACTTGGTAAATCTGAAATTATTACCTGATGACCTCTTGATGCCGCTAAAGTCGCTAAAAGTAATTTGCTATCTAATTCGCGAACTGCCAATTCTATATGAAGATATATATTCATTTTAAGGTATATTTAATATCTAAATTTAACAATTTAAAAAAGTAAATTTTATATACTCTTATATATAAAAAGTATTATTGTATATAATATACCTTATGAAAATTAATTTTCCAAAAAAAACTGACGAGAAAAAATTTTTTATCAAAGAAGGGATGAAGTTTTTAGTATCTCTTTCTGAAAAAAAAGTAAAATTAAAAGATGTGCGTGTAAATTCTCAACCTCACCTACCAGTTCTAAAAGATTTATATTATTTATATCAACTCATTATTTTAAATAATAGGACTACCGTATTAGAATATGGATGTGGGTGGAGTACTTTAGCAATGCACTTAGCATTAATGAAAAATAAAAATAAAAATAATGGGGTGGCTTTTACAAGATGCGGAAATCCATTTGAATTAATTTCTTTAGATAATTCTAAAAAATTTATCAATATATCTAAACAAAGAATAAAAAAATTTTCTAAAAATTTTAAAAAGGTAACTTTTAATTATTCCGAGGCTGTAATGAGTAAATTTAATGGTAGATATTGTACTGAATACTCAAAACATCCAGTGGTCAATCCTGATTTTATATATCTTGATGGACCTAGCCAATGGACAATAAGAAATAAAATTCAGAACTTTACATTGAACCATTTTTCGATGATGCCTATGGTAGCGGATATTTTAAAATATGAACATTTTTTAACACCAGGTACAATAATAGTTTCTGACGGAAGAACTGCGAATGTTAGGTTTTTAAAATCCAACTTTCAAAGAAACTGGAGACATTATTATAAAAAAGAAATGGATCAACATTACTTTATTCTTGATGAAGCTTCATTAGGTAGGTGGAATGATGAACAGATATATTATTATCGTAGAAAAAGGTGATATAAAAAACCTAGTTTAAATAAATCATTTATTTGTTGCAATCTTGATTATTTTTATACTCTCATGAATATTATTATTTCTTATATTTTTTTTCAAACTATCAAAATAAAATTTTATTTCATCTAAAAACATACGATTTCTAGAAAATTTTTTTAGAATAAATAACTTTTTTTTTTGTTTATCAAATATTTCTAGGGAGTTTTTATAATAATTGAAAAAAATTTTACCTTTTTGGAAAATCATATTAATTGATCTTTTATGAGGCTTTTCAAAATAATTAACATGTACATTTGCAACTGATAAGTCAGTAAATTTAATTAACAAATCAAAAGTATCGGGACTGTTTATTTTTAGATTTGATATTTTTGAAATTAAATTTGTTACTTTTTTTATTTTACTATTCATAAAATATAAAGCTAAATCAATATCGTGAGAAAGAGTTAAAAGCGGACCCCCACCCATACTTAGGTTTGTGCTATAACTTCTTTTATAATTTTCTTTAGGGTGCCAATCACTTACTAGTTCACCCCAATGTGATTTGAAATACAAAAGTTCTCCTAAACTTTTTTTATCAATAATGTTCTTAATTTTAATAATAAATGGATGAAAGCGCATCATATATCCGACATAGCAGTATAATTTTTTTTTTTTTACAATGCTTAATAACAAGTTTATATTTTTTAAATTATGGCTTAACGGTTTTTCAATAAACAAATTACAATCATTTTTCGCACATTTAATTGCTGTAACTACATGTTTTGATGTAATATTACATATAAAGGCAACTTTTGGCCTCAAACTCAAAGCTTGATCAAGTTTTTTAAAAAATTTAACATTTTTGTAATTTTTTTTTTTAAAACCTCTACTTGTAACCACAATTATATCTTTATAACCTAAGCTTATAATGTTTCTAAGGTGTCTCTCTCCAATAGATCCCAAGCCAACAATCAATATTCTCATTTTTTCTTAACAAATTTTATACAGTTGATTTTTTTAATTCTAGACTCAACTATTTCAAAACTCTCGAGATCATCAATATCTACAAAATATTTCCTCTTTAGATAATAAGGAAGAATTTTTTTACCTGATACATCCTTATATTTAAAAATAGTTTTTGTTTTTATTAAATCCAAATGACCAGTTTGAGCATAAACCTTTGGTAAAAATTGTCGGTTTGCATTAAATGGTTGAGTGTTGTTTTTAAGTCTGAGCAATGCATTTAAATAATTTCCTTTTTTTTTCCACATTTTAAAAGGTGAATGATCAACATCAGAGATAGTTCTTAATGAGTCCGCTTTAGGGTGTTTCTGAAATTTTTTAATAGCATTATCTATAAAATTTTTTGGTCTTAATGGTGAAGTTGGGCGAATTAATGCAACAACATCTATTTTTTTCTGTGGATCAATTTTTTTTAGAGTGTACAAGATAAATTCAATGTCCCTACTACTATCAAGTGATATGTTTTTGGGTCTTAAAAACGGAACCTCTGCTCCAAATTTTTTTGCAATTTTTGCAATTTCATTAGAGTCAGTTGAACAGATAACTTTTGAAATTTTTTTAGACAATCTTGCAGCTAAAATACTGTAAGCTAACAGAGGATATCCAGACAATTTTTTTATATTTTTTTTTTTTAATTGTTTGCTTCCTGATCTTGCGGGAATTATTCCTAAAATATTCATTTAAATATCATCCTAAATATATTAGATATAATACAATGATGAAATTACTAAAACCATTTTTAATAGCTGAAGGGGGAATTAATCATAATGGTTCATTAAATATAGCCAAAAGATTGATTGATCTAGCATCAAAAGTCGGTTTCGATGCAATTAAATTTCAAAAAAGAGATCTTTCAATTTGCATTCCTGAAAAACAAGGAAAAATATTAAGAGAGACTCCCTGGGGGATGATGACATATTTAGAATATAAAAAAAAAATTGAATTTTCTGAAAATCAAATAAAAAGTTTAATCAAGCACGCAAAAAAGACTAAAATAGACTTATTTTTTTCTTGTTGGGATATAAATAGTTTAAAAAAATTAAATAAATTTAAATTCAGATATAATAAAGTTCCATCAGCTTTAATTACTCATACAGAATTCCTGGATTGTGTTGCTAGAGAAAAAAAATTAACATTTATATCCACGGGTATGTGTAATATTTCAGATATTAATAAAGCAGTTAAAATTTTTAAAAAAAGGAAGTGTAAATTTGTTTTAATGCATTGTGTTTCTGTTTATCCGTGCCAGGAAAAAGATTTAAATTTAAATTTGATTGCATTTTATAAAAAAAGATATAAATGTCACGTTGGTTATAGTGGTCATGAGTCTACTGTGTCACCAAGTATTACTGCGTACATGATGGGTGCTAACTATATTGAGAGGCATATTACACTAGACCGTTCAATGTGGGGAACAGATCAATCTGCCTCATTG
>MDTG01230435.1_pt1 | contig 11235 bp, 10 predicted proteins | sample 811421 | NCBI WGS metagenome assembly MDTG01 (sample SAMN05326645, study PRJNA326480) | marine metagenome | isolation source: seawater | place: Pacific Ocean: South East | collected 2011
TAAAGATCATGATTATGACTTTAATAAAGGCTTTGAAATTTAATTCAATCTGATATGAACATCTCTGAATGTAGAGTCTGCAGTTCAAAAGATCTTGAGGATGTAATCGATTTGGGAGATCAACCTTGGTGTAATGATTTCATCAGCAATAAAGGATTGGGTAGCGAAAAGAAATATCCTCTAGTTTGTTGTTTCTGCAAAGATTGTTCAACGCTTCAGGTGCGTTATACCGTCCCAAAAGAAATCATGTATGCTGATCACTCATACCTTTCTGGTTCGAATAAATCTATGCCCAAGCACTTCCAAGCCATTGCCGATTATGTAACCAATAATTACTGCTCCAATAAAAAAGACTTATTTGCTGTGGATATAGGAAGTAATGACGGTACATTACTTCAAACATACAAGAATAATGATTTTAAAGTTCTAGGTATTGAGGCAAGCAAAGAAATAGCAAGAAAGGCTGAAGGCAGTGGCATACCCACCCTCGGAGAATATTTTGATGAAAATCTTTCCAATGAAATTAAAAGAGTCTACGGTAAAGCTACTGTTATATCAGCTGCAAATGTTTTTTATCATGTTGAGGAACTTCATAGTGTTGTAAAGGGAATAAAGAATTTACTCTCTAAAGATGGAGTTTTTGTTATCCAAGCTTCTTACTTACCCAATCTCATTGAGACAAAGGCTTTTGATATTATGTATCACGAACATTTACTTTATTACAGGCTAGAAAATTTGAATTATCTTCTTAATCTGCATGGTTTAGAGGTTTTCAACTACAGCTTTGAGAGTGTTCACGGAGGTTCAATAATAGCCTATGCCTGTCACAAGAATGCACATGAAATCCAAGAAAAGGTTCCTCAACTTATCGAACAAGAAAGAAAATTAGGCTACCACTTAATAGATACTTACAAGCAATTTAATCAATCTATAAAAGTTTTAAGAAATGATCTAAGAGAGCTTATAAATAAGCTAAAAGGAGAAAATAAGACAATTGCTGCTTATGGAGCTCCAGCAAAGGGTACTGTTATGCTTAACTATTGTGGTCTGGACTCTGATTTAATCGATTACGCCGTCGAAGTAAATGAAATGAAAGTCAATAAATACATACCTGGAACGGGAATAAAAATACATAAAGAAGGGGAGATTGAGGATCCAGATTTATATCTACTTCTTTCATGGAACTTTCTAGAATTTTTTCTTGAAAACAGGAAATCTCAGAATAAAGATTATAAATTTATTGTTCCGATTCCTAATCCCCATATCTCATAGAAAATAGATTGAATGGAGTTAAATAAGAACATTCTCATTAGGAATGGATTGGCTCTTCTAAATTCAGGATTTTTAATCCTTAAGCCCCTCGTGATTGTTTATTTTGTAAATAATTACTTTGGAAATGAAGCTTATGGACAATTGTCTCTTTTTCTCTCATCTTTATCTGCTATGTCTTTGCTGACAAGTTTTGGCACAAATATATCAATGAGGAGATTTTTACCAACCGAAGAAGACCTTTTAACAAAGAGAAGGTTGTTTTATAGACCTATTTTCTTTCAATTAGGTGCTTTATCTATCTTAAGTGCGTTTCTTTTTCTTTCCCTCCCTTTGATTTTTAATGAGCTAAAGATATACCAAGTTTTTATTTTTGTTTTTTATTATTTCTCTTTTGTCTTATTTAACTATTTTCTTGAATATAGGCGATTCACAAATGATATTTACAATTACACAAAATACTCTCTAACTTTTTCTGCTATTTATGTGAGTTCTCTCATAGGGTTATTGTTTACTAATTCTATATCCGAGATCTTCCAAATCCTTATTTTAGAGTCGTCGGCGATGTTCATAATGTTCATCTTCCTGTTTACCGGAATCATAAAGCAAGTTGGGTTTGGATTGGAATTCTTTAGAAAAGATAAATTAAAGACTGAAATAAAAAAAGGTCTTCCTCAAAATATAAGTGAATTAAGCGAAATAATTATAGTGTCTGCAGATAGATATATTGTCGCAGCTCTACTTACAATTGCAGAAGCTGGCATCTATGTCACTTCCTACTTCTTGGGATCAGTTCCTTTGTTATTGATCAGGGTGATGGGTTTAGTTATGCCTCAATTAATGTTTCTAGAACGTGATAAAGGCTCCGACAAAGGTGTAGAGAATATACTTGATATTGAGATTTTTGTATTTTGTTTTCTCTCTATTCCCTACCTTATGGTCGTTATCTTTGCAGGAAATGAAATATTAGAATTTTTCAACATTTTTTCTTTCCAGGCACACTTATCTTTAATTGTGATTTCTTTAGCAACAATATTTTATGGTATCTACTCTATTCTAAGCGTAGTAGCTTTAATGGAATTGAAGACATTAAATCTTATGAAAATGGTAATTTGGTTCGGTTTTTTTAACATAATTCTTAGCCTGATTTTGATCTATATCACTGAAAATTTTGTATCCGTTGCATTTTCAACTCTTTTTACCTACGTTGGCCTAAGTTGTTACTTTTATCTTAAGATGAGTAGCCTTTGGGACTACAATATCAAGTTTAAATCACTGTCTCTGTTGGTATGTTTGGCTCTATTGTCGATAATGGTTTCATTGCTTTCAGCTGAATATTTAAACATTCCTGGTTTATCTAAAAATCATATAACCTTGATAGTTTTTTTTGTTTTATATTCTTCTTTTTCTTCTATCTATTTATATTCACAAAAGGTTATAAAATTTGTTATTTAAAAATATAAAGGCAAGAAGAAAGCTCTAATTATATGAAAAATAAGAAGGAATCTATTTTAGTCTCACAAGGGCATTATTACCTTTTTAGAGCGACCGGAATCTACTATATTAACCAGCTATCCGAGAAGTTTGAGATAGACCTAATTGTTCCTAGAGAGTATCAAGACATACCTGAATTTTATGAAAGCCTTAAGTTTGTAAAGATTAGAAAGGTTTATTATCTTGAGGATACTATTTACTTTAAAAAAAGTGACTCTCTCAAATCAAAATTTTTAACTTATTTGAGTGCTTTTAATTTCAAAGCGCACCTAAAACTAAAGCAAGCTTCACTTGAAATTATGAAAAATAATTACACAGCCTATCTTTCACATGACTATATAGAGGCTGAACACATATATCTTTTTCACTTGTTTAGAAGATTTAATGAGGGCAAACCAATTATTTCTCTTATAAGTTCGCAACCAAGTAACGAAAATATCATTCCAGGTTTCAAACAAATAAAGAATGAGAATGCAAAAAGAATAAGCTTTGGCATACCTATTATTCATCAAATCTCTCTATTAATTCTTTATTTTTTGAGATATTTGCAAAGCTTCTTTCAAAATATCTTTTATCCGATGTTAGTGGGGAAAATTTTCCCACCATACCTCTATTTTTCTGCATTCAACAATATCGATATAGTTCCTAGAAAAGGCTTCTTTGATTTGCAGATAGTTTATGAAGAAATAGAAGCAGGTTTTTATGAAGATCTTTTCAAAGAAAGGGTTAAAGTGGAAAAAGTAAATCATCCCATAAATTGCAATCAATCCCAATTGATGTCAGATTTATATGGCGAAAAAAATTCAAAAGAAAAAAACATAAGTATTTTCTTTAGCACACTTGGGATTATTCCAGAACACTTGGATAGTGAGGCAAATACGTGGATTAAATTAATAAATCAACTTCTTCTGCTCGAAGAAAATATTAAAATATCCGTAAAATTCCATCCTCAAATGGACAGCAATATTATTGACTATACCTCGATGAAAATATTAGAGTTATCCAAAAAAAAGATAGCAATTTTTACAGGCTCTTCAACGACAGCTGAAGAGCTTATTTTCAAGTCACAAGTCATTATTGGTGATGTGTCTTCCACTCTTATCTGGGCTCAGTATTTCCGGGATAAAGAGGTCTTTAGCCTTGCACTTCCAGGCTTCATAAATAATACTGATATGAAAAGATACCCTAATATAAATGTAACAAGCGATTTCAATGAAATAGTGAGAAGAATCAAAGATACTAACCGATATAATTCTGGTGCTAATTTAAGTCCTACACAAGCACCTACATTAAATGATCTAATGCTTGGCATCATCAAATGATAAAAATAATTTTTTCTGGTACCTATGTTACTCCTTCAGTAATACTCAATTATTTTGGGATACAATGTATCAGATATGTTCTAGCCAAGACTATAAGAACATTTAGAAGTGTTTATATTAATTTTGAACAGTCAGAGAAATCAAAAATCTTAAAAAAATATGGTTACTTAGTGATCACTGATTTTCTCAATCAATCAGAATATGAGAAAGTTCTTGTTGAACTTAATAATGCTAAAAACTTAGGTAAGCTTGAACCTATAATAGACGGTTCCACTTTTGTTGAAAGGAGTACTTTTAATTCAGAGAATTCTGATGACATACCTAATATATTCAATAGTATTTGTAAGTCTAAGGTTCTATCACAAGTTATAGAGTCAGTAGAGCTAAGAAGATTTCAGGTTGGAGATGTTTGGTTAGATACAATTAAACATGGTGATGTCGATGGTGCTAAAGATTCTCAAAAAGAAGTTCATACAGATAATTTTTATGACACACATAAAATCTGGTATTTTCCTGACGAAGTAACATCAGCCAATGGTCCGTTAATGTTCGCCCCAAAAAGCCATAGATTTTCAATAAGAAGAATTTTTTTTGAATATTTAATGTCAGTTAGATATAAATCTAAGGAGCATTTAGCTTGGCGAGTTTCACCTCTCGCAAGACGTGCTATGTGCCCAAATTTTATTTCTATTACAGTGCCTGCCAATTCTCTGGTTATTGCCAATACTCACGGTTTTCACAGAAGAGGAGATGCTTCAGCAAATGCCACTCGCAGACAGATTCATATTCGATTTAGATCAGAACCCTTTTCAGATATTCTAAGTAAGGACGGCATTATCGTAGATCAATGAAATTATTAAAAAAGTTCGATAATATTTTGGGCTCATTCTTCTCAGGTTTTAAAACTGGCTTTACAGAAGTCGATGTCTGGGATTACTGAGTCTGTTTTGTTAAATTTAAATTATAATCATATGTATAAAGTTAGAAATTTTTAAATGGAATAAGCAGGAGAAAAGTTATCAAAGAAAATCCAACAAAATACTTAGGTAATGAATTAGATTATGTTACCAAGGTTCTCAATCAAGAGTCTTGGTCCAGTACTGGTGGTTCATGGGTAAATAATTTAGAAAAGGAATTTGCATCTGTTTTTGGGTCTAAATATGCAGTTGCATTTAATTCTGGAACAGCAACTTTGCATGCAGCCTTAGAGGCAGTTGGTGTGCTACCTGGGGATGAAGTAATCATTCCTCCCTTATCTGTTGTTATGAGTACGACTTCAGTTTTGCATGCTAATGCAATTCCTGTTTATGCTGATGTGGAATTAGATACATATAACCTTTGCCCTATAGATGTTGAATCAAAAATAACAGATAAAACTAAAGCCATAGTTGTTGTCAGCTTGTATGGACTGCCCGCAAATTTGCCTAAGTTAAGAGAAATAGCAGATAAGTACAATATAGCCCTTATTGAAGACAATGCTCAATGTGTTTTAGGCACAATTGACGGTCAGTTGGCCGGTTCTTTCGGAGATTTTGCATCATTTAGTTTTGAGAATACTAAACATTTATCTTGTGGTGAAGGAGGCATGCTCATAACTGATGATGAAGATTTAGCCATGTTGTGCCGGAAGATTGGTGGTCATGGATTTAAAAATTTAAGAGCCGAAGAAGGAAGGGTAAGACTAAATCAGGAAGTCTTTCAAAACCCAGAATATAAACGTCATGATATTTTAGGATGGAACTATAGGTTGTCTGAATTTAGTGCCGCAATTGCCCTTGCACAACTTGAAAGAGTTGAGACTTTGGTTGACTTGAGAAAGAAAAATGCAGAAATCTTCCTTGAGGTGCTATCAAAATATGATTTTTTTATGCCCCAAGCTACTCCCAAAGGTTTTGTGAATTCCTATTACACGCTGGGAATTGTTTATACTGGTGATGAACAGCATGGAGTAAGTTGGAAGAAATTTCGAGAAACATATGTAAAAAATGGGGGCGATGGCATCTACTCTTCTTGGGCAGTAACTTACGATGAACCTGTCATCTCCACAGGCCAGTTTAAGAAACGTTATCCAGAAATTTATTCAAATATTTCGTTCGAAGAATCAAGTTGTAAAAATTCCGAATATCTTCAAAAAAGATTAATGCAATTTAAAACAAATTATCGGGATATAAGTTTAGCTCAGGAGAAGGCAGACATCTTAGAACTTACAATTAAACAATTATTCCCTAAATGAGATGACAAAAAAGATAATTCTAGCAGGTTCAGAAGGCCTTTTAGGTTCATCAATAAAAAAACATCTTACCCAAGAAGGGCACGAAATTCTTTCATTGGACTTAACATTGGGTCACGATCTTAGCGATGAAAAATTTGTGAAGAAATGGTTTAGTGAGAATCCGGCAGACTCCTTAATTAATACTTTTGCTATTGATGATACCGTAAAAAATCCTGCTCAAAAGAATAGTCTAGATGTGGAATTAACAGAGTTTTCTAAAGTGATAGATGTAAATGTCACAACTCTTTTTTCTGTTTGTAGAGAATATATTCGAAATAATAAAGAAGGTAACATCGTAAATTTCTCGTCAATATATGGTGTAGTATCGCCCAGAAAGGATATGTACGGGGATAGAGAGAAATTTATAGCATATGGAATATCCAAAGCTGCTGTTATTCAATTAACCAGGCACTTGTCTGTCCATTTTGCGCCTAATTTTCTAATAAACTGTCTAGTATTAGGAGGAGTGAGAAATAATCAAGCTGACTCTTTCGTTGATGCTTACTCGAAAAATGCTCCCTTATCTAGGATGATGGAAGCAACTGAAGTCAATAATTTTATTTCTTATTTAATAGATGGAAGCAATACCTATGGCACAGGCTCGTCGTTTGTTTTTGACGGGGGGTGGACAGCCTGGTAAAAGCTCAAGCACAAGAGTCTAAAATTAGTAGTTAACAAATGCTCAATAATCCTGAAAAATCATCCTTTAAGGAAGTGGCCATAATTGAGATTTATTCTCATCATATTTTTGCTCAGACTATAACTCATTGTCTTCTGCAAGAAGGATATTTAGTTAATTTATATGTAACCGATATAATTGATCGTCAAGGCTTAGGAAAGATTATTGATCATGGAAATCCTAACCTGAATTACGTAGTGTCAAAATCTGGAGAATCAGATATATCTTTCTTAAGGCGTATTAAACCTGACATTAATACAAAAGACTTATTGATAATTAATTCTGTACAAGGCTATAGAATTCTGTTTTTCTATTTAATCAAATTTAAAATACCAACTATAGCTGCTGCCGGAAGAATATCAGAGTTTTTTGGGTCAACTTATAAATTATCTGGATTCAACAGTATTAGAAGTTTATTTCATCATAATTTTACAAAGTTTTTTTTGCCAAGAATTTTAAAAAGGTTTGTGGGGTTAATAGTCCATACCGAACAAGCAATGGAACTATGTCTGAAATATGAATACAAAAAACCGATACACATAATGCCTTATTCCTTGTACATAGGAAGTGAAAAAAATTATGGTGATGATGGTCTCAACATACTGGTAACTGGATCAATTTCACAAAGATCCAGAGATTATGAATCCCTTTTAAAAACCTTTGAATATCTTTGGTCCCAAGGAAAATCAAATTTAAATTTGACTGTACTTACATTTCCAAAAGGAATTTATGGTCAAAAAATTCTACAAGTCATGAAGAACTTAAAGAGTAAAAATTATCCTATTACTTATTTTGAAAGCTGGATTGAGGAAGAGGTTTATTTTGATCATTCCTCAAAGGCGCATTGCATCATTGCTCCTATAAAACAAGGTTATTACGGACAGGGAGAATTAACGAGTGTCCATGTTGAAGCTATAAGGATCGGGTTACCCGCGATATATCCTTATTGGTATAACCCTGATCCAGGAATAGTTTCTAGTTCATTACACTATAATGATTTTGACGAGCTAGCTCAGATACTTTCAAATTTATCAGATGAACCATCCTCTGTTGTGAAACTCATTGAGGCTGCTGAAACCAACTCTGAACATTATAGAATTGAGACTGTTGCAAAAAACCTAGAAAAATTCTTAAATTTAAATATATCCTCTTGAGGACCAGTAAATTCAGAAATTTTTATTGTTTTATTCTCTATGAGTTCAGAAATTTTGATCACAGGCAGTGAAGGGGCTTTAGGTAGTTATCTTGTAAAAGATTTATCAGAAGCGTTTGGTAACAAAATAATCAATAGAGTTAGCAGGAACCCTGATTTCGATGAAAAAACAGTACTTAATAACCAAGTACTTCATAAGGGTGATTTGAGTAATAAAAACTTCTCACGATCTATCTTCAATAAGAGAGATATTGATACTGTAATTTTTTGTGCAGCAAAATGGAATGGGTTAAATCAAGATAAAGATATTTTTAATACTAACTTAGAGCTGCTAGAAGTTTTCCTGGATAGTGCCCCGAATAACTTAACTAACTTTGTCTTCCTTTCTTCATCGGCTGTTTATAAAGATCACTATCTAGACTCTTTAGAAATTACAGAAGATCCTTCATCTTCGTATGGTAGAGCAAAACTAAAATCAGAGAATTTTTTGAAAGAATTTTGTACAAATAATGACACTAAATTTACTATATATAGGCCTTTTCATATCGTCTCTCCAGCAGAGAATTACGAAAAAGGTAGATCACATGTTGTGACTGATTTCCTTCATAAATACATCAACCTTGAGCAAGATTTTAATTGGTCTTCGTTAAATGAATCACCCTTCATACCATTTACTTGGGTAGAAGACATATCGCATGTAATAACTGAGAATCTATTCAATAAGAATTTTGAGAATGAAGTGTACAACTTAGGATCATCTCTATCCTATAATTTAAAAGAATTAGCAATTTATATAGCAAAAACTTGTCTAAAAATGGAATTATCTAGTTTTGATTCTTTCAAGAATCAAATCGTTGATGGACCAAAAGAAAATGTTTTTTTCAGAAAAATAAATGAAGAAATTCCTTTCAGGTTTTCTCAAGATTTAGAAGAAATAGTAAGAAAATATATACTGAATAAATATACCTAAGCTATTTTAGCTTTACCCATTTCATTTTTTTTATCAAAAAAAGAAAGCAAGATAGATAAATTGATTTATAAGATAATAGATTGAATATGAAAATAGAAATAAATGCAGTAGAAGGATTCAAAGATAATAGAGCTGATAGATTTTTCGATATTTATCCTCATCTAGATGGACAAGTAACTATTTCAATTGTTGAACCGAATCAGTTCAGTGGGTGGCACTGTCATGAATTACAATACGATATTTTCTTTGTCGCTTCAGGCGAGCTAAAGATTTCAATAATTTCTCCTTCAGGCCAAGTTCAAGAAGTATTTCTTAATGATAACAATCGTGTGTCAGTAAAAATTCCTCCTAAATATTGGCATTCCTACAAATCAAATGATTCAAATGCTACGTTAATTTATTATCTTAGTAGAAAGCACGATGAAAGTGATGAGCTTAGAGCGAGTGAAGAAGAGATAGAATTAAAATTCAACTACAAGATATAAAATTTTCAAAGATGCCTTTCTTCTCAATCTTAATACCTTCTTATAATAGACCTCTTGAACTTAAGAGAAATATAGAATCCATTATTTCTGGAACTTTTGCGGATTATGAAATTATCATCTCTGATGACAATTCGCCAAAGGCTGATGATATTAGAAGGGTTGTGAATGAATATAATGGCATCGATAATATAAAATTCTTCTCACAAACTAAAAATCTCAAAGAACCCGAGAATAAGAACTTCTTAGTCAATAAGGCAACTGGTAAATTCAACATAGTTTTAGGTGACGATGATACTTTCAATAGCAATTCTTTGAAGGTTATTTATGACTTTATTCATGATAATCCACATTTTGATATTTATGGTCTTGGATACAATATAGTCGATGAAGAAGGTTCATTCTTATCAACGCATAAATCACCTGTAAAGCTTGATTTAAAGAATGATCTTTCTAGAAAGCTTATTATTGAAGCTGGTTCTTTGCCAATGATGATCTTCCATCCTGCTACCTTCTGTTGTGCATCAGGTGTAGAAAGATCTTTACCCTATAGAACAGATGTGGGTATAGGAGAGGATTTATGTTTCATAGTCGAAAGTGTTTTGTTGAATAAATCTTTTTGCGTCATTCCTGAGGCACTATTCAATTGGAGAAAGGTTCAAGATAAAAACTCGGTTGATCAAGGGAACCAATCTGCCGAAGCTATTGAGAGCATCAATTCAAAAATTAAAATCTACGAAGTTTTGCAAAATAAGAAATATGAAACTTCATTTTTTGCTGATTATATTGAAACCTATGAATACAGAACAAAATTCATTTATACAGAAATTTTGAGACAGAAGAAAAATAAACTTCCTGACCTTGATGAAATGATTAAGTATCCAGAGATGCAAATGGAACTTAATGGGTTAAGAAAGTCTATTTTCTTTTCACTTGGTCTGAGGCTGCTTAGATTTTTTAGATTTATTGAAATAACAAGAGTAATCGGATTTTCATCTATTTTCTTAATAAAAGATCGTTTCAAATTATGGATGAGAAATCAGTAATGATTCGATTTATCAATATACAATTAATAAGATGAGTGCCTCTCTTAGCATATCTCTACTTTCCGTCTCTAGGTTTCTTTTGTACATCTTCTTGGCAGCCGTAAGCATAGCTTCTTTGAGCTACAGTATTGGAGGCTTAAGAGTGTCCTTGTTTAATTTAACTGGTGCAGTTTATCTAGCTTTTATCATCTTTAGCTTTATTTATATGGGCAGGATAAAGATTTATCAAAAAAAAATAATTTTGATTCCTATTCTTCTAATAATTTCAGTATTTATTAGTGAAATAATCTCTATTTTTGGTTTGATCTATTCTCTTCCAGAATCATCATTTCAGCAATTTTCCAAATTACTTTTTAACTCTATTTTTTTGAAGCTATCTTTGATTGCTTTTTTGCTTCATCAAGCCGCAACAAACTTTAAACACAGTGATAGGCTTCTTTTCTTTTATTTATTATGTTTAGGAATCTCCTGTCTATACCAGATGATGGCAATTTTTTCTGCTATAGCATTAGATATTAGATTAGACGAAATTTTTTGGCCTATACTTA
>MDTG01378554.1_pt1 | contig 11235 bp, 21 predicted proteins | sample 811421 | NCBI WGS metagenome assembly MDTG01 (sample SAMN05326645, study PRJNA326480) | marine metagenome | isolation source: seawater | place: Pacific Ocean: South East | collected 2011
AATTGATATTATTGAGCCAACACCACAGACTGTTGAAGCTTTAATGAAGCTTGATCTTGCCTCAGGTGTAGATGTGGAGATTAAAATATAATGGTTGAACTTGGTTTAATTGGTAAAAAAATTGGTATGACAAGGGAATTTTACAAAACAGGTCAATCTGTGCCTGTGACTGTCATAAAATTTGATAAAGCAAGAATAATACAATTAATAACCAAAGAAAAAAATGGATATAATGCTGTTCAACTTGGTTTTGGTAAAATCAAAAATTCAAAATTATCAAAACAAATGAAAGGTTTCTTTGCAAAAAAAAAATACTGAACCGAAAAAAATCTTAAAAGAATTTCGAGTTGAAAATTTTGAAAATTTAAAAGAAGGCAACGAACTTGGTATTGAAATTTTTAAAGATGTAAAATTTGTTGATATTAGGTCAAAAACTATCGGTAAAGGATTTGCCGGGGCTATGAAAAGACACAATTTTAGCGGGTTGAGAGCTTCCCACGGTGTTTCAATTTCACATAGAGCACATGGGTCTACAGGACAGAATCAAGATCCAGGTAAAGTTTTTAAAGGAAAAAAAATGGCAGGTCATATGGGAGACAAATTAAGAACCATGCAAAATATAGAAATAATAAAATCTGACGTTGATAATAATCTTCTTTATATTAAAGGTTCTATACCCGGATCGAAAAACACACAAGTACTAGTTAAAAAATCAGTAAAAAATTTGAGTAAACTAACTATGTTAGAAAAAATTGAAAAAATAGAAAAATTAAAAAAAGTTCCTGAAAAAAAGAAAAAATAATATATGAAAATTGATAAATTAGACATTAACGGAAAAAAAACACCAATAGAAATACTAGATAAAATATTTTCATCAAAGATAAACGAGGAGTTGATAAGCAGTGTTATTTATAAAACTAATTCTAATTATAAAGGAAGAAGAGCTAAGACCAAGCAAAAAAATGAGATTGTTGGTTCAACTTCAAAAATTTATGCGCAAAAGGGTACTGGTAATGCTCGACATGCCAGTAGGAAAGCACCAATTTTCGTAGGTGGTGGTATAGCTCATGGACCCAAAGGTAAAACCAAATATAGAATAAGAAAATTAAATAAGAACGAAAAAAAAATAAGTGTGGCTTCTCTCTTAACGAAAAAACTAAAGCTAAACGACTTATTGATATTTAGCGATTTTATAAAAGAAATAAAAAAAACAAAAGAAATTAATCTTATTCTCTCGAAGTTTCATGCTAAAAACAGCATTTTGATACTAGATAAATTTTCGAGAAACAATATTTTAAAAGCAACAAGAAATATTCCTAATGTAAAATGTACAGATGTTAACCATTTTAGTGCTTACGATATTTTAAAATATAAAAAAATAATTTTTACGGAAACATCAGTCAAAGAACTTGAAAAGAGGTATATATAATGTCTAAAGTAAGCATTTATGACACAATTATAAGCCCTGTAATTACAGAGAAGTCTACTAATCAATCATCACAAAACAAAGTTGTTTTCAAAGTTATGAAAAGTGCGAATAAAAAAAACTTAAAGACTAGCATAGAAAAAATATTCAAGGTTAATGTAACAAAAATTAATATTATAAATAAAAAAAGGAGAACAAAATTTACGAGAGGAAGAACGTCAAAGATCAAGGGATATAAAAAAGCAATAATAACACTTAAAAAAGGTCAATCAATTGATCTTACAACAGGAATTTAATGGCACTAAAAACTTTTAAACCATACACAAAATCTACAAGAGGTACAGTGCTTGTTGAAAAAGGCAATATCTGGAAAGGGAAACCTTATAAACCACTTACTTCTACAAAAAACACTTCCAGGGGCAGAAATAATCAAGGTAGAATCACAGCAAGAAATATAGGAGGTGGTCATAAACAAAAATACAGAAATATTGATTTCTATAGAAAAAAAACAGGTTCAGAGGCTGTTGTTGAGAGAATTGAATATGATCCAAACAGATCATGTTATATAATGTTAGTAAAATTTGATGATGGTGAAAAATTTTACTATTTAGCACCCCACGGAATTAATCCAGGAGATAAAATTTCTAATGGCATAAAATCTGAAATTAAAAATGGAAATTGCCTTCCATTATCTGAAATACCCGCAGGATTAAACATACATAATGTTGAAATAAATCCTGGTGGTGGAGGAAAAATAGCAAGATCAGCAGGAACTTCAGTTTCAATATCTGGTACTGATGGTAATTATTCAATTATAAAAATGGCATCCGGGGAAGTAAGAAAAATTGACTCGAGATCATTGGCTACAATAGGTGTTTTATCAAATCCTGATCAAAAAAATATTAAGATAGGAAAAGCAGGTAGATCTAGATGGTTAGGAAGAAGACCTCATACTAGAGGTGTTGTGATGAATCCTGTAGATCATCCACATGGTGGTGGAGAGGGAAAGACAGCAGGTGGGAGACATCCAGTATCAAGAACAGGTCAATCTGCAAAAGGTTTAAAGACAAGAGATAATAAAAGAACTGACAAATATATAATTAGAAGAAGGAAAAATAAAAAAGGTTAAATATGACTAGATCTGTTTGGAAAGGACCATTTGTCGAAGAAAGTTTAATAAAAAAAGCTGATAAGCAAAAAAACGTGTCTAATAAAAAGCCTATAAAAACATGGTCAAGAAAATCAACAATAATTCCAGATTTCGTTGGATTAAGTTTTCTGATCTATAATGGAAAAAAATTTATACCCTTAACTGTCTCTGAGGATATGGTTGGTCATAAATTTGGTGAATTTGCACCAACAAGGCAATTTTTTGGGCATACCCCTGCTGATAAAAAAGCTAAAGAGGAAGGAAGCAAAGATAAAGAAAAAAAATAAAATATGAAAAAAAATAAAAAATTAGACAAGCAATTAAATTTGATTAAATCTATAAATAAAAACATAAGGTCAAGTACTAAAAAATTAAATCCAATATTAAGATCTATAGTTGGGAAAAAAGTAGATGTTGCACTTAGAGATTTAGAATTTTCTAATAAAAGAATATGTGGTGATGTCAAAAAAACTCTCTCATCTGCAATTGCCAATGCAGAAAATAATTTTCAATTTGATATAGATAAGCTGATAGTCAAAGAGGCATTTTGTGGTAAACAGGTTATTATGAAAAGATTTAGACCTAGAGCAAAAGGTAGAGCTTCACCTATTATTAAGCCATATTCAAATTTGACTATCATATTATCCGAACATAAAAACACAATAAAGGAAAAGTATGGGTCAAAAAGTTAATCCAGTGGGCTATAGGCTCGGCGTTAATAGAGGCTGGGACTCTGTTTGGTTTGCCAAAAAAAAGGAATTTGGAAAATACCTGATAGAGGACTTTAAAATAAGAGAATATATAAAAAAAAACGTCATTAATTCAGGAGTCTCAAAGGTAATGATAGAGAGAACTTCAAATAAATGTTTCGTAACTATTTATACATCAAGACCAGGCTTTGTAATTGGAAAAAAAGGCAGTGACATTGAAAAAATAAAGAATAAATTATCAAAACTTACTACTAATGAGGTTAACTTAAACATAAAAGAGGTTAAAAAACCTGAAACTAACAGTTTTTTAGTTGCAGAAAATATTGCTCAGCAGTTAGTAAAAAGAATTTCTTATAGACGAGCCATGAAAAGAGCCATGCAATCTGCTCTTAGGCTTGGAGCTAAGGGAATAAAAGTTTCAGTAAGTGGAAGACTCGGAGGAAATGAAATTGCTAGAACAGAATGGTTAAGAGAGGGTAGTATTCCCTCCCACACTCTGAGAGCTGACATCGATTATGCTGAGTCAGAAGCACTAACAACTTATGGAATAATTGGAATAAAAGTTTGGATATATAAAGGTGAAATATTCTCAAAAGAATTTAGTCAGGAGACAAATAAAAAATAAATATGCTACAACCAACTAGAACAAAATTTAGAAAAGCTCACAAAGGAAGAATTCATGGCAATGCTTCCCGGTGTAATTTAATGAACTATGGTTCATTTGGACTAAAAGCTTTACAGCCAGATAGGGTCATATCTAAACAAATAGAGGCAGCGCGTGTCGCTTTAACTAGACACATGAAAAGGCAAGGAAGGGTTTGGACTAGAGTTTTTCCAAACATACCAGTTTCAAAAAAACCAACTGAGGTTAGAATGGGAAAAGGCAAAGGATCACCAGAGTTTTGGGCATGTAGAGTTAAACCAGGAAGGATTTTATTTGAGGTAGATGGGGTTTCGGAACAAATTGCAAGAGAGGCTCTTTATAAGGCTTCGGCTAAATTACCTATTAAAACAAAGGTTATAAAAAGGTTTTCATAATGAAAAAAAAAGACATTAAAAAATTAACTTTAGATCAAGCAGTAAAAGACCTGGAAAAAAATAAAAAAGATCTTTTTAACTTAAGATTTCAAAAAGTTAACGGTCAACTAACAAATACCTCAAAGGTAAACGAAACAAAAAAGAATATTGCAAAATTAATTACTTTTATAGAAAGGAAAAAAAGTGCCTAAAAAAATTCTTAGTGGTGTAGTTGTCAGTGATAAACCAGATAAAACAATCACAGTAATGGTCGAAAGAAAATATCAACATCCATTATTTAAAAAAGTAATTAAAGTTAAAAAAAAATTTAGTGCTCATGATGAAAAAAATAAATTTAAAAACGGAGATAAAGTAAAAATAATAGAATGTAGACCATATTCAAAAACAAAAAAATATCAAGTAATCGAGGAAACACAATGATACAAGTTCAAACAGAATTGTTTGTTGCAGACAATACAGGAGCTAAAAAAATTGAGTGTATTAAAGTTCTAGGCGGCTCTAAGCGTAGGTATGCAAGTATTGGTGATACAATAGTTGTAGCAGTTAAAGAGGCAATACCTAAAGGTAAAGTTAAAAAAGGCTCAGTTCATAAAGCTGTAGTAGTTAGAGTAAAAAAGGGAATACATAGAGATGATGGTTCAAAAGTCAAATTTGATAATAATGCGGCAGTATTGACAGATGATAAAGGCGAGCCTATAGGTACTAGGATTTTTGGTCCTGTAACAAGAGAATTGAGAGGGAGGGGACAAATGAAAATCATATCGTTGGCTCCAGAGGTAATTTAAATGATAAAAAAAGGTTTGAATGTAAAAATACTTGTTGGCAAAGATAAAAATAAAACAGGTGAGATTATTGAAATTGATAGACAAAATAACAGAGTAAAAATTAAAGGTGCTAACATAATAAAGAAACATATTAAAACCACAAAAGAAAAAAAAGGTGGAATAGTAGAAAAAGAAAATTTTATTCATGCATCAAATATTGTTCAATTAAAATCTGAAAAAAAAGGTAAGGAAGGTAAAAAATGATTCCAAGGTTAAAAGAACTTTATAATAAAGAAATTAAACTATCTTTAAAAAATAAATATGGATTTAAAAACCTTAATATGTCACCTGAAATAGATAAAATTGTAATTAATATGGGTTTAGGAATAGATGGTAACGATTCAAAAATAGTTAAAATATGCAGTGAGGACTTAGCGAAAATATCTGGTCAAAAACCTGTTCAAACAAAATTTAAAAAATCTATATCTAACTTTAAAACGAGAAAAGACACAAACGCTGGATTAAAAGTTACATTAAGAAAAAATAAAATGTATGAATTTATAGATAGACTAGTTAATATAGCGCTACCTAGAATTAAGGACTTTAGAGGCTTATCATCAAAAGGATTTGATAATTTTGGCAATTATACTTTTGGTGTAAAGGAGCAAATTATTTTCCCTGAAGTAAATTTTGACAAGGTTGACAAAATAAGAGGACTGGATATTACAATTGTTATTAAAACTCAGTCTAAAGAACATAGTCTAGAATTATTAAAAAAGTTCAATTTTCCATTTAAAGCAGAAAGGAGCAACTAATGGCTAAACTAAGTTCAATTAACAAAAACAACAAGAGATTAAAGATGTCAAATAAATTTTATAAAAAAAGAGTAAAGCTTAAAAAAATTATCATGAATAAAAAATTACCATTAGAAGAGAGATTCAAAGCTCAGCAAAAATTATCTAAACTTCCAAGAAACTCTGCAAAATCGAGAGTAAGAAATAGATGTCAAATTACTGGGAGACCTCATGGAGTTTACAGAAAATTAAAAATTTCAAGAATTGCTCTTAGACAGCTTGGTCTTCAAGGCAAAATTCCTGGAATGGTAAAATCAAGTTGGTAGAAAGGAAAAATTATGAGTTTAACTGATCCTATTGGCGATATGTTGGCAAGAATTAAAAATTCCCAACTTAGAAGTCATAAAAAAGTAGAAATGCCTTCATCTAATTTCAAAGCAAAGATTGCAGATGTTTTAAAAACTGAGGGATATATTAACAACTTCAATATAAAAAAAGACGATACAAAAAATATTCTCTCAATTGATTTAAAATACAATTATGGTAATCCCGTTATTAGCGTGATTGAAAGAGTTTCAAGACCTGGCAGAAGAATTTTTTCAAGTGCGGAAAGTTTACCTAAAATAAATAATGGATTAGGAATAGCAATAGTCTCCACGCCAAAAGGTGTAATGACAGATATAGAGGCTAGAAAACAAAAAGTTGGTGGTGAAATAATTTGTAAGGTTTTTTAATGTCAAAAATAGGAAAAGTAAATATATCAATACCTGATAAAGTAAAAGTCATACTTTCGGGATCCAATGTAAATATCGAAGGACCAATTGGAAAAAAAATTATTAAAGTAAATCTAGAACTATTTGATTTAAAAATAAATGATGGAAAAGATATATCAATAAAACCAAAAAAAATTAGCGATGATACAAAGAGGCTTTGGGGTATGAATAGAAGTTTAATTAATAATGCTATAATTGGAGCCAGTGTAGGATTTGAAAAAATTCTAGAACTTAACGGTGTTGGTTATAGAGCCGCATTAAAAGGAAACGAATTAAATTTACAGTTAGGATTTAGTCATGATATTAACTTTCAAATTCCAGATGGAATTAAAATATTAGTTGAAAAACAAGTAACAATAAAAATTTCTGGTATCGATAAACAACAAGTAGGCATGATTGCGTCTAAAATAAAATCTTATCGACCTCCAGAGCCATATAAAGGCAAAGGTATAAGAGAAAAAGGTCAATATGTACTAAAAAAAGAAGGAAAGAAAAAATAATGAAACTTAATTCGACAAAAAGAAAAACTTATAGAATTAGAAATAAATTAAAAAAAAATGCAAGTTATGATAGATATAGGTTAAGTGTATCAAGAAGCTTAAAAAATATTTCGGCACAAATAATTGATGACAGAAATAATAAAACACTAATATCAGCCTCATCTATTGAAAAGGAACTAAGATCTAAAACAAAAATAAATAAAACCGATACATCCAAATTAGTCGCTGAAAAACTTGCAAAAAAGGCACTAGAACAAAAAATAAAAAAAATTTATTTCGATCGAGGTAAATTTAAATATCATGGAAGAGTAAAAATCTTTGCAGATACTCTAAGAAAACATGGGATGGAGTTTTAACATGCAAAAAGATGATTTTATTGAAAAATTAGTACATGTAAACAGAATAACAAAAGTTGTGAAAGGCGGAAGAAGATTTGGGTTTTCTGCTTTAGTGGTTGTTGGAAATCAAAACGGTAAGATTGGTGTTGCTCACGCTAAAGCTAAACAAGTGCCTGATGCTATTAAAAAGGCAAATGAATTAGCAAGAAGAAATCTTATCCAAATACCTCTAAGGGAAGGAAGGACTATACATCATGACATATTTGGCAAAGATGGAGCTGGTAAAATTAAACTTAGAGCCGCTCCTAAAGGCACAGGTATAATTGCAGGAGGTCCAGTAAGAGCTGTATGTGAAGTTTTAGGTATAAAAGATGTGGTTGCTAAATCTTTAGGAACAGCAAATCCCCACAATGTAATTAGAGCATGCATTAAGGCTTTAAAAAAACAAAGTTCACCAAAACAGATTTCTATACTAAGAAACAAAAAAATATCAGAGATTGTAGAAAAAAGAGGATAATATGCTTAATAAATTAAAAAAATTAAAAACTAAAAAATTGAGAGTTGGAAGGGGTATTGGTTCAGGTAAAGGAAAAACATCCGGAAGAGGGGTGAAAGGACAAAAATCTAGATCTGGAGTCGCTATAAAAAGCTTTGAGGGTGGTCAAATGCCACTATTTAGAAGGCTTCCCAAAAGAGGTTTTAAAACTATAAATCAAAATAAGATTGGTTCTATAAATTTAAGAGATATTCAAAGTTATCTTAACTCAAAAAAAATAAAACCATCAGATAAAATTAATTTAAAATTTTTAAAAAAACTAAATGTAATTAAAAATAAGTTCAATAAAATTAAAATTCTTGGCAATGGTGATATTAAAGAAAAAATAAATTTAGAAGTAGATTTTTTATCAAATTCAGCGAGAGAAAAATTAGAAAAATCTGGTTCTAGTATTAAGATAATAAATAAATAACTCTATGAGTTCTGTTGCCCAATCAGGAGATCTAAAAAACCGAATAGTTTTTACACTTCTTTTGTTAGCGGTTTATAGGTTTGGTACTTTTGTTCCCCTGCCTGGAATTGATCCAGACCAATTAAAAATCATGATGGAAGGCAATCAAAAAGGATTACTAGGGATGTTTAATGTTTTCGCAGGCGGAGCAGTGAGCAGGATGGCTATCTTTGCACTAGGTATAATGCCATATATTTCATCGTCAATTATAGTTCAACTTTTAACAGGTGTTTCAGAATATTTTAAAAATTTAAAAAACCAAGGGGAATTAGGAAGGAAAAAAATTACACAAATTACAAGGTATGGTACTGTCTTATTAGCTACAGTTCAGGGTTATGGTTTATCAATTGGTCTTGAGTCGTCTGCAAATTTAGTTATATCTCCAGGATTGTTCTTTAAAATATCAACAGTCACGACTATTGTTGCAGGAACTATATTCTTAATGTGGTTGGGAGAGCAAATTACCCAAAGAGGTATCGGTAACGGGATATCATTAATAATATTTTCTGGAATTGTAGCAGAAATTCCAAAAGCACTCGTTACGACCTTTGAGCTGGGGCGTACAGGCGCAATATCTACTGTAATGATAATTTTTATTTTTATTCTGCTTATAGTTACAATTATGTTTATTGTGTTTATGGAAAGAGCACTTAGAAAAATTTTAATCAATTACCCTAAAAGACAAATGGGAAATAAGATGTATGGTGGAGAATCATCACATTTGCCTTTAAAAATTAATACTGCTGGGGTAATACCTGCTATTTTTGCATCGGCATTGTTATTGTTGCCAATCACATTATCAAATTTTAATTTTTCGTCTAATGATACATTAACAAGTCTAGCGTCATACTTTACTCAAGGACAACCCCTTTACATGTTGTTATATGCATCAGGAATTATATTTTTTACCTTTTTTTATACGTCACTTGTGTTTAACCCTAATGAGACCGCTGAAAATTTGAGAAAATATGGTGGATTTATACCTGGTATTCGACCTGGTGAAAGTACCGCAATTTATATAGAGAAAATACTTACAAGGCTTACCACTATCGGTGCATTATATTTAACATTAGTATGTTTAATGCCAGAATTTTTAATATCAAGGTATCCAATACCTTTTTATTTGGGAGGCACATCAATTTTAATTGTTGTTGTTGTAGCAATAGATACTGTAACACAAATACAAACAAGACTGATGAGCGCTCAATACGAGCAACTTATTAAAAAAACAAAATTTGGGAGATAGAAGTGAATATCATTTTATTCGGTCCACCTGGGGCTGGTAAAGGAACTCAAGCAAAAAATCTAGAAAAAAATTTAAAGAATTTTCAGGTATCAACTGGTGATATGTTAAGAGATGAAATCAAAAAGGATACTGATATTGGTAAAAAAATAATAAGTTACATGAATGATGGAAAGTTTGTAGATGATGAAATTGTTAACAAACTCATTGAAAAAGTTGTTCTTAGTCCAAAAAAAAAGGGAAGATTAATTTTCGATGGTTATCCAAGAACGCTAGATCAAGCAAAAAACCTAGATTTAATGCTAACAAATTCTCAACAAAAGATAGATTTTGTATTTTTTCTTAATGTAAAAAAAGATACAATTATTAAAAGAATTGAAAAAAGAAAAGTATTAGAACAAAGATCTGATGATGATTTAGATACAATACTTAGAAGATATAATACTTATATGGAAACAACTCAACCAGTCTTAAATTATTATTCAAATAAATCTAATTTCAAAGAAATTGATGGCAGTTTAAAAATTGACGAAATTACAAGTAAAATTAATGATTTTTTAAGGGTTTAGTCGTTGACTTTGGAAGATCTTATTATATAAAAGGCTAAAATTTATCTCAGAAAAATGGCTCGAATTGCAGGTGTAAACATTCCCCAAAATAAAATTGTCCAGGTTGGACTAACCTATATTTACGGGATAGGAGATAAATTTTCAAAAAAAATTTGTAAAGATTTAAATATTGTAAAATCGTTGAGGGTCAACCAACTAACTGACGATCAAATTTTAAAAATTAGAGAATATATTGACAAAAATTATTCAGTAGAGGGAGATTTAAGAAGAGAAAATTCCATAAGCATAAAAAGATTAATTGATTTAGCTTGCTATAGAGGTTTTAGGCATAAAAAAAAATTACCTGTAAGAGGCCAAAGAACTCGTTGTAATGCTAGGACAAGAAAAGGTAAAGCGATTGCAATTGCTGGCAAAAAATTAACACCATTAAAAAAATAATTTATGTCCACAAAAAAAGTGTCTGAAAAAAAAGTAGATGAATTAAAAGTTACAAAAACTAAAAAGAGCTCATATTCGAAAAAGAAAAAAACAAAAAGAAATATTCCAAATGGAATTGCTTTTGTTCAATCAAGCTTTAATAATACAATAGTTTCAATAGCTGATACTCAGGGTAACGTTATTTCATGGTCATCAGCTGGTCAAAAAGGTTTCAAGGGATCAAGAAAATCTACACCTTATGCTGCACAAATAGCCGCCGACTCAGCTGCTACTAAAGCGTTGGAGTATGGAATGAAAACTCTGACAGTTGAAGTAAAAGGCCCTGGATCTGGTCGAGAAACAGCATTAAGAGCACTTCAAGCAAGGGGTTTTAAAATTTTGTCTATAAAAGATACAACGCCAATGCCCCACAATGGAACAAGACCACCAAAAAAAAGGAGAGTTTAATGGAAAATACAAGTATTAATATAAAAAATTGGAAGTCG
>MDTG01136685.1_pt1 | contig 11234 bp, 6 predicted proteins | sample 811421 | NCBI WGS metagenome assembly MDTG01 (sample SAMN05326645, study PRJNA326480) | marine metagenome | isolation source: seawater | place: Pacific Ocean: South East | collected 2011
AGATGTTCTGGAGTTCATTGAGAAGTAAAAAATATTTTGGTGAGAATCGTATAAAAGACTAGTATTTAAAAATTTCTTCTGCTGATCTAGCAGATTTTAATATTGCATCAATACTATCTGTTGTAAATACTGTCTGTTGATTGATATCCATTAAAAATTTATCACTCAGCTCTTCTGGTGATTTGTCTATTATTAAACATAACAGTGTAGAAAATGATATTGATTTTAATGCTTGTATAAATTTATCTTCATCGTGTATGTCCTTTATCAAATGGTCCAATACTATAGTTGCTTGTTGTAAGCACGTGGACAGGTGCCCTACAGCACATTTTGCATGTATTTTATAATTGATAATTAAGTAAAATATACTTTTTTGCATATCTGTAAGTATATGCCCATGTCTGTTATAATAACAAATTGAAATTTTGTACAAGACATCGTTTGAATCCGTATTAGCTGTATGTACATTGTATTCTGGGTCTAATGTTTCTCTTAAAAACGGTGATACATTGTTAAACAAATAAACAAACCCCCAAAATGCCATATGAGGCGTTTTTTTAAACACGCAAGCAAGTGGTATCAAATAAAAAAGCATCGATTGGATGTACCCAATTTCAGAATAACATAACCAACACCGAAGAATGTCTTTTATCAGGTTTTTATTTGTTTTATTGGATAACCAATGAGATTTTGGATAACTCCTAGGCAAATCTTTTAAAATACTATCTTCATATTTTTTATATCTTTCTTTATATTTTGTTTTTTTGCTTTTGTTTTTCAAGGTTTGGTAATCCCTGTATAAAATAGGACTAGTCTTATTAGCAGTGATATATTGGGTCCAATCCTTCAGCAGCAATGTGTTACTGCTTTTTTGCATCGCTAGCAGTTGTCGTATTATCACTACTTACAAGATCTTACTTTGATGGTATATACTTTCAACTGAAGCAGACAAATAAGAATGTATTTTTCTTCTCCAAATGTTCTACTATCTCATACAATTCTTATGTTTACAGTAATCGGACACATTTATTTGCAAAGACAGATTTTAAGAGTCTGCTGTATATAGAGGAAGGAACCGATGAACCGCTGAAAACTTTTTTCTTAGAAACAAAACAAAACGATTTATTAAATCACGTAAAAGATTGTAAATGTATTATAGAAATAATTTAAAATTTTATATATTCTTCTTTGTCTGATTTACTATTTATATTGTAAACCATGTTGCCTGAAACTGGTTGTTCGATTTCTTTTGTTATTCCATTGTCAATCGTATAATAATAAACTGGCGGTGTCCATGACAGAACAACTAATATAATTAACCACCACCAGAAAATATTATAACCCCATAAGAGTATGAACAACAACAACAACCAAGTTAGACCTAAACCGCCACCTCCGTAGTATACATAAGAATGTTTCATTAGTATGTCTTTATAACATTAATTAATTAGATCATATATACCTCAAAATGAAATGAGTTAATGATCCACAAAATATCAAAATAGGGAATACTGCAAACGCTTGCCATCCTAAAAATAAACCATAAAGAGCAGCTGCCATGACACCAATATTTTTCCATATTGCTAATCTGTAATCAATCAATATCTCCCTGATATGAACCATAGTTAACATTGTAGCACCTAGTGCCAACGGTATTAAAATATGTACAATAATAGCTACCCATACACCTGCACCTAGTTCAGAACCAGATGGCATTTCTGTTGCGCACCAAATTACTTGGAACATAAAGCTAATAGCAGACGCAATTAAACCACATGCCCCTGCCCATATTAAATAATATGCTGTTATGTGCAATACAGGGACATCCCCGTCTCTATCCAGTAAATTGTATTCGTTTCGCATGGTTAAGAAAAAGTATCCTTTGACTGCTGCTGCGATCAAAAAAGCAGCCACCCAAATTAAGATTATGATTGCTAAACTACGACCACCCCATTCAAACGTTCTGGTAATTAAAAATGGCATAATAATAAGTTCATCCAAACCAAATCGCTCTTCCATACCAACTCCTAAGGAATATCCAACATCAGTACCATTTCCGGGTATCAATGCCATATAATACGTTGAGCTAGACGGGAAGGTGTCCTTGCAACCACCAGTTGGATAGTACAAACCAACACCAAATGGTTCGTACTCGACTGGTTCTTTGGCATCGCCATGCAACACAAATGCTTCCGTATCACCAATTGCAGTTCTTACTTCTTCAGGTAGCTCTGATAAATCACGGGTCATGTAGACACCATTAATCATATGCGGAGCTATACGAGCTTTAGAAGAAGAAGGATTAGGATGTGTAACACCAACGACACAATGATAATTTGCAGATGAGGAACAGTCATTACTACCATATTCATAATTGTACCTGTATTCACCATCACCAATATCATAAATACAACCCCTAGGCAAACTCCCTTCTTCGTATGGTTGATTGTAGCCGGTGTAGCTAAAAGTGACATCTTGCATCATTGCAAGCGATTGACAGACACCAAAGTCAATTCTTAGATCCACTGTTCCTTGTTGCCTTGTTTCGGTTTCTTCCTTGCCTGCTGGACAACTCTCTGCTTGTAATTCACAAAATGTATCAGAAGCTGGATCGGTTTTACATATACATTCCTTGTCTTCACATTGTTGCTTAAGGTTAGGGTTTTCATTCCAACCTATATCCAAGTCAGTCGCTGATGAAGTAACAACTAAACAGCCATGTGGTTGATTTGGATCCGAAGTAGCTGGTTTGACAACAATAGTCTCTGAAACATGTAGCATGGAGTCCAAACTTTCACATTCGGATTTAGTTATATTTTGAATGCATCTGTTCCAACTTTTACCCGGGGATCGATAGACTTGACCACCAGTAGCAGCAGCAGTAGAACCTGAATCTGTTGTATCTGTTGCGGTTCCATCGGTACTCCAACCATACCAACCCGGGGTGCAGTTTCGACTATTTAACCCATCGCCCCAAATCGCGAGATCATAATACCCTTTGTCTTTGTTTTTGTTTAAACTTATAGTCATGTCTTCGTCTTTTACGCCTTCTAATTTAAACCAATGTACTTTGTCTGTTCTTCCATAAATGCCCCATGATTTTGTTGTAACATCTTTTATTTCATAAGCTGTTTCCATGGATGATGTATCAGTTGGTGGGAAAGCAGGCATATGTGCCGTAGTGTATTTGAAAATAATAAACAAAAATAAAATGTATTTCATGATAATATTAAAACAATTAATTTATTTACTTTATACTCTCTTTTTCTATGCTTTCCATTTCCCAGAGGCAATTTCGATACCATGTTGAAATATACAAGATTCTAAACTTGAATTTGGGATATTGCTAAATCGTTCCAACTCTAAATTCCTTACACCACGGACAACAATATTTTTTATCCTTGTCTTTTTGCTCTGTAATTCTCCATATATTTCGTTGCAAATTATTGTTTCTTTGTTTTCTGTTTTTTCTATGTCTAAATCATAGTAAAATTGTTTGTCTCTACAATCCATAAAACAAGGTTCCATGATAGGCATATCGTTCGTTAAAATGTTATGACAAAATAATAACGTATACGAAGATCGAAATACTTCACATGATTCTTCTAAGAAACCAACCACTCTTACTAGTATATCATTTCGTTGTAAAATCGTTGATTCCTCTCGCAATAAACTGTGTCTACCAATATCTTCTTTGTTTGGTAAACTGAGTTCAAAATGAGGTGGATCGATTGCATAGAAAAATATATACAACAAAATAATAAATAAAAGAAACAGAAAACATTGGAACAAACGATGTTTTAGGTTCATCTTTGCAATGTTTTGCACAGAAAATTTATTATATTTATCATTGATACCAAACATTTCGGAAAACGATTGTTTATTACGCATTTTTTTAAAATCCGCTTGGCATTTTTCGAAACATACTACAAGTTTATTGCAATGCTTGTTCCTCTTTTTTCGCTTCAAAGGTACACGATGCCTAGTAGCCATGAATCATCAATTGGAACATTGTATATAAAGACTATATACCAAAGATACAGAAGTTTTAATACATTATCCATCAACATGAGTGGTAAAATAATAGTTGAACAATTTGATGCTGGTACAACCGATGCTACGACCAAAATACATTATGTAGGAGATCTATTGATTTTTGAGAATAAACTGTATGAATTTGGTCAGAAGTATCAGAAATACGATCCAAGTAAAACATACAGCACTGGTAATGTTGTTTCTTTTAGAGATACAAGTTTAAGAAGTGTTTTAATAAAAGCAACAGCTGGATCAAGCCCATCATCAGTAAGCGACCCTGCTGGTATTGAAGCACCCGCTGCTGGTGGTACCGTCACTGGTTGGGCTTTGGTAAAAGGTAACGACGAGTTTAATACTGATACTTCCGGTGTAATAACAATAAATACTGCATATTGGACAGCCAAAGGTACTTTTGATCCAAAAGATGCATCTGTAATACAAAATTTAATAGATGAACAGACGAAATATCAAATGAATAACATTGTAATTCCATGGAAGAATATGTTAGTATTGGACCCAGCTCATTTTAGTGCTACTATTTTTCGTCGATTGAAAGAACAAATTCAAAGTTTACGAAATCCTAGTACCAGAGAACGTCTTCGTAATTTTCTTATCTTCCAAAAAGACGGTTACGTAGACAGTTCACATAACACGTTAAAGCGACAAAGAGTAACACCGATTGCACCATTCCCAATCCCGGGTGTTGTTCAAATACCAACAAACACAACACGTGATTTTGTTTATGGTGCCAAAAAAACAGCAGCAATGGGTTCGCAAGATCCAGAAAAATATAAATTTCAAGGTAAAATTATAGAAGAAAGGAATGGATCCTATGTCATAGATAGTAACACGTTGTTGCTACGAAACCAAGAAGGCAAATGGTTGAATAAATACAGAGGCAAAACAGGTGCCGAAGAAGATTTGGTAAATGCTAACAACGAGTTTTTCCAATATAAAAACTTTTGGAATTTCCAGTTGAATTCACAACCAGATTTATTTGGTTCTATAGATACTAATACTAGTGATGGAACAAATGCTACTAAAACCATCAAGAGAACAAGAACTACCGGAGCCGGAACTGGTCTTGAGTTAAAAGTAACAGTTGCTAGTAATGCAGTTAGTAAAATTGAAGTACTAGATGCCGGTAAAAATTACAGAACCAATGATACTATAACTATAGATAAAACTGCCATAGGTGGTTCTACCGATGTAGTAATCAAACTAAAAACTAACTTAGAAAAATACGACAAATCGAAACTATTGATACCGAAAGGAAATTTTGCAAAATATACAGAAAGTCAAAAGCATTATTTGAAAGGTTATAAGCGTTTTGTTGATTTGATCAGCAGTACAGAGAGATTAAATGTTTCAATGGCACGCGACCGAAAAATGTTAGATGAAACAATAGAACATTTAAATCGCTTGTTCCAATCATCTACCGTAGATCTGGTGAATAATAGACCTATACGAAACGTTGAACTACGATACCCGGATGTCCGTTCACCAAGTCTAGTAGATGTGCGTGATATGTTTATTAAAAGTCGAAGAAAACTAGTTGTTAGTTTCCAGTCCCAAGAAGGTTTTATGTATGATGTTCAAATTGAAGAATTAAATGGATACGACGCAGCGTTAAATGCATACCCTGTAGCAGCTAAAATAATCCTAAAAGCAAAAGGTGGTATACATGGCAAAGCACAAATTGAATACGATATTACGGATAAAACGACAAAAAGATATGCTGTAAAAGTTCGTGCTTCGGCTGGTTCATCTCATAGTCGAAATTTAAGCCAACCGCATACTGTCTTAGCAGCAGTGCCACCAAAATGGTCAGACATAATAGGTAAAACCTTAATTATACCAGACCCTAGCACTAAACCGTCGCTAAATAATTTTACTATGGGTAGTCTTTACGATGTAGACAAACATCGTTTAAAGATAGAAGGCAAATTTAAGACATTTTATGACGTTGAAAAATGGACAAAGGAAGTTGGAGCCATCTATCTATATAGTTTGCCCACAGTTGGTGCAAAACTATATCCTTGGGAACATTTGGACATACCTAGTAATTGGAACCAATTGAATACACATCAAAAGACGTATGCCATTATTAAACCATTTTTCGAAGAAGTTGAAACATTTAAAAATGATAATAAGAAACTAGTATTAGACGAAATTATCCAAGCAGTAGGTGATAGTCGTTTGCGTGAATATATTCATATGTCGTGGGATTATCTGAAAACGTTAGGTACTGCCGGCGGCACTGATGTTGATAAGGTTGTATCGGCATTACCAATATGGAGAAAATATCCAACTACTTACCCACGAAATTCACATCCAACGTATTCTGGTGCCTTATCAAAACAAACTAATGGCGAATGGCATTACAATGTGAACCAACAAATGGACCATACGTTTATGTTGTCTTTAGATTTTCAAAAGCAGATGAATGAGATATACAAGTTATATACATTACATAAAAGTACTAATTATAAAGCAAAGGTTAAAAACAAAAAATTGCAATCTTTGCCATGTATGCAATTAGATTTGGAGACAGAGAACGAGGCATGTAAACGATTGCGTAAAATTGCTTTGTGTTTGCGTAAAAGTGTAGAAGCTGGATACCCTGTTATTGTTCGTGGCGCAGATAATGCATTCGATTCTGCTTACAATGATGTTCGTAGTCAAGTTCGCGGTCGTCGTTGGGCGCAAGGATTATTATGGGAAAGGACAGACAAGCAACCGGGTACATTGATTGTCCCGGGCACGCAAAGAATGGGTAGGATTTTGGATACAATAAATGATTCCAACGGTGTTAAATATATGGGAAATGCAGTTATGCAAGATTTGTTGGGTACTGGTCCCTTGAACGATGTGCCATACCATTCTGGGCCTTCGTTAGTTCATGTAAGAGAGGCTACTGGACAACCCGCTAAAATTGTTGTTGCTGGTGTTACTATTCCAAATCCAAAGAAAAAGGGTATGTTAATGCATCCTTTGTATCCTTCTAGGGCCAAAGCCCGTAGTCAAATTTTGATTAATGAAGGTACTAGTAAAGACGTATCTACTATCGACTTGTTGGACGAGATTGTAACCGATGTAGCAGCTTATACGGCAGATACCAATCCAATAATAAATATTGAGTTATAGATTATGAGTATATATAATATAAAATATGTAATATAATATCCAGTTCATAGGCTTATGTCTTTCCTCAAACTAAAATTAAACAATAATTCATCTGACTTGACTACACTTTCGTCTTTTGATGATCCAAATGATATAAAATCTAAGTACAAGGTATTAAAACATACTGACGAGTACACGGAATTACAATTAAAATCAAATGGTTTAAAAGTTGTCTTAATACCTCGCGCAAGTTCAACAAAAACAATCCATACTCAAATCGTTTATGGCGTAGGCTCTTATAATGAGACCGTTGGTGTAATGGGCGGAACACATGCCTTAGAACATCTTTTATTTCGCAATCCTTATAACAGAGAGACAAAAGAAGAAATGCCAAATATCTTTGATGATCTTGAGAAGTACGGCTCAAATATTAATGCGACCACTAGCTTCAATAGAACCGCGTTCGTGTGCACTATCCCATCGCGAGTGCTGGGTTTATGGTGCAAACATGAAGCTCAGCGTTGCAAAGAAGTTCCATTTTACGAATCCCGTGACGCTGGTGAGCGAAAAGTAATATTAGATGAACTTCGTATCTCCGAAGACAATCCATTTGCTCGTCTTACATCTGAAATGCTTGAAACGGTGTATTCACGATCTGGTTATAATCACGAGACCGGTGGTTTTTTACGAGATGTAGAATCGGTTAGTTACGATGCCTTGGAAGAATTTCATCGTCAGTATTACGGCCCCAACAATGCAACTGTTTGTATTACGGGTCCAATTGATAGTCAAAAGGCATTGGAATCGATTGATAAACATTTTTCATCAATTCCTCGTAGAGAAGTTCCTAATGTTGATCGTTCAGAAGAAGTCCAACACGGTCCAAAGCAATTATCCATTTATTGGGACAAACCAATCGCAATGATGAGTATCGGGTTTCGTAACGTAGAAGCAATGAATAAAGATTCCGTTGTGCTAGACCTTGTTGCTGAATTACTGGGTTACTCTAACTTAGGCCCTCTTTGGGTTTTAAAACAAAGTCATCGTGTACCGCAATTCAATGTTATGAATTATCGTCAAAAGCATCGTCATTTGTTCCAAATGGTGATGATGTTATCTGACCTTGGTCAAAGTTTACAACTAGTTCCAGCTTATATTTTTAATGCTCTGAAACAATATTCTACAAAACCAGTTTCCGCAGCTGATTTAAATGTTGTAAAACAATCGTTGTTGAACAAATGGAAAAACGCTCGTAGTGGTGTTGAATCATTAGGCAATCAAGCTACTGAAGCTATTTCACGTGGTGATATTGGTGATGTGTGGCAAAGAGAGCAGCATTTGATGTCTATCACACCTGCTGATGTCTGTCGTGTTTGTAATTATACTTTTCAGTCAAAGCGTAGTGTGACTGGTCTATTATTTAAACCACAAGAAGAAACTGTCGAGAGACCATTGCCAACTTCATCAGATTATAAAAAATATCTGTTCCAACCAGCAAACACAAACATGGGAATGAATCAAGTATTGTCAAATCTAAAGTCAACATACGATGAATTCAATGATGAAAACTCTGTAAAGTTAAATAGGAGTGACATAAAACAATACCAATGCTCCTTCGGTGTGATGCAATTGGTTCAAGTTCCGGAAACAAATAAATTGTATTTTAATATGACAATGAAAAACCCGGAAAATGTTGATCATGCTTCCGCAAATGTAGCAACGATGTTGGTTGCTGAAGGCTTACCAAAGGTATTTTTAAAGGATGAAGGCAGTTTTGAAAATTTTGTATTTCCAAAGAAAGACGAATTGTCCAAATTGTTCAGTACATACATGACCGAAAAAGGTTTGATTATACAAGTAGATGCAACAGAAAAGAAATTACACATTTCAGTTGGCATGAATACCGATGTAAACGTTGGTGACGTATTTTTAAAGATTGCAAATGCAATTAAGAATATTGACTATACCGAAGATGGTGTAAAAATGAAAATGATGATGGCCGCTGGTATGGCAAAAGGAGAGGAGTTTTCTGCTGCTCGTAATGTACAAATGACGATTACAAACAATTTGTTTACACCAAACGATATTAATTACATCAAATCACCGGAACATCAAATAGCTAGTTACGAAGCGGTAACATTAGAAGGTGTCAATAAATTTAAAAAGCAATTATTTAAAGGTAATCATGCCTTAGCAGTTACAGTAATTGCTCCACGCGGTTCAAAATTTACAGAAACAAAGATGGGAGAAGCAATATTGAAGTTTCATAAAGCTTTGGGTGGTGATGTTTTAGACCATAAATCATTGTCACTTTTACTGCCTTTGGAACAATTCCCAAGTAATAATTGTCCTACAAAAGCAGTTGTAAGAAAGGTAAATGTAGGCAAAGTGACTGATGGAGTTGGTGGTTTAGGTATCCGAATTGATTTGTCAAAGAATGATTTAGATTATACTGCTGTTCGCATTGCAGCTGATGTTTTAGGTGCTGGTATGAATAGTTTGTTGATGAATAAACTAAGGAAAGAATTAAACTTAACCTATGGTTCTTACGCACGATTAAAAGGCGGTAATCAAAATAGTTCGTCTTATTTACATGTTTGGGCTACATTTAGTATGGATGAAATGGACAATGGCATGGTTGTAATGGAAGAAATTTTCCGTGGTTTTCGAGAATCAGGAATTACAGAGGAAGAGTTTCAGTTAAAACGTAGTCATTTTGTGAATAGTTTAAATGTTTTAACTGATAATAATGTAAATATGTTGAATTTGACACATAACCAGTTGATGAATGGTTGTAAGATAAGTGTTCAAGATATTAAAGAGAGAGCATGGTCGTTGAAGCTTGAGGACGTAAATCGTGCAATTAAAAAATACATCTTACCAGCATCTATTATTCATGTAAAAGCAGGTGATTATAGATCTTAAAAAAAATAAACACTATTTATGTATTATTATTTTTATAGTAAATAAAAAAAATGATTTTTGTAAAGTCTTTAGTAGCGATTGAAGATACATCAACTTTATTGGATGGTCTATCATATAAGTTACATTATATTTTCCCAAATGCTTCTGCACCTCATAATATTTCACTCATCCATTCTGAATTAATCGACAAAGTGATTCCAATTCCAACCAATTATTCTGGTATAGTCTTTGCTTGTTTACACGTCTTAAAGAATGGTAAACTATATGGCAAAGAAACATTACCATGTAATTTTTCAAATACAAATAACAATAATCAACTAGACGCATTAACATTTACATTTAATAATCAAAACGTTGTACCAAAATCTTATATTTTAATGCATTCTACTAATGATAATGCCATATGCTGTACAGATTTGAAAAACTTAAAAAGGTTTAAAGATGCTTTTGACCAATCTATAGATACGGTAAACAATTATGTTGTAAACGAGACACAAACAATATTAAATATGCAGCATATAGATCCAAAGATTGAAAAACTTCATAGCGTTCAATATAATGTAAGCGGCAATCCTCGAATTTATTTGCCTTTTTTTACTATGACTATGCGTGGCCGGGATTTGTTTAAAAACATTCCGGTTTCAGAAATAGGTTCATGGAAGCGTTTCTTTGAACGCGAATTTTTTCCACCCAGTATGAATCAGTTTATGAAAGCAAGTAATTCAATGTACGAAGCAATACAAAATCGTACAATTACAAGAATGAAACCTGTGCTTAAATTTATTTACGAATATATAACTTCGTTATTTTCAGGTGTTGTTCGGCAATATATTACATACAAACAAGATAATACTGCTACTGAATACCGAGATTACGTTGGTATAGTGCAGCCAAATGCATATCAAGCATTTGCAGATTGTGAAGATATAGCTCAAATAGGCCATGATTTAGTCAAAATATTCCGTCGTTTATATCCAGACATAAATATTCATACACGGATGACAGAACATTTACCGCATATTAGTTATTGGTTGAAACAGTGTGATGTTTATATGGTGCAAGGATCTGTTGGTTCAGCACAGGATACCTTTTTACAATCGCATGTATGGACAATGATTTGCCCAACCAAAATATTAGATGCAATTGGC
>MDTG01012702.1_pt1 | contig 11233 bp, 9 predicted proteins | sample 811421 | NCBI WGS metagenome assembly MDTG01 (sample SAMN05326645, study PRJNA326480) | marine metagenome | isolation source: seawater | place: Pacific Ocean: South East | collected 2011
CCACCACTTTTAGCAATGTCTTCATAAGTAGCGCCATCAAGTCTCATTGAGTATTCAAAGGCACGGTTGCCACCAAAAACAAGATGAGTATGTGAGTCTACAAGCTCTGGAGTGACACAAAGTTTACTGCAGTCAATTACTGTTGCATCTGTATTATTTTTCTCGACAGAAGAGAAGGTGTCTATGTTGATTATTTTTCCGTTCTCACAAAGAATAGATTTGTTTTTTTCTATCGATTTGTCTTCAGGTTTTAAAAAACGCCCATCTTTTTGATGGGCATTTTTAAGAGTTAAAATTTCTTTGCAATCTTTTAAGATTATTTTCATGTATTTATTCCAAGGCTTGGAAATTTAATATTAGTTTTAGGTGCTTCATCAACTGCGATGTCATAGCCTGCATCAGCGTGCCTTACAACCCCCATTCCTGGGTCAACATTAAGTGTTAGCTCAATTCTTTTATCCATTTCCTCTGTGCCGTCACAACAGATAACCATACCTGAGTGTTGAGAGTATCCCATCCCAACACCACCACCGTGATGAAAACTAGTCCACGATGCGCCGTTTGTTGTGTTGAGCATAAGGTTTAGTAATGGCCAATCGCTTACAGCGTCTGTGCCATCTTTCATTCCTTCTGTTTCTCTATTTGGAGATGCAACGGAGCCACAATCTAAATGGTCACGTCCAATGACGATAGGGGCTTTTACCTTTCCTTCTCTAACGAGACGGTTGAAAAGTTTTCCAACCTCTGCTCTTTCTCCATACTTTAACCAACAAATTCTTGATGGGAGACCTTGAAAGGAAACCATCTCGCCAGCTTTCTTGAGCCAGTTGATGAGCTTTTTCTTTTCAGGGTAAAGCTCCATAATTGCCTCATCGGTCACTCTGATATCTTCTGGATCACCAGAAAGAGCGATCCATCTAAATGGCCCATAACCTTCACAAAATAATGGCCTTATATAAGCAGGAACAAATCCAGGGAAATCAAATGCGTTTTCAAGCCCCGCAAGTCTAGCGCCCTCTCTTAAGTTATTTCCATAATCAAAAACAAATGAGCCATTTTTTTGAAAAGCGAGCATACACTCAACGTGTGCACGCATAGTTTGGTTTGATAGCTCTTCATATTTTTTAGGATCCTTAATTCTCAGATCATTTATTTCTTTTTCAGAAAGATTAAATGGGACATACCCATTAATAGGATCATGTGCAGAGGTTTGGTCAGTAACTAGATCAGGGTTAATTCCTTGATCTAAAACATACTTAAAAAAGTCAGCAGCGTTTGCTTTTACAGCGATACTTACTGCTTCTTTTTTTTCTTTCGCTTCAAGTGCTCTTTTTATCGCAGTATCAAAGTCATCGTAATATTCATCGAGGTATTTTGTATCTAATCTTTTTTGAATTCTTTCTTTTGAAACATCACATCCAAGAAACACTCCATTGGCCATTTTAACTGCAAGAGGTTGGGCTCCACCCATACCTCCAATTCCAGCGGTAAGTGCAAGTTTACCAGTTAGGTCAGACCCAGCACCATAGTGTTTTTCAGCTGCGGCCATAAAAGTTTCATAAGTTCCTTGTAGAATTCCTTGAGTTCCGATGTAGATCCAAGACCCAGCAGTCATTTGGCCGTACATCATTTTTCCTTCTTCTTTTAATTTATTAAAATGATCCCAAGTGCCCCATTTGGGAACAAGGTTACTGTTTGCAATTAAAACTCTCGGCCCATCTTCCCTTGAAGGGAAAACCGCAACAGGTTTTCCTGATTGAACTAAAAGAGTCTCATTGTTTTCTAAATTTTTTAATGCATTGATAATGTCATTAAGTGCTTTCGGGTTTCTTGCTGCTTGGCCGTTACCACCATAAACAATAAGTTCGTCACGGTCCTCAGCAACTTCTGGATGAAGGTTATTTAAAAGGCAACGTAAAGCTGCTTCTTGATGCCAGCCTTTTGTTGTAAGAGTATTTCCAGTTGGTGGTAGTGGGATTTCAAAATTTTCCATTATTGAAGTTCTCCTATTCTTTCTTCAACAAGAAGTGTTAGTTCCTCTTTTGATATAAGATCATAAATGTTTTTAATATCATCAGAAAGAACACGATCTTCAGTTAAAGGTTTAACTTTTTTTCTTACGTGTTGATGAACAAGCTCTACAGCTCTTGATCCTTTTAAAGGTCGCTGAAATTCGAGTGCTTGGCAAGCACACAGAAGCTCGATGGCCAGACAATTCTTTGTATTCTCTATAACTGTCTGTAATTTTAATCCAGCCGTAACACCCATAGAGACATGGTCCTCTTTGTCAGTGCTTGTTGGAATGGAATCAACAGAAGCAGGGTGACAGAGATATTTGTTTTCTGAGGCAATTGCTGCAGCTGTAACGTGAGCAATCATAAGTCCTGAGTTTAGTCCGCTAGATTCGATAAGAAATGCGGGAAGTTCAGAGAAGGTTGGGTTCATCATCTTTTCAATTCGTCTCTCACTAATGTTAGCAATTTCAGAGACACCCATTGCTAAGTAGTCCATTGAAAGGGCGAGAGCTTCTCCATGAAAGTTTCCACCACTCACAACTTTTTTTTCTTCGACAAAAACAAGTGGATTGTCGGTGACGGAATTTAATTCAATATTTAAAACTTCTTCGGCGTGATTAATTGTTTGTCTGATCGCACCATGAACCTGGGGAACACATCTTAACGAATATGGGTCTTGTACTTTATTACAGTTTATGTGAGATGTTGAAATTTCAGAATTCTCTAAAATCTTATTTAAATTTTTTACACTTTCAATTTGTCCAGGGTGAGGTTTAAGACTTGTGATACTTGGGTCATAAGCTTTTTTACTGCCTTTTACCGATTCAAGGGTAACTGCTGTTGTAATGTCTGCAAGTTTTATAACCTTTCTAGCTTCAATTAATGCGAGAGCCTCAAGCGCGGCCATAACGGCTGTTCCATTAATTAGTGAAAGTCCGTCTTTTGGACCTAGAGTACATGGATTAAGTTTTAATTTTTGAATAACATCTGATGACTTTTGAATTTTCCCTTCAAACTCTACATCACCCTCGCCAATGAGGCATAAGGCTATGTGACTTAGGGGAGCAAGGTCGCCGGAGGCACCAACGGAACCTTTTTCCGGGACACATGGCGTGATTTCAAGGTTAATAAAATTAATTAACATCTCAACAAGTTCGGGGTTTATTCCTGAATATCCTGAGCAAAGACAGTTGGCTCTTATAAGCATAATTGCTCTGGTAATTTTTTTAGAAAAAAAGTTTCCAACGCCAGTGCAATGGGAGCGAATTAAATTATATTGTAGCTTTGATAAGTCTTCCTTATTAATTCTTTTGTCAGCGAGTGCACCAAATCCTGTGTTGATTCCATATACGGCTTCGCCAGATTCCACGATTTCTTTGACGTATTCATTTGCCTGGACCATTTTTTCTTTAGCATTAGAGCAAATGCTTACATGAGTTTTCTTTGGTAAGTTTATTCGTTTAATATCGTTTATTGTTAAATCATTGCCATTAAGAATTAGTTTGCTCACAACTACCTCAGTTTATCAATTTGTTGTTTGTAAGGTTTGCCTTTAAAGACAAATGTCCCGGCCACAAGATTATCAGCGCCTGCCTTTTTGGCTTCGGCACCTGTTGTCTCATTTATGCCACCATCAATTTGGATGCTGTAATTTAATTTATTTTTAAGTTTATAGTCTCTTAAGAATGAAACTTTATCTAAAGAGTTAGACATAAAGCTTTGACCTCCAAATCCTGGTTCTACACTCATTACTAAAACGAGATCAATTTCTTCTAAAATCTCTTCAGTTAGATCTGTAACAGGAGTGTTTGGTTTTATTGAAATACCTACACTCGGAAATACTTTTTTTGCCTCAGAAATTATTTTTAACGGATTTGAAACTGCTTCAAGGTGAAAAGTGAAATTATGAACGTCAGAGTACTTAAGTGACTTTATATAAAACTCTGGGTTTGTAACCATAAAGTGAGCATCGCAAGGGTTTTCACTGAGGTCACAAATTTTTTTAATAATTTCATGGCCAAAAGTTAGATTTGGAACGAAATGGCCATCCATAATATCAAGGTGGAGCCAAATATTTTCTAGTTCATTTAACTTTTTAATCTCAGATTCAAGATTTAAAAAGTCGCTAGCTAAAATAGAAGGAGAGATAATCATTAATCAACCTTGTTCTTTTCAAGTTTATAACCATTAAGAAAACCAGCAGTTTCCATCATAGGTTTTCCCGGAGGCTGTATGTTTAGAAGCTGTATGGTTGCGTCGTTGCAATCTATAAAAATTTCCTTTGACGTTATATTGATTGAGCCTGGGCTTGGATTAGACTTTGGTCCTATTTTTATATTTTTAAACTTATACGTAGTATCGTTAATTTTAAAAAATGTACCAGGCCAAACAGAAAAGGCTTTAGTTTTATTTAATATTTCAAAAGCACTTTCTTGAAAATTGATTAGGCCATCTTCTTTTTTTATAAGTGGAGCAAAACTTACTTCACTTTCGTCTTGAGGAATGAAACGAGCGCTATCTTCTGACAGTTGCTTTATGAAAGCAGATACTGCACAGCCAGATTGCTCGCTTAACTTTTTGGATAAGGATTCGTAGTTATCATCTTGGTCAATATTTTGCTCAAGGAAGTAACCTATATCACCAGCGTCCATTTTTTTCACCATCTTTTGGATGCTCACCCCTGTTGTCTTATCACCGTTTAGAAGTGCGTAATGTATAGGCGAACTACCTCGATATTTTGGCAGGATACTTGTGTGAATATTGAAGCAACCAACGCTTGGGAGGTCTAAAACTTTTTGAGAAAGGAAGTGCGAGAATGCGAGGACGATAAAAATATCAGGCTTTTGGTTTTCACAGAATTCAAAAAAAGATTCGTCTTTATTTACGCTATGACTTTGAAAAATTTTAATGTTGTTTTTTTTTGCAAAATCAATAGTTGCGGGGCTTTGAATTTTTTTACCTCGACCTACTGGTTTGTCCGGTGAGCCGCAAATACCAATTAATTCGATTAACTCACTTTTAAAAAGAGCCTCTAAAGTAGGAAGGGAAAACGCAGGGTTACCCAGAAAAACAGTTTTTAATTTTTTCATTTCTTTTTTAAAAACTTTTTAGTTACGAGCATTTTTTTCATTGGAGATAGTTTTTCAATAAAAACAATACCGTTTAAGTGATCAAGTTCATGTTGCAGACAAATTGACTCTAAGCCCTCAGCCTCAAGAAAATGTTTCTCACCCTCAAGATCTTGATATTCGAGAGTGATTTTTTCAAATCTTTTCACCTCTTCATAAACACCGGGAACACTTAAGCAGCCTTCTTCGTATAAGACTTCGCCTGATGACTTTGTAATTTTTGGATTGATATATACTTTTGGGTTTAGATTTATATTACGATACACTGTTTCTTCCTCTTCTGATCCTTCAACTTCTTCGCGTTCAAAGGAAGTATCAGAAACGAAAAATCTTAAACTTTTACCCACTTGAGGAGCGGCAAGACCTATTCCAGGTGCCTCGTACATGGTGTGAACCATATCGATGACGAGGCTTTTGAGTTCTTCGTTGAAGTCTTTCACTGGAGATGCCACTACTTTTAAAACTGGTGCAGGGTAAGTAAATATTTTCAATGATTTACCTGGGTAGATATTCCCATCAAATAAATTTTTAAGGTCTGTTTTCATGACCTTTTACTAGCACATTGTTGCGCCGCATGTCCATGTGATCTGTCTAACTAAATCTGGACTTTTTATCCTTAATTAATTTTAACAATAAGCCGCCTAACAATAGTATTTGAATACCGAATGTACTTAAAGCTGGGTTAATTTTCAATGATTTACCCATTTCGAGTAAGTAACCCTCGACAAGCCAAAACACGATGACAAAAACAAAGCTTCCTCCTGCTATCAGACCGGTTGAAGTAGACCTTTTGTTGGGTGAGTATAAGGCTCCAAGGCCAAGTAATGTGAAGATAAGGCAATTTATAGTACTCGAAATTATGGAGAGATATATTATTTTGTATTTGATCCCACTTAGACCAGATCTTTCTAGATTATTTGTATAGGCAATTAGTTTACGGATATCGAGAGTGGTAATGTCTTGTTCAAATTTTTTAAGGTTGTCTGTTGTTACCTTAAAGCTCACGTCTGTGGTTTTGCTTAATTTGATCAAAGGACTATTTTTCTTATCTATAGACGAGGTGTTAATATTATCTTCTCCTCTCCATGACTTGTTAAATGAAATAGATTTTGATTTGTGAAAGTCTTTAAGAACAGACTTTGAGTTAACTGTATATATAGTAACGTTATTTATTTTTTGTTCACTTGGATTAAAAGACTGATATTTTACGAATTGATTGTTTTTTTTTATCCACATTTTTCCGTTAGTTATTTTTGCAGAGAGTAAGCCATCAGCTTCTAGGTTTCTAAATTTTTCATCAAGGTTGGTTACGAATTTATTTTTTAAATTCAAGGAGAAGGGCTTTAAGTAGCCACCAATCAAGAACTGTGCGAGTGCGACAGATGTTCCCAGTAGAAAAACTTTTTTAATGATATCATTAGGCGAGACACCAGTAGAATATATTGCAACGAGTTGATTGGTTTTAATTAAATTATTTGAAGTGACAAGCGATGAGATCAAGCATGCAGTTGGTAATACTTTTAACAGAGTCGATGGAAATATAAGCATTTGATTTATTAATACTTCATATGGACTTACGTTTGATCTCATAAACCCAGAAATGAGATTACCAATCACAATAAGAAACGCCAAAGAGGACGATGAAATCAAGAGTGATTTCATCCACTCTTTTCTTATAATTTTTTCTAAAATGATCATTTGTTAATGATAGTTAATTCTAAAAGTCTTGAAAAGATTAAGATTATTGGGCGCAGCATACTGCGTATCCCTACCTCTATGATTTTGTTCTGTTCACATAAATGTATTATGCTCGGACTTATTCTGTAATATGAGTTAATAAAATTGTAGCCAAACCTGGTATTCTGTATTTGGAATTTGAATCTTCTCAGAGTTTGGACTTCTTTAGACTGCTCACCGAAACAGTATGTAGCTATATAACATCTATTTGAACTGAGGTTAATTTTTTTAAAAGCTTTTTCAAACTCCTTTGTATTTCTTGCCGCACCTTTTTTTAAATATTTTCTAAGAATTTCTGAGTTTAGATATTGAAACTTAAAACCTGTTGAAAACTGGACAAACTTATCAAGGCACCTCTCGCATTCACCTTGAAGCTTATCGGAGCGATCATATGCTTTAGCAAGGTCCCAGTACACCTGGCTTATTAACATAATCTCATGAATGTTTTGATCCTTTTCAAAAAGTGCCGGCCTTAGATTTTCCTCAGTAACTTCAAAATATTTAAGTAGAGCATCAATGTACTTGATGTATGCCTTGACCGCATTGGCGACATCCTTCTTTTGATTATATTCCCTGGCAAGTCTCAATACGGTTAGTCGGTCGGCATATTTTTGCTGAATGTGCCGACTTTTTTCAATTTCTTCTTCTTTGTTGCTTTTGTTGTTTTCGCTATCAGCCATCTATGCACCGAAGTTAAAATTTATATGAGACAGCGAAGGAGGAGTTTTTAGATTTTTCTTGAGTGGTAATGTCTTCAATATTAGATGCACTTAGGGAAATAATTATTTTAGGAGAAACCCATGAGAGCCCTATCCCGGACTGTCCAAGCTTTAGTTTTTTATCTCTACTCGCTCCAAGTCTTAAATATATATCGCTGAAGGTTTTAAATTGAACTGCTCCTCCATATACTAAATCCTCTGAAAGTTCGTCTTTCCAATCTGTTCCAAAATCAATCATTAAAGAGATAAATTCTTCATATACGAACTGGGACCCCATAATAACACGTGTATCGAGACCCTCAACTCTTTGTGGGTTTCTTAGGACCGCACCAAAAGTAAAAAACTCGGTAACTGCATGCGAAACCCCAATGTCAATTGAGGACCTTTCTTTTCCATTTTCTGGGCGGTTATTGCGATAGGTTATACCGAGTGCACTTTTTTCGGCAACCGGTGTTGCTAGGCTTACGTTAATATCCTCACCCTCATCATTGCTCCTGTAACTGACAGACCCACCTACGGGGCCTTTGGAATCAGATGCAATAAATAGTGTATCTTTTTCGTCGGCACCTAAAGCATTTTCAGACCTCTTTCCTTGTTGATAATAAATTGCTCCAATTTGATAAAATGCCATTGGGGCGGGGTTTAGTAGTGTAGCCTCATCGAGTAATACGGCACCTATTCCAACACCAGCAGACGATTGCATTCTTGTAGTTTGGTAGAAGCTATCTATAGCGCCGTAAGAAATGTTTGTTAGAGTAATAATAAAAAGAGTGATAATTGATTTATTTTTATTCATTTACTTATTATAGTTTAAAGGCTGATTTCAACCAATGAGTTTAAGATTATGTTAAAAATTTATATTTATTTAAGCTTGTTTTTTAGTTTAACTAGCGTTGCTCATGTGCCAAGGCTTAAGTTTCTTCTTGAAAATCCTCAAAATATTGATCACGAAAGAGGTTACTTTAAAGGGGATTTTTCCCTGCTCAAAAGGAAAAGTAATATTCTAGGTCTTTCAAATGGTGAGCTTGAAAACATTTTAGACTTTCAAATTCAATCGATAAAAGGACAAGATGACTTTCGTTTCAATAAAAAGGCAAATAAGGCAGATGGTAATTCTGTATATCAAATTCGAGACAATGAACTTGGTTCATGGATAAAAGCATTGATTTCAGGTCTAATCTTCAATGATGGGCAGAGACTAATTTCTAAAATGGAGATTGATTTAATTGAAGACTTTGATCAAGAAATAATAGACTTTTTAAGTAAATATATTGAAGAGACTGAAAATCAACAAGAGGTCTCAGAGGAAGTTACTAAGGAGCAAGAGGAAGATAGCCTTAAGGATGTTTCGGCTTCGGATAACGAAGAATTAGCAGACGGGAAGACCATTTTAACTTTAGATGAAGTTTTAAATAAACGATTTTATAAAAAGCACGAAAAAATCAAATTAGGGTTGTGCTCTTATGGTCCTTGCTATCGTCTGAGCGTAGGCACTCTCACAATGGTTTTTGAAAGAGATACATTAAATCTGAGAGAGCTAAAAATAAGCTATTTTGTCGAGGAAGTGGAAAAACAGGTCTTTATTACTTTCGATAACTATAAAAAAATTGGAGGAAGGTATAACTTTCCAAAAAATATAATGGTTGAATCATCAAATGAAAAATATTTAATATTACTGAAAAGCTATTACCTTTCCAAACGGTTACCAAGGTTTAAATCCGAAGAGTTACCAACACTGGAGCTGGATCAAATATTTTCAATTTAATATTCAAGTAAATACCAAACCTTTCCGATATTTATAAAAATATGTGTAAAAGGTATTTGAGTATGAAAAGAATTATTCCTGTGGCTTTAGTTTTTAGCTTTAGTTTACCTGTTTTTTCAATAAATCTGGGAATGATAGAAGTGTCTAAACCTGTATTTGAAAACCCTAGGAAAAGATCTCCTGCAGTAATTCAGCCAGATGTGGAAGTGAAAGCAGTCAAGTCGAGTTCTTGTAAGTCATCGACTTCAATATCTAAAAACTTCTTAAATTTTATTTTTCCAGGGTTAGAGAATAAGAGACCAAAGTTTGATAAACGTGGTAATTCAGTTGTATTCGAAATGCCCCATAGGATTTCAACAGAGTGCTTCAGTCCAGAGTTTTCTATCTCAAAGGTGACAGACGAAATTTATAGTGATGCTCAAGCGTTCCGTCTCGTTGTTACAAACAAGGTTGATCTCAGCTCATTTGATGGATCAAATATGGATGAAAAAGTTTTAAGATGCATGTTTGAAAAGGGTGACTTGGTTCAAAGTGAGAGTAAATATAAGTTAAAAGATGGGCTTTCTTATTTTGCACCAGAAAGATATTCCTCAAAGGGAGTTTTAAAAAAGCTAGATGTTACGAAACCAGCACAATTAGTTTATGGTTCTCCTGCTTCTCCTGGAAGTGGAGTTAGTAGCTTGAGTGATTCTTTTTGTTACACTGATCAAAGCTTGTTCGATACTTATTTAGTTACTGCAAACGAAGCAAAGCAAAATAACATAAAAAGGGTATGCCAAGGTAAGGACGTTAAAGAGTTATATCAGGTGATAGATGAAGATAAAATATTACTATTTAGTAGCCCTGATATTTATAATGTCTTGCGCGCTTCCCAAAAAGAACTTGCTGAAAAAAAATATAAAAAATTAATCTCACTAGCTCAAAAAATTGATGAAGCAGAGGATGAAAGTGAGATAAGAAGACTTGGGAGAGTATATCGAGGAGAAGTTAAAGAGTTTCAAAAAGAATTTCTAATACCCCTTATAAAAGAGCTTGGTAAACTAGTTGAGTTAAAAGAAAACACAGATGACGAAAATAAAAAAGAGCGACTCGAAGAAGAGATAGTTTTAGTTAAGGAAATGATAGGCCACTATTCCAATCCAGATAACGATTCAGATTTCAATGGAATAGAAATCGTAAAAAAAATACTTAGTGTTGGAGACACAAGAACTGCTAATGAAATCGCTGAAGTTAAATTTCAGTCGAAAAGGCTGTCCTCAGGTTCAATCGATTCGAAGTCTGACTACAGTGAAGCTCTTAGCGATGTCTCGAGTGACTTGAAGAAATTTAAGGGAATCTCAAGAGAAGGAAGGGAAGATTACCTTGTAAAAAAAGGAAAGAAGAAGCTGTCACCCAAACTTAAAAGGGATATGGCGAAAATGAGTAGAGATAGAGATAAACTTTATCAAGCGCGTATGAGTTATATTCAAAAACAGCTCTCTTATTGTCAAAGAACAGTATGGGGGTTCGTAAAAAATCAGGTTAGATGTAAAGAGGCTCAAAAAAAATATCAATCCTGGATGAGACAAGCACTGTCAGAAAAGCAAAAATACAATAGTGCAATTGCCTCTAAAAATAAAAAATATAAGATGTATTACAAAATGGAGTCAGACGCTAAAAAAGCAAACGAGGATCCCTTGCTTACAGGTGGCTCAGATAGCCTTTTAAGTTCAGTTGACATGCTTGGACGAGACGATAGTTTTGATGAAACAACTGCACCTATGATAAACCCTATCTTCCCACAAACTGCGGGAATGATGCCGGGAATGATGCCGGGAATGATGCCGGGAATGATGCCGGGAATGATGCCGGGAATGATGCCGGGAATGA
>MDTG01207777.1_pt1 | contig 11233 bp, 26 predicted proteins | sample 811421 | NCBI WGS metagenome assembly MDTG01 (sample SAMN05326645, study PRJNA326480) | marine metagenome | isolation source: seawater | place: Pacific Ocean: South East | collected 2011
AAGGTAAAATATTAGATACTATCGTTGCTGCTCCTTTAGTTAATGAAAATAGGTATTCTTATTCTTTAGATAACTTAGGTGAGTTTTATTGTAATGAAAAGAAAGACGAGTCTTTATTACAAGATGCAGCTTTGGCTTTTGGTGTTAATCCTAAATCAGAAATGTATAAACTACATGCTAAATATGTTGGACCTTATGGTGAGCAAGATGCAGTTTTAACTCTACGTTTGTGGAAAAAGTTAAAACTCGAAATTGCAGAACAAAACCTGGAAAAGATACTCGATATGGAATGTAGGCTTATCCCTCTACTTTTAGAAATGAGATGGAGAGGAGTTCGGGTTGATGAAGAAAAAGCAGATAGCGTAAGCAAGGCACTTTCTTTACAAGAACAAAAGATAATGGTAGAGATAAAAAGACAGTATGGGGATGAAGTAAATCTTTGGGCTAATGCTTCTTTACAAAGAATTTTTGAAAAGAATAAAATATGGTTTCCTAGAACAGCAAAAGGTATGCCTAGTTTTCAAAAAGACTGGTTAGAAGGACATGACCATGAACTGCCTCAACTTATTGTTAAAGCAAGAAAGCTGAATAAAGCTAGGACTACTTTTATTGATAAGATGATTAAAGACCATTGTTTTAACGGCAGGATACATGCAGAAGCACACGCGATGCGTAACGACCGTGGGGGCACGGTCAGTGGTAGATTTAGTTATAGTAATCCTAATTTACAACAAGTTCCTGCACGTGACCCTGAAATAGGTAATTTAATACGGTCGTTGTTTATACCAGAAGAAGGTTGCCAATGGGGAGTATTTGATTATTCTCAGCAAGAACCTAGGTTAACAGTCCATTACGCTGACCAAATGAACTTAAACGGTGCTGAAAATGCTGTATCGCAATATAGAGACGATAACGCAGACTTTCACCAAATAGTTGCAGACATGGCTAAAATACCACGTAAACAAGCTAAGACGATTAATTTAGGATTAAGTTATGGAATGGGTAAGGAAAAGTTGATTAAAGAATTAGGGTTAGATGATACTGAAGCAGAGAATTTATTCCAACAGTATCATGCTAACGTTCCTTTTATTCGAGCTCTACAAGACCAGTGTGCAAGGGTCGCTATGGATAGAGGATTTATAAAAACTTTTGCGGGTAGACGATGCCGTTTCGATTTGTGGGAAAGCAGATATGAACGCACTCTACCTTTACCTCTAGAGGAAGCAAAAGAAAAATACGGAGACAATTTAAAAAGGTCATATACATACAAAGCTTTAAATCGTTTAATACAAGGCTCGGCAGCAGACATGACAAAGTTAGCTATGCTGGGTTTATGGGAGGAAGGAATAGTTCCTCACCTACAGGTTCACGATGAGGTTGATATCTCAATAGAGAACACAGAACAAGCAAACACAGTAGCAAGAATAATGGAGACTTGTGTAGAACTTGCTGTTCCCCTATTAGTGGACATGGAATTAGGAACGTCATGGGGCGAAACAAAGGATATAAAAAGATGAAAGGTATTTCAGAAATAAAAGCAAAAGAAAACTCCATTAAGTATAGAGACATGTACGATAAATGGAATAACTCAAACACTACATTAGAACAGTTAGGTACTGAATATAATTTAACTAAACAAAGAATGTGGCAAATAGTAACACGTTGTAAACTTGGTGATGGTGATTATTATTACGGTGTACAAATCGCAAGAAATAAATGGTCAGAATTTAAACAACTCTACTCGGACGTCAACCAAACACAAAGAGCATTTAATGAATGGTTAAACGAAAAAGACATTAAATTAGCTTCGGATAACGAAAAAGTTGCTCCACATACAGGATGGGACTGGTAAGCTATAAAATAGCCGATTTAGAAAAAATCGGCTCTCCCAGACGCCGCCTAAGGCGTTTTGACGAGGTAGTTAAAGGCTTAACCTTAGACGCTATAAACAAAGCGTATATCGTCTTAGGATTAGTTAAACTCTGTTTTGCTCGTTTTACTACTTTACTTTGGCGTAAATGACGTTTAACCTATAGGTATGTCTAAAAAAGATAAGTTAACAGCACAAATAAACAAAGATTCACAAAGTGAACCCATGTTATGTACTTTAGTATCATGTGAAAACCCACTTACAGGTCAACAGCGTAAATATTGTAGTGAACCTTGTAGACTTAAAGCTATGTCAGCAAAAGCCTGTAAAGAAAGAAAAGGTGTATACGCATCGTTAGACTGCGCAGGTGGACCACGAAGTTTATCTACAATTGAAAGTTCTATTAAAAGAGATGAAACTCTTGTAACTGGTGATGGTCGTTTTACTTTAGATGATATACCTATTGATAACGACGTATGGGAAGCCGTAGAATTACACGATGAACTACATAAACTCGATTGTATTGAACACGAAAATAGACGAATAGTCGCAGGATTTGAAGAATTTGTAAAATCTTATAATGAACATCACGAAGTTTCTTATGCAACTATGAAAACAAGGAAAATAAGAGAACAAAATGGCTAAAGAAAAAAATCTTTGGCTTTTATTAAGAAAAAACTTAACTCAGATACATTTACAGCGTATCGAAACAGGTATGACTGGTGCAGGTGTTCCTGATGTTAATGGTTGTGGTTGGGGTAAAGAGTTCTGGATAGAATTAAAAGAAATACATTCAGGTAATGCACTTACTCTACGTCCTATGCAAGTTTCCTGGATTGCTAAACGAGCTATGAATGGCGGACAAGTTTTCGTAATGGCTAGAAAAAATGACGAAATCAAACTCTACCACATAGACAGCCTTACAGGAATAAAAGACCTTGTAAAAGGTGGCTATAATTCTGACGCTCTTGTAACTCTTAATATCCCTTACGATTGGGATGCTCTTGCTACTGCTTTACTTTCCTAACCTTGGTACTTATAATGGTAAGCGTACTAATTAAGGTACGACCATTATTTTAGAAAGGAGAAATATATGGCACATCAAGTAGAAACGATGGCGTGGGCTAACGATGTTCCTTGGCACGGTTTAGGTGTCGAGGTTGATTCTAACCTTACCCCATTGGAAATGCAGGAGGCAGCACAGCTCGACTGGACAGTTAGTAAACGTCCTAGTTATACGCTAGACGCCCCCGAATGGAGCGAAGATGTAGGTATAATCCAAGCGGAGAATACTTTTCACATCGTTCGTGATTCTGATAACCAAATACTATCGCATTGCGGTAAGGACTATGTCCCTATCCAAAACGCAGATGTATTTAAGTTCTTTAAAAACTTTACGGAAGCTGGTCATATGACCATGGAAACCGCAGGTAGTTTAAAGAACGGTGGAGAAATTTGGGGTTTAGCTAAAATCTCAGAAGACTTCGAACTGGCGGGAGACGACCATATAAAAGGTTATCTTCTTATTAATCAACCACATATAGTTGGTAGGTCGATGACGATAAAGCTAACGCCTATAAGAGTTGTTTGTAATAACACCCTTACGATGGCTTTACAGCAAGGTAATACGGCATCATTCCGTATGCCACACGTTAAAGAGTTCGGCGACGACGTTATGAAAGCTGCAGAAGAAGCCTTAGGTTTATCTGCGTCTGCTATGACTGAGTTTAGAAACAACGCGACTTTACTCTCTAAAGCAAAAGCTAAGCATTCTGATGTGCTTGATTATGTTAGTGAGATATATCAACCTGCGATGATTGCAGAATACAGGCTACACGAACAGCTTCGAGCTGAAGGTAAAGCTGTAGGTATGCAAGAACCTCTAAAAGAGAAACTTAATAAGTTTCCGTCATTAGTGGTAGATGCTTTAGAGTACGGTCCAGGTGCAAACTTGAAGTCTGCTAAAGGCACGTGGTGGGGAGCATTAAATGCAGTAACCTATGTTGAAGACCATTTACGTGAGTCGCAAACAGCAGGTAATGCTTTACATAGCGCATGGTTCGGTGCTGCAGCTAATAGAAAAAGCAAAGCATTAGAAATGGCTGTATCGAGGGCTGCCTAATGCCTGAGACACCTAAAACATACTTCTTAGATGCAGAAGTTTTAGAAATGGTGTGGCAACAATTATTCGAGTCAGGGAATACTGAACTGGCTCGGGTAATTTCTGATACCATGATAGCCCAAGGCTGTGAAGAATTAACAAGTATTACAGACGGTTCGTTGATTTTTATGTTTTGGAAAAACTTTTTAGAAGAAAATAATTTAATAACCACTTCAGATACCAAGGAGGTACATTAATGGAAGTTAAAATAGACAAGGGTATTCCATTACCCTCAGATATACGCAATGAGTTGAAATATCCATTTAACGAAATGGATATCGGCGACTCTATCTTCTTTCCTTTAGAGGGAGAAGATAACGCTAATCGTATGAAGAATAGGCTATCACAGGCTACTCGGACTTACGGAAAGAAACAAACTCCCGAAAGACATTTTGTTATTCGTTATCGTTTAGAAGACGAAAAGTCAGGCGTCAGGGTTTGGAGAAAAGATTAAGTTGTAGGGTTATCCGCCGTTCGTGGTACTGCTTTACTTTCGAACGGCTCTTACCTATAATTTAAGTTGGTTCTACCGCAAGGTAGATTATATTAACATTAAGAAAGGAGAAAGATATGCAAACAGCACCATCTACGCCCTCTAAAAAGAGAGCACCTATCGCAACTGTGACTAAAACAGTAGCTGCGAAACCTTTGAGCAAAGCTAAAGTGACAGCAGTGCCTAAACCTACGAAAGGAAGTAAAGGCTCAGCAAGAACTTTATACAAGTTCACTGGTAAACAGGCTGAATGTAAAACACCGCAGATGACTGCGTTAATTACTACTGTGAACGAATGTAAAAAAACTGAGCTTGACTCAGCTAGTTTTACAGCACAGGACTTAGTCTCACTAGCTGTGAAAAAAGGTACTTTAACAACAGGTCAAGACCCGTTAAGAATCTTTAGGTTCTATGCGAAAAGACTCGTTGACGAAGGCTATTTCGCGAAAGCGTAATTAAACAGGTGCACAGGGAAACTTGTGCACCTTATTTTTAGGAGAAAACTATGCAAATAGAAATACAGAAAAAAGACGGCACGACTTTTACAACAAATGTGACCACCCTAGCTAAAGCGATATATCCACATGTGACAGCCGATACATCGTACCATTATTCATTAGAAACAGACTTTATAAACGGCGTTTATGATGCTATTGAGGGTTTAATTAGTTCAGATATGGCTTTTGTTTTTACAGGAAAAGATAACGATGAATGACCGAGATAAAATAATCCTCGCTTTTGCGTGGTTCTTGTTAGTGCTTTACTTTGCGCTTTATGGTATATAAAATATAGGTATAACTATTTAAGAAAGGAGAAATGTTATGAAAGCGATATTGATTAATTCTTTTGACGAATCTGTGTCAGAAGTAGATTACAACGGTGATTACAAAGAAATATATAATCTTGTAGATTGTAGAACGTTCGATGTAGTGCCTTTAGACCATACTAACGATATGTATGTAGATGATGAGGGTTTACTTAAAAACCCAAACCGATACTTTAAATATGGTCAACGAACTCTCGCAGGAAAGGGACTAATACTTGCACACAATGACGAAGGTGAAAGCGTAGGAACTACTTTAAGTAGTGCCGAAGTATTCGAAAACGTTGAGTTTTTACCAGAAGGTCATGTAGAAGAGCCTTATATGCAATTTTTTTCAATTAGGAGTTAATTATGCCAAACCATTGTTATAACAAAGTAACCATCAGCGTTGGAGACGCTGATGGTCAGAATTTAAAAGTATTAGTCGATAGTTTAAAAAGCAAAGAAAATGAAACTGATTTCGATTTTAATGCAATACTACCTATGCCACCAGAACTAGAAAACGTGGATTGGTCAGAAGCGGAAGAAATGAATGATATTATAAGAGCTAGGTACAAAAAAGAACACGGTTCTGATAATTGGTACGATTGGCGTGTCAATAATTGGGGTACTAAATGGAACAGTTATAGCTGTGAATTAGTAGAGCAAGAAGATGATTATGTAGTTTATACATTTGATACCGCATGGGGTCCACCAACAGGAGTTATCGAAGCGTTAAGAGAGCAATGCCCTGATTTTAGTATTAGTGCATTTTTTGATGAACCAGGAATGCAAGAAGCAGGGTATTATTAATGACAATTAAAAAACAAATGAGAGATACCGCGAAAATGGTAGACTTTTTTAATACGTTAACCGATAAAGACGTTGAAATGATAGAGTTTATTGATACAGCGATAAACGAAGGTAAACGTCCTAATTTAGCAGTATTTGAAGAAACTTTTTCCCACGATAATAGACCTCGTAACGAGTTATTATCTGATATATCTAGAAAATATATCGAGTGGTGGCATAAATACAAACCAGGAACTGCTGGATTAATTAAAACTACTTTATCGTGGTATGACCCTCACCACGAGGACTATCATGAAGTCGGTTCTGATAAGGAACTCCATTAATGGCTACCTTCATAAGGCTGCTTTATAATGGTAATAGTGGTATATATAATATACTTATATGTTAAAAAGATACAAGAACGATTTTACAAGTCCTGATAAAGGTTTTTATAGTTTATCTTTATCAGGCATCAAGTCAGCCATCGGGTGCGAGAAGGTTATCCCGAGAAGTGACTCTAAACTACTAGACCTTCAACGTGTGGTTATGAAACGAGCCTTTGTAAAAGCCTTGAAAAATAGGTTAAGGATGAATGAGGTATGAGAACTAAACCGTTAACCTACATAACCACACACCTATTTCCGCGTGGAAAAGAGGGTTGCACCAAAAGACATGACTAGCGTGTGTAATCAAATAGTCTTATTGAGGTCGCACCTCTATGAACATTGTTCCCTCGCTTTTACAAATTTCATAACTAAGAAAGGAGAAATATATGAAAAACCTAGAAGAAAACCTATTGAAGATAGTTGAGTCTATCGACAATATTGTCCAAACACAGCGTAGTGTTCAGGAGTTTATGCAAGGACAGTTAGAAGCTAACGAGTATCTTGCTAAACGTATCAAAGAACTAGAAACTAGAGTTCTTATGGCTGAAAATGCTACGCTAATACCAACTAAGGAGGTTTTTAATGCTGACTTTAAAAGAGATTAAACAGCAAACATTACCGCATATCAGCGATTTATGTAAGTGGCTCAACCTTACCGATGAGCAAATACTTACAGCGTATGATTGGGTAGTTGAAGTTATATATGACTATCACCGAGTTTACGAGCCATATCAATCTATCAAACGTAGTGATGTAGAATACTTTTTTGAACTATGGTGCGACCAACATTTTGAAGACCAAACACCTGCGGAGCCTCACGATGAGTGGGGTGCACCCTTACAGGAGGTAAACTAATGAGTAAAGAATACATATATGAAGTAGCAGAACAGTCTGTTGATATAAGGAAATTTGAGATAGTTTCCAACAGAAAACTAACCTATGAAGAAGTACAAGACGCAATTTGTTTACCCGATATAAGAACAGAAGGACATGCAGAAACAGATGATGGAATTACTGCAACCTATTTATGTACTTATTACGGTGATGATGCAGAAATTGATATTGAAGGTAATTTAAAGGAGATAGAAGATGGCGAATAAATATTACTACGGCAACGGTTATAACAGCGTGAACTCTGTTGCAATAATATGGTCTGTTGAAGATATACGAGATAGACTTGAAATCATTAACGAAGATTATAATATTAATTTAGAACTTACCGATAACGATTGTATGGATGTTCTTTTAAGAGTTGTACAAAATCACGATGCTAATTACGGTGTCAGTTGGGATAACTTAGACGCAGCTATTGAATACTGTTTCGAAGACGAAATACAAGAACTAAAAAATGAACGAGCACCCCTCAAAGGAGACCACGATGAGTGATATAGATAAAAATAAAATACCACCGCATTTACGTCATTTATCCGAGTGGCGATTACGTGCATTATTTTATTTATTTAGGGCAGGAATATGAGCAAATACGAAGTAACAATAGTGTTGAAGTTCGATAGGTTTCCATCGGGCGAAGATATCGATGACGCAATAAAAGATTTATCGGAAAATAGAGGAGTTGTAGCAAAAATACAAGAGGTAAAAAATGACGAGAAAAAATAGATTAGAAGAAGTATCTAGAGTAGAACATTGGGGAGAGGAACGTGGTTTGTTGATGGAGGAAGGCACATCAAATCCAGAGGTGCACCAACAAGAACGGTATTTATATAATGATAAATCTAATTCACAGATGTTAAAACTTATGGAGGAGGTCGGTGAGACAGCTAAAGCACTAGCCTATAATGACGCAGACGGTTTGAAAGACGGCATAGGTGATTGTGTAGTAGTCTTGATTATATTAGCAGCACAAAATGGTTTGACTCTAGAAGAGTGTATGGACGCTGCATGGGACGAGATAAAAGACCGTACTGGTAAACTCGAAGATGGCTTATTCAAAAAGGATGGCGACCTCTAGCTACTGCTTTATATTGGCTTTACTCTTTTATATAATATAGGGGTTGGTTAAACAAACTATTAGAAAGGAGAATTATATGATATGTTCATTATGCCGAGAGAAAATACCGACTGCACGAGCTAACCTAGGTTATTCGACCTGTACGACGTGTGGCGAGGAAGCCGCACAGCGACTAGCTGAGCAGCGTAAAACACAGGTTGCACCGACCTATAACAAAGGTGCGTATCAATATATTACACTTGAAGATACTAAAACTATTGGGAGGTAGTTATGGAAAAAAAGAAAACATATAGAGAAATAATTGAAGAACTCGATGCTCTTGCTGACGACGAAAGTAAAACGCAAGAAGAACGCGATGCAGCGAGAAAAGAGCGTAACGATATCGTTATGGAATTAACAATAAGAGCCTACGGCTAGGAGAAAGTATGGAAGTACCAACTAAAAATGAAGACTATATTAAATTAACAGATAAACAAAAAGAGTATTTACCCTATTTTGTTATGCTTGACCTTATGCAAGAGTCAGGACACGTTAATATGCTGGAAGCTCCAAGAGCACTACGTAACGAGTTTAAGATAGGTAAACGTGAGTCTATCGATATCGCTAGTGAGTGGATGAAAAGTAAAACTGTGGGAGGAAACGATGACAGTTGAATATAAAACCCCTGAACCTAGTGAATTAATGAGGCTTAAACTACTCTACGAAAAAACTTATCAAAAATACGAAAAACGTATTGATAAACTTATAGAAAAGCGAGACTATGAACTTGATTGTATACACGACAGTATACTAAAACTTGAAACGTAGGACTTTGCCTTGCGGCGTCGCCGTACTGCTTTATAATCGCTTTGCTGGTAGTTATAATATACCTAAGGGTAAATACTAGATTTACCCTAGAAACTATAGAAAGGAGAATGTATGAATATAAATACTAAGCTGACAGAAGCTTTAAAAGAAAGAATAGATAATACTAAAGAATTAGTAGACGTTGTTAGAAAGAATCATAATGAATTTGTAGATTATCAAACATTTTGTTACTCTGCTAACTCGTTTAATCCGTATAATTTGTTCGCACCTAATCTGAGAGGTCGTTCTTTGGAATTTAATCCTTCGGAGTTGTTCCTGAATCACTACGGTATTGGTTCAGCCTGTAATAATTATTATAGTTGGTGTTCTAGTGGTAATAATTTTCCTGCTGGCGAAATTGATAGGCTGCCTAATAAAGATTCTTTCGATGTACCTGCTGAGTTTAATGACGGTCTTATGTGTTTAAGTTTTTATCACGGTGAAATCTATGGCAGAAATGCTTTGTTTATCCCCACTAGTGTATTAGTTGGAAAAAATGAAGATTTCTATGAAAACCTTAAAGAGTTTTCTTCACATTTTCCTAATGAATATTATAATAAATCTTATAACTTAATTAACTTTATGCGTCCAGAGGTGACTCATGCTGTTGTTCTTTGGTCCTCTGATGAAGTTGGCGATAATGATATCGAAGTTCGTTGGGTGCGTGATGATTTACGCTCTGATATAAGTAATGGATTTATGACCCCCTGTGATGTTTTTGATTATCTGTGGGATGGTTTTGAAATCGACCCTAACTGTTATTATCAGGGCTCGTAGGCTGCTTTATAATCGGTTTGCTGGTAGTTATAATATATTAAGGGCTAATAAAGGATTAGCCCATAAACTATAGAAAGGAGAATACTATGAACGAAGAATGGACTAAAATAGACGGAGGCTTTGAACATAAAGCATTCGATTGTAATATCGGTAATTACCCGAATATGCCGAAAGAGTTATACGAAGGAATGACCGCGGTCAGTAATCCGATAGCTTACCCGATAAATGGCGATACTATGCAGTTTTATACATACGAAGACGCTACGCATTTTTATACTATTACCGAATATAAAGGGAATGATACGGGTCATACAACGTATCACTGGGATTGTAAACGCGAGTGTTTACGATGGTTCGACCGTAGTGAAACGCTGACTAGTGCGGCTATACCATTTACTGGAGGTGCGTGATGGATAAAGCTACTAAAATATACTTAGATGAAGTGAACGAACGACTCGATGAGTATCGTAAAGACGAGTGGCATTCTATGATACCACTATCTGAAGAAGGCGGAGTAATCGCTGACGACTTAGTTGATTTCGCTGTCGAAAAACCGAAAGACGGATATCCTGAAAACGCTGATTACGTATTACTTATTAACGAAGAACGCACGGGCTTCAGTGAGGCTGATGTTATAGGTACTACAGTTATACAGTCGGTTGATTATATATACCATATACTGAAGATTGGAGACGGTCATGGATTCAGTGCTTCGATTACTAGGATAGACCGAGAGGCAAAACAATATCCTTATGGAGTGACCGAAGAAGCGAACTATTATGACGAGAACGGTTTATAAGATAGTTCCCTAATCTATCTTTGCCCTCGCCTCGTGCGGGGGTTTTTTATGTCTATTAAATCTATGTGTATTGTTATCTGGTAAAATAAAAAAGTTTTTGTAAAAAGTTTCTCAAAACTACTAATATCTCTAATATACTAATAGAATCAATCTACAAGTCTCTTGGTTACTCGATTCGTTGTTTTATCAAAACTAATAGAATTCTATTACTCTATTAGAAATTATAGGTAAGATACCTAGAGGGCATGAGAAAACTATATAAAAGAGTTGTTTTATAATAAGATTGTAATATCACTTGGGAGACCAGAGGAGCTACAATGAAACAACTAACATATACT
>MDTG01405156.1_pt1 | contig 11233 bp, 4 predicted proteins | sample 811421 | NCBI WGS metagenome assembly MDTG01 (sample SAMN05326645, study PRJNA326480) | marine metagenome | isolation source: seawater | place: Pacific Ocean: South East | collected 2011
AAACATCCTGATGGTAGTATAGCACCAGGATCGAATGATGGTTTTATAATCGGAGGAACTGAAAATCTTACAATTGTTAGAGTTGAAGGTCGTGCACTTGTAGATAAAGAAGTTGGTATTGGAACTGATACTCCAGAACATCAACTTGATATATTTAAATTTACGAATACAAATAATAGTAATACTGGCACTACATTATTACGTTTAAACAATCATGTTGGATCATCAGCTGCTAATGGAGATATCTTAGGTCTTAACGGACAAAGAAGTTACATTGATTTTAGATTTGTAGATACTAATGTAAACTTTATTCCACAAGTAAGAATTGGAGCTCAAGTTGGAGAAACTAGTGGTGCTGATAGTGGTATTCCAAATGAGGGATCTGGATCATTTGTTGTTTATACTGCTAAAGGATCTGGAAATGCTGGAGCTGGTACTTTAAGTGAAAAATTCAGAGTTGATCCAGATGGTAAAGTTGGAATTGGAAGTGCCATCCCTTCAGAAAAATTAGATGTCACAGGTAATATCAAAGTTGATGATGGACCTATATTAGAATCAAGTACTGATCAGTCGTTAAAAGTCACCACTCCTTATGGTTACGTTGAAGTTGGACCAAAAAATACTAGTTATAGTCATTTTAATACAGATAGAGGTAGATTTTACTTTCAGAAGAAAATAATTTTAGATGAAGGTATTCTTAGTGCTTATGCTTCACATGATTTATTACTAACAACTGGTTCTAATCCAACCACAAGTAATACTGGAATATTCATAAAAAATTCAACACATTTAATTGGTATTGGAAATAACGATCCGACAGATCTTTTAGATGTTAAAAAATCTACTGCGACTGCTTATGATCCAACTGATGATGGTGCTCAGAGAGGTGATAGTGCATCAATCACCATTAGAAACGATAATGGAACAACAAATAGTTTTTCACAATTGGTATTTGATACTGGTGGATCTAATCAATCAATTGCTAGAATCGTTGCGATCAGAAGTGGATCTGCAAGTAATCATTTAGCATTTGTTACTGAACATAGTAATACAAAAGCAGAGAGACTTCGCATCAAATCAGATGGTAATGTAGGTGTCGGAACTGATATCACTTCTGCTGGTGGAGCTTACGGAAAAATGAGTGTTGTAATTCCATCACAATCAGGTGGTGCTGCATTACAGGTCATGAATTCTGCCGTCGGAAGTGGTGATGGTAATCTAACAAATATAGTTTTAAGATCTGTCAATAACAATGCAGCTAATTGGGCACATGCACAGTATAGAGCATCCTCTCATGACTTTATGCATGAAGCGACATCAATTCTTAAAGTTGAATCAGGAGGAGTTACAGTTACTGGAACTTTAAGTGCAACTTCTTTCAATGGAAATATCACAGGTGCTGCAGATCAAATTAAAACAATACAAAGAACAACCAATGCAAATCATTTTTTAACTTTTGTTGATTCTAACAACACAAGTTCAACTGCAGAAAATCTTTATACTCAGACCAGATTAAAATTCAATCCATCAACTAACATTTTACGAGCTCGTAATTTCTTTGCTGATGCTGATGGTGGAACAAATACTAACTCCCAACAAATTGTAGCTGGTGATGGTAGTGGTTCTGTTGCCATGACCATCAACGATGGATACGGTAACTCTAATATCGCATTCAACCATCGAAACGGAGTTCCTGATTCAAATGGATCAAGTGGTAGAATTTGGTGTGCAGTTGATAATGGTACTGCTGAAATGAGTTTTGAATTGCAATCCAATACCACTGCTAATTCAGCAACCGCATTAACTGATGTACTACAACTGCTTACGAATCAAATAAAACCATATAAAAATATCATTCCTAGTTCTGATGGTACAATAAATCTTGGTTCAAATGGTACTCGATTCGGCACCACATATACTGATGCTCTTGAGGTTACTAATGATGCCAATATTAATGGAGATTTGACAGTTGGTGGTGTTTTAACATATGAAGATGTTACTAACGTGGATGCGATAGGAATTATAACTGCTCGTGCTGGCATTGATGTAACTGGTGGTAAAATAGATATTCAAACAGGAATTTTAGAACTTTCAAAAGTTGGTGGTAATAATATCATTGAAATGGGAAAAGGGCAGACAGGGAATCATTATGCCTACATTGATATGGTTGGTGATGCAACTTATACTGATTATGGACTGAGATTACTTCGAGACAATTCTGGTGCAAACGCACAATCTCAAATCACACATAGAGGAACAGGTAATTTCCTTATAAGTGCAGCAGAAGCAGCTGCAATAAAAATAAGAACAAATACTGGTACCACACCTAAAGGACTGATGATCGCAGGAAATGGTAAAGTAGGTGTAAATAATGATAGTCCACAACAAGCTCTTCATGTTGATGGATTTATATACCTAGGTCCTAATAACACTAATAGTTTTGTACATGGTGGAGCAAGTGTAACTTACAGTGCTGATACAGATATTTACTTTGTTTGTGATTCAAATGATATATCTGGAGTTGCTCCAGCTGGGGAATTTATATGGGGTGGTGGATCAAATACAAACACTGATTCAAATAAAGACTTTACAGTAGCAGAATTTGGAAATAGTGGTAAACCAAGAAATCAATATATGATTCTTGATGAAAATAGTCTAAGACCAGCAAGTAATAATGGTTTAGATTTAGGATCTTCAAGCAATCGATTTAATAATATCTACGCAACATCAATTGTTGGAACAATTTCTGCAGCAGGTAGTAATACTCAAATATTGTTTAATGATGGTGGAAACGTAGGTGCAGATGCAGGTTTAACTTTTGATAAAACAAATCATGTTCTCACCGTGTCATCTCAAACTACAGGTGATTGCACATTAAGAATTGCAGCTGATAGTGATAATAATGATGAAACCGCAAATCCAAGACTTGTATTTACACAAGATGGAACTATAGATGCATCTTCTATTGGAATGAATTTTGGTAATACAACTGGCAATGGTAATAATGAGTTATACATTGCAAATAGTATTTCAGGTGGTGGAATAGTATTCTTAACTGGGGGAACAAATGGATATACTAATGCTAATGAGGCATTACGTATTGATACAAATGGTCAGATAGGAATAGGTACAGATTTCTTAACAAATAATATATCTAGCCCACTGGAAATAAGAAGACTCAATGGATCTTCCGTTCTCCAGTTAACAAGAAATAATGATGCAACCTCTGGTGATTTAGGTTCAGTTAGATTTGGAAACGAAAATTATACTGAATTAGCACGAGTGACAGGTATACAAGATGGTGCCACTTCTCACGGTGCTCTGACATTTAAGACAGCATCTAGTGGTTCGAGTTCCGTGAGAATGTATCTTGATAGGAATGGTAATCTTGGATTAAATGCTACTCCAAAAACATCAGGAACATTGTTTTCTACAGTAGATCATTTTCTAGTAATAGGTGATAATGATACTGGTATTGCACAAGATGGTGATGGACAGTTTGAAATATGGGCAAATGATCAAGAAATTGCTAATTTTAATACTACTAAAATCACTCCTACCAAATCAATAATACCAAGTTCAAATGGATCCTTAAACTTAGGATCAAGCACAAAGAGATGGGGGACAATTTATGCTACAACAATTGATGGTACGATTACTGGTACAATAACAAACGCTCAGAGTGCAGATCAAATTAAAACTCAAAGTAGAAGCACAAATGCATCTCATTATGTTACATTTGTTGATGCAAATAATGGTAGTGCAACTTCAGAAAACCTTTATACTGATAGTGGACTGAAATATAATCCAAATAATAATATCTTAGATGCTTCAAGATTTACAGCTGGTAGAACTAGTGGTTCTGTTTCTATGACGATTAACGATGGATACGGAAACGCAAATCTCTGCTTCAACCATGAAGCTGGTGTCCCAGATACAAATGGATCCAGTGGTCGAATTGAGTGTGGAGTTGATGGCACCACCGCTCAAATGATGTTTGAATTGTGGGATAATGTTACATCTGGAAGTGCGACTGGTGGATCGAACACTAATGTTGTAATGAGATTATTAAGTAATTACGTACAGGTATATGAAGATATCATACCAAACAGTGATAGTGCAAGAGATATTGGAACCAACACAAATAGATTTAAGCACATTTATTGTGACAATTTAACCGCAGGTACTATCACTGGAGGATCAGGTTTAACTGATGTTGCTGTTTCTTATACTGGTAGAACTTCACCCTGTTCTCTTCCAATAACTGTAACTGGATCATCCACTAAAACTATCAATATACCATCAAGTAGTAATGCCTTCGGTGCGAAATATGTTCAAACAACACAACCAACTGGCAACTCAATTTGTGATGGTGACGTATGGTATGATACATCTGGTACTCAAGGAACTGGTGCTTTATCAATAACAAACAGTACTGAATCAAATTATCGAAATATTGTTTTTGCTGACAGTTCATCGGCGACGACTTTAAAAGTTAATGATAATGGTAGAATACAAGTAAGACCAAGTGATGGTGCTCTTCGAGTTGAAGGTGATATTACTGCATTTTACTCATCTGACTGTAGGTTGAAAAAAAATGTTGCACCGATAGAAAATGCTTTAGACAAAGTTAATTCAATTAGTGGTTATACTTTTGAGTGGAATGATATGACAAATCATGAAGGGGAGGAAGTTGGTGTCATCGCACAAGAGATAGAAAAACTTGGATTACCAAATATTGTTACTGCAAGGAAAGATGGATTTTATGCAGTAAGATATGAAAAATTAGTCCCATTATTAATTGAGGCAATCAAAGCACTCAAGGGAGAAATAGATGAAATTAAACACACTAAATAAATTCAGGAGGTTTTATTATGTCAGTTCAAGTTAGATCAGGAGGACAGTGGGTAGCAGTAGCAGGAGCACAAGGACCTGCAGGACCACCAGGACCACCAGGTCCTGCTTCAACAGTACCAGGACCACCAGGATCATCTGGTGTTATGACTTTGAATGCTAGAACATCTGCATATACATTACAATCAACAGATGATGGAAAATTAGTCACAACTACATCTGGAAATATAACAGTGCCCCATTCTACCTTTGTGAACGCAGCTGCAGTAACAATATTCAACGCAAGTAATGCTTCAATTAATATAATTCAAGGAGGTAGTACACTCATGTATCTTGCAGGAACCACTGTAACAGGTAATCGCACTCTGGCAGCAAAAGGTCTTTGCACTATTGTGTGCACTTCATCAAATAATTTCGTCGCAGCAGGGGGAGGACTTACGTAATGGGTTTTTGTACACAATGCACTATAGGAAGAAGGGAAAATGATTTTTATCCTGATACAATTTCTAGTGATAATTCTGGACAATATGGGTTAGGTAATAATAATGGAGACCTTTGGGATTGGTGGGTACTAAATTATTACGTACTTAATGGTGCATTTTACTGGTGGACAACAGTATACAGATATGAAATAACAATACCAGGTCAATTTCAATATGGAATTGTTAATACAAAAAACTGGGCATGGGGCAGTAATGAATTTTCATTGACATCTAATATTACCGCTAACAACAACAAGGCAGGAACACAAACTGGTAAGGTAGGTCCGTGGCCTGGAGGTCCAGGTTGGGCACCAAACACAAGTACCGCAACTCCCTATAATACTGTTTTTGGTCGTCAGGGACTGGTAGCAAATAAATTTTTTTCCCCTTGTAATAATGCATATTTTTCAAACAATAATACAGGTCTTAATACAACTAAATCACAAGGTGCATTTTCCGAACCAAATCGATTGTATGTTTACTCAAGTGACACTTTTGATAGGGTAGAAGTTTTAGCTAATGAGGGTGATGAATATTATTCCTTTTACTGGGAAGCATATAAGTATAAATTAAGAACTGCAGGTCCACCATCAATACTTCAAAATACTATACGTTTTGATCCTGATTGGTCAATAAATTACCAAACAAATAATAGCAATTATATATTTAATAATTATAGAGTAATATTTTACGATTCTGATGTTTTTCTTCAAAATTGTGTAACAAATAACCAATCAGCTCAAAATAATCAGAGATTTGAAGGAAGACATGGACAAGGAATATATCCATTAGTTCAGAAAACCAGATATGAAGCTGGTAATAATGAGACCATGCTAGAGGCAGATGATTTTAGATTAATAGTAAACAATACGAGCACTGTATACTATAAATTTAAAAGAGATGATTATACTAGCGTTAATCATCGTGTATTATTATACAGAAATGGACAGGGCACTGCATCCATCATACAAAATAACACAAATGGCTCAGAAATTACGGGATCTTTTACTCTCACTGCAGGTATATATACTGTTGATTTTCAAAAGTTTGATGGATCTTGGCAACAACCAACCGTAAATAATATGAGAGCTCTTGCTACATCAGAGGAACCATGAAAGACTATAAAGACTATCCAAAAATTAAAAATGTCACTATTAACTATAAGAATCAAACTATAACATTTTTGAATGAATTGAATAAAACTTATGTTTTACCATCTGAAGAAACAACTGATGAGGCACAAAGAAGTATGATGTTTTATAGTTTGGTTGAACTTTACAGAAGATTTCCAGAAGACCAACTAACTTATATTAACTAAAAAATAATTATTATGAATGAATTAATTCAGGTGATAAAAATTTTAGACAAAGAAGATGTCGATAAATTAAATCACCACATTGACGGTTTGGATTTATCACTATCCACTGTTTTTGGTCCGAGAGGAGAATCTTCGCAGACTAATGAAGTTATTAGGTCAAGCACAGGGTCAACACTAGATGAAAATCATCAACTGACAAAAACATTACACGAGAATATAAACAAAGGATTGGATGAATATAAAAGAAGATTGGTAAATATACATCCTAATTTTTCATTTTATCCTGTGCCAGGTGGATTTGGCACAAAATCATGGAGAGAACCAATACAAGTTTTACAATATGAAAAATCGCAAGAGTATAAATTTCATCATGATGCTGGAGATGATCCTGATTTGATTGAGTATCACAGAAAAATATCTGTGATTGTATACTTAACTGATGATTTTGTTGGTGGTGGTACTTCTTTTTTACATAATACTTTTAAACCAAAATCAGGTTATGGATTAATATTTCCATCTAACTGGTGTTTTGTTCATGCAGGAGAACCAGTATCTGATGGTGTTAAGAGAGTGGCAGTTACATGGTATTATGTTGATTTGAATTAACTTATATTTGAATACATAAATAGAACATAGAATCATAGTAGAATTGTTGTGCCATGCCATTGAATAAGTTAGATAATTTTCTCAAAAATGTAGAAGGTCGTATATTGTATGTAAGTCCGAGTGATTTAGATGCATCAGATGCGATGACGAATCAAGGTAATTCTCAGACAGCACCCTTTAAAACGGTGCAAAGAGCATTAATTGAGGCAGCAAGATTTTCATACATTCAGGGAAATAATAATGATATTACAGAGAAAACAACTATATTACTGATGCCAGGTGAGCATATTATTGATAACAGACCAGGATATAAAATTCAAAAGGTTGGAAATAATGCTCAAATTTTAAACCAATCAGGATCTTCCGTTTCTCTTGATGAAATTAGTTTAAACTTGCAATCTGATTTCGATTTAAATAACAAAGATAATATTTTACATAAATTCAATAGCATCGAGGGTGGAGTAATAGTTCCTCGTGGAACTTCTATTGTAGGTCTTGATTTAAGAAAAACAAAAATCATACCAAAATATGTTCCAAACCCAACAGATAATACTCCAAACTCTGCAATATTTCGAATCACAGGTGCTTGTTATTTTTGGCAGTTTTCTGTGTTTGACGGAAAAGAGAGTGAATTAGTATATACTAACAATTCAACTTTTGATGGAGACAGTTTAAGTACACCAACATTTTCACATCATAAGTTAACAGTATTTGAATATGCAGATGGTGTCAATAATGATGAGCAGACAGGTTTAACAGACCTGAATATGTATTATTTTAAGTTATCCAGAGCTTATGGCACTGCAACTACGAATAGAAATATAATTGACAAATTCCCTGCAAGCACTGAGGGTTTTGCTGCGAGAAGACCTGAATTCGAAATTGTTGGTGCTTTTGCTGCTGATCCAATAAACATTACAAATCTTATATCAGGTGATGGTTCAAATATTTCACCAGTTATTACAGTTACTACTCAACAGGATCATAATCTTGATGTAGGTACTCCCGTAAAAATTTCAGGTGTGATACCACTTGATTATAATGTATCTGCAAAAGTTACATCAGTGAGTTCAAGTGATCCAAAAGTTTTTACATATACTCTTGAATCTGTACCTGATGAGTTACCAGCTACAGCAACTAACGTAACAGGTGCAACTGTCACAGTAGAGACTGATACTGTTGGTGGTGCTTCACCTTATATCTTTAATATATCATTGAGATCTGTATATGGTATGAATGGTATGCATGCAGATGGTGCAAAAGCAACTGGTTTCCGTTCCATGGTTGTAGCACAATTTACTGGTGTATCATTACAGAAGGATGATCGTGCATTTGTTAAATATAGCAAAACAGGTAGAAGTTATAGTGGTTTAAGTATCAACCCTGTATTTGGAGAGACATTATCATCAGAATCATCTGCAGTTGACACTGACAAGGTATTTCATTTAGATTCTGATGCAATTTACAGAAATGGTTGGGAGACAAGACATGTCAAAATATCTAATGATTCTGTTCTACAAATAGTATCAGTTTTTGCAATTGGATATGGTGTTCATTTTGAAGCACGTTCAGGTGCTGATGCATCAATCACAAACTCAAACTCAAACTTTGGTCAACTAGCACTAGTATCAGACGGATTTAAAAAGAACGCATTTGAAAAAGATGACAGAGCATTTATCACTCATATCATTCCACCAAAAGCAATAACAACAAGTGAAGAGGAAATAGATTGGGTTTCAATAGATATCGACAAAACAAAAGATATTGATACTACTGAGGGTTATGGTGGTAAGAGATTATATCTTTTCGGATTTAATTCTGAAGATATAAAACCACCATCAGTAACTCAAGGATTCCGAGTTGGTGCTAAGATAGATGATGAATTGTTTGTGAATATATCAGGTCAAGAAAGATCTGCAAAAATATTCATGGAAGAATTTGGAACAGGGAATCCAAATGTAGTTAGTGTGAAGGAATCATCCATAGGAGAACCATCAGATAGTTTATTTACGAGTACATCAGTTCATAAATTATCAACAGGAGAAAAAATAATATTAATTAGTGACGATGGTGACTTACCTGAAAATGTTTCGGAAAAAACTACCTATTTTGCAATTCGTGAATCAGGAACTCAATTTAGAATTTCTTCATCAAAAACAAATGCTGATAATGGTGAATTTATAAAGGTATACAAAGGAACAAATTTAAGAGTTTTAAGTCGTGTTAGTGATAGGGATTCAGGGGAGTTCGGTCATCCAGTACAATTTGATAGTAGTAATGTTACATTTGATAGAGATGGAATCTCTGTAACAGAAACTGCTGGATGGTTTATAAATGTTGAGGGTAATAACTCTATCTCAAATAATATAACATCATTAACTGGTAGAACAGAACCTTCATATGTAAAAAGGAAATCTGATACAAGATCTCTTGACGATAAAATATATAAAGTCAGACTTGCGATACCGAAAGAAATATCTAATTCAAAAAATCCTGAAAATGGTTTTGTGATTCAAGAATCAAGTTCAACAGGATTTAATTCTAATTCTGAATTTACAAAGAATGATAAACTCAATAGATCTGATTTCTCATTCAAGAGGAATCCTAGATTTATAAGCAGTTGTACATATAATAGTGGAACTAAGATTATCTCAATAACTGCTGAGAGACCACATAATTTAACATTAGGTGATTTAGTTTCTATAAAGAATGTAAAAGACGGTGGATCTGGAGGAAGTGCCACTGGTGAATTTGGTAAAGGTTATAATGGAGACTTCACCATCACCAAGATTGTAAACAGTCTAACATTTGAGTATAAAACTACAAGAGATAATTTAGGTGCAACTGCTTCAAACAATTTTGATGTTAGGGATACTACATTACCTAGATTTGAAAGAACTGATTTAAAATCTAATATCTACTTGTTTAGAAACACGATTGTGTCTGAGTATATTGATGGTACTCAAGATGGTGTATATCAAGTATTTGCTCTTAATTCTAGTAATAATATAGAGGGAGAGTACACTAGCTTAAATTATAGTCAAAATGTAGTTGATTTATATCCACAACTTGATAGAGATAATATCAATGAAAATCCACAATCTTCTAAATCATTTGCTGTAAGATCCCCTCTAGGACAAGTTGTTACAAATGATCCGTTAAAGAGTCTAACACGAGAAACAAATGACAAGTTATTGGAATCTCTAGGTGTTGGATTGAATGTGCTTTCATTTACAGATAATACAACAACAGGTATAGTTTCCTTCACTACAGAACATAATTTTGCAGGGATCACAACTGCATCACTTACAGGTGGTTCAAATTATAATCCTACATCTGGTAGTGCGACATACCATAACGTTAAAGTATTTAATTCTACAAATCAGAATGATAATACATGGAATGGAACTTTGTCTAAAGTTGTAGTCAGTAATGGAACAGTTAGTTCATTTGAAATAACAAATCCAGGTTCTGGTTGGGTAGAAGGGAACAGAGGTTATTTTGATGTATCAAGAATTGGATCTGGTAATGGTGCAGCAAAATTAGATGGTTTACTGGGTACTGGATTAACTTCACATAACATAGGAATATCAAGTGATTTAGTGATTCAATTCACTGGTATTGGTGTTACATCCGATTCTTATTTTAGATTGAAAGAGGTAACTGATAAAAAACAAATAGTCATTCATAAGTCAAGTGGTGATGTAAATCCCATACCAAATCAGTATTCTCTTGTTGTAAATCCTTCATCTAAAATTAGTTCAACATCATTCTCAAATGGTGTAAAATCAATCACCACGTCTGAACCTCATGGTTTGGTTGCAGGTAATCAATTCCAAATTAATGATTCATCAAATGTAAACAAAGGTTCTTTCATTGTTAAAACAAAAGTTAGTGTAAATGTTTTTGAATTTGAAATATCTTCAGATATATCTGTTAATAATGGATATGTTCTTAAACATGGATTATCTGC
>MDTG01118410.1_pt1 | contig 11232 bp, 11 predicted proteins | sample 811421 | NCBI WGS metagenome assembly MDTG01 (sample SAMN05326645, study PRJNA326480) | marine metagenome | isolation source: seawater | place: Pacific Ocean: South East | collected 2011
CTTTAGAAGATTATTCGCTGAGGGAGCATTTAATCAGGCATTTATTCCGGTTTTAGCTGAATATAAAGAAAAGGATTTCTCAGAAGTACAAAACCTAGTAGATAGAACTTTTAGTGCATTATCAATCATCCTAATATTGGTAAGTGTTTTCGCTCTTTTTATAAGTGGAGCTGCAGATGGAATTTCTATGGTTATTCGACAAACTATTTTACAGATAAAAACACCAGACGAAATGAGAGGACGTGTTTCTTCTGTAAATTCTATGTTTGTGGGTTCTTCTAACGAATTAGGGGCTTTTGAAAGTGGTTTGGCCGCCAAAATAGCAGGCCCTGTAATTGCTGTTGTTTTTGGAGGGGTTATGACGTTAATAACAACAATTGCTTCCGGGGCCCTAAATCCAACGTTAAGAAATTTAGATTTAAGAGAAGAGACAAAAGCGAAGGAAGAAGCCTAAAACAGGTTACTAAAAGAAATTTTTGAAATAAGGTTTTTTGAATTAATTCTTACCTTTATAAAAAACAGTTTTATGGAATATGGTTTTTTTTCAGTAATACCCCCAATTATTGCTATTATTTTAGCCTTAAGAACGAAGCAAGTATATATTGCTTTGCTCTTAGGGATTTGGTTTTCATGGCTAATCATAAAAGACTGGAATTTTTTAGAAGGAACTATTGCCATGATTGAAGGAATGGTGAACGTTTTTCAGTCCGCAGGAAATACAAGAACAATAATGTTTAGCGCTTTAGTTGGTGCGTTATTAATTTTTATTCAATACTCTAAAGGGGTAGAGGGTTTTATTCAAGTGATCAATAGAAGACTTGTAAAAATTGAAGATAAAAAAGCGGGTTATAGTAGAGTAATGGTCCAGGTCTTGGCAGCTATTACAGGAGTATTATTATTTGTAGAAACAAGTATAAGCGCTCTAACAGTTGGTACTTTATACAGGCCGATTTTTGATAAATTACAAATTCCAAGAGAAAAACTAGCCTATATTGCAGATGCTAGTTCTGCGCCGTCATCTATTTTAATTCCTTTTAATGCTTGGGGCGCCTTTATTATGGGACTTCTGTTAACGCAAGGAGTAGAGAGCCCTTTTTCTGTGATGCTAGCTTCTATTAAATATAATTTTTATCCTTTGTTAGCCATAGCCATTGTTTTCATGATTATTTTTATAAAAAAAGATTTTGGTCCGATGAGAAAAGCAGAAAAAAGAACTAAAGAAACAGGATTATTAATGAATCCAAATTCCAAACCAATGGTTTCTGATGAAATTACATCGTTTCCATCAAAAGAAGGAATACAAGCAAAAGCTTATAATATGATTGTTCCGCTTTTAGTGATGGTTTTTATGATGCCTATAAATTTGATGTATACAGGTTGGAACTCTGTTCAAAATACCTCTTCTTTTTTGAATCACGCTTCCGAAGCAATTGGAAAAGGTTCGGGGTCTTCAGCTGTTTTATACGCTGTAATTACTGCTCTGTTGGTGGCGATGATAATGTATTTTATACAAGGAATTATGAAACCTAAAGAGGCGGTAGCGTTAACTTTAAAAGGAATTAGTGAGTTGATGCCTCTTGCTTTGTTAATGTTGCTTGCCTTTGCGATTGGCGATGCCTGTAAAGAGTTAGAGACAGGTGTTTATATTGCAAACGCAACAAAAGATTTGTTGTCTCCAGAATTATTACCGGCAGTTGTTTTTGTAATTAGCTCTTTTATTGCTTTTTCTACAGGAACCTCATGGGGAACATTTGCAATAATGTTAGCAATTTCTATTCCTATGTCAAATATTCATGGAGCAGATCTTACAATCGTTGTTGCTGCTACCTTAGGGGGTGGAATTTTTGGAGATCATTGTTCTCCAATTTCAGACACGTCTATTATCTCTTCTATGGCGTCTGCTAGCGACCACATAGATCATGTAAAAACCCAGTTACCATATGCGCTTATAGGAGGGCTGATTACGGCTATTTTGTATGTGATGATTGGATTTTTTGGGTAGTAAAAACGTTCTTTTGTCAAAAAATCAAAGCATATTAATTTGCTAAAACACCTCTTTTTTTAATTTCAGGGATCATTCTTAAAGAACCCTCTTTAATGGTGTTTGCTTTAAAAATAAATGTTTTTTCAAATAACGTATTTCCTTCGAAGAAAGTAACTTGAAAACGATTATTCAATTTGAATAATTCTGGTTGAATCAATTCAATTTTAGCAAAAGAATTTAGGGGTAAAGCAGCTATTTTTTTACGCAAAACAGAAGTGGTTTTTGTCTCAGAAAAACCTTGAGAAACAATTACCACCATTTCTAAATCAGTGTTTTTATTGTTAATGATATATACATTCCAGTCATCCGTTTTATAAAGATCATTATATTCATAAACAATTGCAATGTGAACGTCTTTAACTTCCGGTATTTGAATGTCTTTTTTCATGTGTGTTGAGCTTGTTTTCGTCTCAAAATTGCGAAAAGAAATTCATTAAATCACGGATTTAAATTGTTCTAAAAAGCGCTTGTCATTTTCATAAAACATTCTAATGTCTGGAATTTGGTAAAGTAACATAGCAATGCGTTCTATTCCCATACCAAATGCGTACCCAGAATATTTAGCGGGATCAATATTTGCGTTTTTCAAAACAGTAGGATCTACCATTCCACAGCCCATAATTTCTAACCAACCTGTTCCTTTTGTAATTTTGTAATCTGTTTCAGTTTCTAAGCCCCAATAAATATCTACTTCAGCACTTGGTTCTGTAAAAGGGAAATAAGAAGGACGCAAGCGTATTTTAGATTTTCCAAACATCTCTTTCGTAAAGTATAGAAGGGTTTGTTTTAGATCGGCAAAGGAAACGTCTGTATCTATATATAAACCCTCTACTTGATGAAAAATACAATGTGCTCTCGCAGAAATATCTTCATTTCTAAAAACCCTTCCCGGGGAGATTGTTCTTATTGGAGGTTGATTTTCTTCCATGTATCGAACCTGTACAGAAGAAGTATGTGTTCTCAATAAAATATCCGGATCTTGTTCGATAAAGAATGTATCTTGCATGTCTCTGGCAGGATGATGTTCTGGCAAATTCAACGCGGTAAAATTATGCCAATCGTCTTCAATTTCTGGACCCTCAGAAACCGTAAATCCAATTCGGTTAAATACATCTATGATCTTGTTTTTAACTAATGAAATAGGGTGCCTAGACCCTAAGTTAATAGGCTCTGAAGGACGTGTTAAGTCTCCGTAAAAAGAGTTTTCAGCTGTTGAACTTTCTAGAGATTCGTTTAGCTCAGCAACTTTTTTCTCTGCCGATTTTTTTAAAGTATTTAAAGCCTGCCCAAAATCTTTGCGCAGTTCGGCATCTACATTTTTAAATTCTGCAAATAAGCCTTTTAACAGCCCTTTACTTCCTAAATACTTTATTCTAAAAGTTTCAACCTCATCTTTTGTTGTTGCGTTAAACGCTTTTACTTCAGCAATCAGTTCTTTTACTTTATCTAACATTTCTATGGATAATTAATGAGCAAATTTAATCTTTTTTAAAGAGTTTTTATATTGTATTTAACAAGAAAACGGGAAACACGTTCGAAATCGATTGAAATAAGGGTTTTTAGTAAAATTATTTGAATTTTTTTGTTTTTGTGATATTGAAAATTATGTATCTTTGACACATTAAATTGTTATTAATATCACAAAAAAAGATGGACAAAAGTATCAAATCTAAAATTGATGGATTCATGAAGTTGGTTAAAATAAGAAACAATCATGAGCCAGAATTTTTACAAGCTGTTCAAGAAGTTGCTGAAACGGTAATTCCTTACATTATAAATAATGGTATTTATCATGGGAAGAACATTCTTTTAAGGATGGTAGAGCCAGAGCGATTACTTTCTTTTAGAGTTTCTTGGGTTGATGATAATGGGGAAATTCAAGTGAATAGAGGATATCGAGTTCAAATGAATTCTGCTATTGGTCCTTACAAAGGAGGGCTGCGCTTTCACCCAACAGTGAATGCAAGTATTTTAAAGTTTTTGGCATTTGAACAGGTGTTTAAAAACTCTTTAACAACCCTGCCTATGGGGGGAGGAAAAGGAGGCTCTGACTTTGATCCTAAAGGAAAATCAGACAATGAAATTATGCGTTTTTGTCACGCTTTTATGAGTGAATTATTCAGACATATTGGTGCAAACACAGATGTTCCTGCAGGAGATATTGGAGTTGGAGGTAGAGAAATAGGTTTTATGTTTGGAATGTATAAAAAATTAAACAACGAATTTACGGGCGTTTTAACAGGAAAAGGAGCTTCTTGGGGAGGTTCTTTAATAAGACCAGAAGCAACAGGTTATGGAACGGTCTATTTTGCAGAAAACATGTTGAAACGAAAAAAAGATACTTTTAAAGGCAAAAAAGTAGTCATCTCAGGTGCTGGAAACGTTGCTCAATATGCAGCAGAAAAAGCAATCGAATTAGGAGCAACTGTTTTAACCTTATCAGATTCTGGAGGCTATATTTTAGATGAAGAAGGAATTCATCTAGAAAAATTAAAGCATGTTATGTTTATCAAGAACAAAAAAAGAGGACGAATTGCAGAGTATGTCGAAAAATACCCAAATGCAAAATATGTTGCGGCAAAAAGACCTTGGGCTGTTAAGTGTGACATTGCCCTGCCCTGTGCAACACAAAACGAATTAACAGGAGAGGAAGCAAGAGTATTGGTTTTAAATGGTTGTATGTGTGTTTCAGAAGGAGCAAATATGCCTTCTACTCCGGAAGCTATTTATGAATTTCAAAAAGCAAAAATTTTATTTGCTCCAGGAAAAGCAAGTAATGCTGGAGGGGTTGCAACTTCTGGCTTAGAAATGAGTCAAAATTCATTACGATTAAGTTGGACCCGGAAAGAGGTCGATGAAAAACTAAAAGATATTATGGAAGATATTCATGATTCTTGCGTGCAGTATGGTAAAAATGATGATGGTTCTATAGATTATGTGAAAGGAGCAAATATTGCGGGGTTTGTAAAAGTTGCAGACGCTATGCTGGCTCAAGGAGTTGTGTAAGATCGCTTGAATTTAAATTTATAAAAACGCATCAATTTATTGATGCGTTTTTTGTATACTCTATTTTAAAAAGTAATCTTTACAAAATAAAAAAAGTTAATTTTTTATTGTCAAATAATTTTTTAAAACGAATTGAAAATAATAAAAAACATAAACGTTGAAGGGGCTCACTTCAAACCAATTGTAACAGACGTTTTTTTTAATAAAAGTAAGTGTCCCAAAAAAATACTTATTTTTTGTCACGGATACAAAGGTTTTAAAGATTGGGGCGCTTGGGATTTGATGGCAAAAGCTTTTGCAAATAATGGTTTTTTCTTTTTAAAATTTAATTTTTCTCACAATGGCGGAACCATAGAGCAACCAATAGATTTTCCCGATTTAGAAGCTTTTGCAAATAATAATTACTCTAAAGAACTAGATGATTTAGGATGTGTTATTAATTGGATTTCTGAGAATGCTGCTTTTGCAGATGAAATTGATGTAAATGATATTTCTTTAATCGGTCATAGTAGGGGCGGTGGGATTGTTTTGTTAAAATCTAATGAAGATTTAAGAGTTAAAAAAGTCATAACTCTAGCGGGGGTTTCAGATTTTGAAAGTAGATTTCCAAAAAAAGAGAAATTTCAAAAATGGAAAGAAAAACAGGTGTATTTTGTTAAAAATGGACGAACTCATCAAAAAATGCCCCATTTTTTCCAATTTTTTAAAGATTTTGAAAAAAACAGAAATCGATTAAATATTGAAAAAGCTACTCAAAATATAAAAGTTCCACAATTAATCATTCATGGAGATAATGATTCTGCTGTTTTAATTAAAGAGGCAGAAAACTTACATAAATGGAATCCTAATAGCGAATTTAAAATCATTAAAAATGCAGATCATGTATTTAATGTTTTTCATCCTTGGAAAGAAAAAATAATTTCTAAAGAACTAGCTGAAGTAATAAATTTTTGTATACTTTTTTTGAATAAATGCAACTAAAACCTCCTTTTCGTAAAATTATTCATGTAGATATGGATGCTTATTATGCTTCTGTAGCACAGTTGGATCATCCTGAATTAAGAGGAAAACCAATAGCTGTTGGTGGCGGAGGTGATAGAGGGGTGGTTTCTGCAGCAAGTTATGAGGCGAGAAAATTTGGCGTGAAATCAGCAATGAGCAATGTGCTTGCTAAGCAAAAATGTCCTCACATTATTTTTGTAAAAACAGATTTTGTTCGTTACAAAGAACTTACAGGTAAAATAAGAGAGATTTTTTATGAATATACTGATTTGGTTGAACCTCTTTCTTTAGACGAGGCGTATTTAGACGTTACAGAAAACAAGAAAGGAAACCCTTCTGCAAACGATATTGCAAGAGAAATAAGGCAACGTATTTTTGAAGAAACGGGCTTACGGGCTTCTGCAGGAATCTCTATTAATAAATTTATTGCCAAAGTAGCTTCAGACATTAATAAACCTAATGGTCAGAAAACAGTAACTCCTGAGCAAGTGATCCGTTTTTTAGAAGAACTTCCCATTCATAAATTTTATGGTGTTGGGAAGGTAACTGCTGGTAAAATGTATAACTTGGGTGTTTTCACCGGGAACGATTTAAAGAAAAAATCACTAGAAGAATTAGCAAGCGTTTTCGGAAAGACAGGGGCTCATTATTTTAATATTGTTCGCGGTATTCATAACAGTTCGGTAAAACCAAATAGGATCCGTAAATCGATTGCCGCAGAAAGAACTTTTCACAAGAATATTTCTTCGGAAATATTCATGATAGAGCGTTTGAGCAACATCGCAGATGAGCTGGAAAAAAGAATGATTAAGACTCAAACAAAAGGAAAAACCATTACAATAAAAATAAAATACTCAGACTTTACGCAACAAACAAGAAGTAAAACTAAACCTTTTTTTATGCAATCTAAAAAAGATTTTTTCCCTGTAGTAGAAGAATTATTATATCAGGAGAAGCTAAAAAACTCTGTACGGTTACTAGGAATTTCTTTTGGAAATTTAGACACCATAAAACAAGAGGATTTTTGGGTTCAGTTAAAGTTTGATTTCTAATTAAGAGAAACAATTAGCATATATTTAAGGGTTTTTAAATTAAAGAGGATGTTCGCTTTTAAAAACAGTTAAAAAATGAACGATCGTTATTGGGAATCAAGAGAATAGTTCAGTAATATTGATGTTATAGTTGTTGGTAGTGGGATAATGAATGTAGGTAATAATTAATTTTAATTGAGATAAATAAAAGGATGAATCGTGAAATGATTGACATAGAAGATTATACCATTTTATTGGAAGAGGCTTCAACCGATAATAACTTAATCGACTCTTGTTTTTTTGACGAGCCTGTAATAGCAATCGCCTTTTATGGCGCAGGTGATGTTGGTCTAAAAGTTAAGTTTGACGGTAAAATCAAAGAATTCCGTCACACCAAAGGGATGGTTCTATCATTTTACGCAGATAGTAAAGTAGAATTTGAACATCATGTTTTTAAACTAAAACCATTACAATGTGTTGTGATAGCTACAACAATCAGAAATATGGATAAATTAACTAATGGTGAAGGGTTGTTTTTAGAAAAGTTTTTATATCAGTTAGTACATCCAAAAGATCATTATGTCGAAGGGCCATTATTAAATATGAGTCCGGAAATGTTTCAAATAGTTGAACAGTTTTTTAGTAATACATATCAAAACGAAATTAAAATGCTATTTTATAAAAGCCATATGACAGCTTTACTCTCGCACTATTTTGGACAATTAGCAAAACAACAAAACACAAAACTAAATACTTCGCAGCTTGAAAAAATTAATCTAGCACAAGAAATTTTAGTATCTAATTTAGAAAATCCACCATCTTTAACTGAATTAGCTTATAGAATTGGAATCAACACTAACAAACTTAAAATAGAATTTAAAGCTCAGTTTGGCGTTCCTGTTTTTAAGTATTTACAAAACGAACGTTTAAAAAAAGCGTACAACTTAATTAAAAATGAGCAGAAAACCATTCAAGAAGTTGCTTGGGCTGTGGGTTACGATAGTTTAGGTTCTTTCTCTAATGCGTTCGAAAAAAAGTTTGGCTTTAGGCCCAGTCAAGTTTAAAATTCTTTTTGAATAAATTAAAATTCTTTTTGAATAAGTTACTGTTTTAAAGATGCTATAGATTTGTATCATGATTTTATATCAAAAATTATGATTAATAAAAAACGCTATAGCATTGTATGTGCTATTTTAGTTTGGATTTTGGGTCTTAGCTTTTATCTCTTATCTCGTTATATATCAGTTATAGAAAATTCTGAACTACAATCTAATATTGTACTTGTATTAGCCATTATACCAAGTTCATGTTTAGGGACGTATTTGTTTTATAAAAAAAGCGTTATGAAACCATCATCATTGGCGCTTATATTCATAGTAGTAGCTATTATATTGGATGTGCTGATAACGCTTCCTGTATTTATAATTCCAAATGAAGGAAGTTATTCCAAATTTTTTGGAGATCCTATATTTTATACTATAGTCGTTGAGTTTTACTTCACAGTACTGTATTTCGGAAATTATTTAACCAAAAAATAAAGGTATGAAAACGAATGTTCTTTTTATAACGGTTTTATTAAATGCACTTTCTACAGGTTTTTTCTTTGCCTGGACAGCTTCGGTCATTTTAGGAACAAAAAAAGTAGGTGACTTTACCTACTTGGAAACGATGCAAAGTATCAATAGAGAAATTTTAAACCCAGCATTCTTTACCGTATTTTTTGGAAGCTTAATTACACTTTTTATAAGTGCAATCTTACAGTACAGTTATAAGCCAGTGTTTTGGTTTATACTAGCATCTGCAGTTATATATCTGATAGGAACTTTTGGTGTAACAGCCTTTGGAAATGTTCCGTTAAATAATGAATTAGAAGCCTTAAACATTAAAGAATTAAGTATAACTGAATTAAAGAACTTCAGAAACCATTTTGAAAGCAAGTGGAATCGATATCATATTATAAGAACGAAGGCGAATATGTTTTCATTTATCCTTTTACTGATTTCAATTTTTATAAAAAAATAATCTTAAATCAATTAAAAGAAAAAACGTTTTTAGAATATGCTCAAGAAACTGCTAAAACGGGAATTTGGAATCAGGGTTGAATTAAATAACGATTGCCAACAAAAGAGATAAAAAACAACTCATAAAGTGTAAGACATAAAGTTTTACACTTTTTTATTATTTTAGTTTTAACAGAGAAAATTTAGAAACTTAATGCGCTATTTTTATACAAAACTCCTTGGAAACTAAAAAAAGCAATTGTAAAAGAGGCTTTCAATAATATTTTTTGTGGTGTTCGATTGGTCGGAATGGAAACAGTAAATTTATTAGAATAGACAATGAACGTAAAACAAGAACTTTTCAAACAGTGTGCATTATTTGTAAATGACCGTTTAGATACTGTGGAGAAAATAATTTCTTTGAATCAAAAAGCTCTTCAATCTGAAACCAAAAGTTCTGCAGGAGATAAGCATGAAACGGGTAGAGCAATGCTTCAGTTAGAAATAGAAAAAGCAAGTCAGCAATTTAAGGCAATTCAAGAAATGAAATTAATTTTAGCAAAAATAGATATTGTAAATAAGTCTAAAAAAGCTCGTTTAGGAAGTATTATTGAAACAAGTGGGATTCGTTATTTCTTAGCTATTTCCGCAGGTAAAATAACGGCTTACAATAAAGATTATTTTGCTGTTTCTATTGCTTCACCAATAGGGAAATTATTGCTTGGAAAACAACAAGGAGAGGAGGTTGTCTTTAAAGGCGTCACCATTAAAATAAGTAACCTCCTTTAATGGGTTGGCATAAAAATAAAGAGTGGTTTTATTTAAAATAATTCTAAATACTTGTGAAAACGTTCTGATTTCTTTGTTAGGCAGTTTGTTTCGCCGTATTTTTGTCTTTAAAAATTAACTATACAAATGAGTGGATTTTTCAAATCTTCAATTGGGAGAAAAGTAGCAATGGCGCTCTCTGCAATTTTTTTAATGCTTTTTTTACTTCAGCATTTAGCAATTAATCTTTTATCGGTTTTTAGTCCAGAAACGTTCAATGAAGTATCCCATTTCATGGGAACAAACCCTTTAGTTCAATTTGCATTACAGCCTATTTTGATTTTTGCAGTTGTTTTTCATTTTGTGATGGGTTTTATTTTAGAGTTAAAAAACAGAAAAGCACAAGGAGTTTCCTACACGAAAAATAATGGTGCCGCAAATTCTACTTGGTTCAGTCGAAATATGATATACAGTGGCATTACAATTTTAGCATTTATTCTTCTACATTTTATCGATTTTTGGTTTCCTGAAATCAATACAAAATTTATACAAGGAGATTGGTCTGGAACAATTCAGGGAGTTCCTGGTTTCCGGTATTATGAAGAATTAGTTCACAAGTTTATGAACCCTGCTAGAGTAATTGCATATGTTGTTGCTTTTGTATTCTTAGGACTGCATTTAGCCCACGGATTTACCTCTGCTTTTCAGTCTATGGGCGGCACTGTTGGAAGGAAGAAAATATTACAAAATATTGGTAAGGCCTATTCGATTTTAATACCAGTGGGTTTTATTCTTATTGCTATTTACCATCATCTAAAACATTCATCTTAAAAATTATGGCTTTAGATTCAAAAGTACCAGAAGGTCCAATTAAAGATAAATGGACAAATTACAAAAACCAGATCAATCTTGTAAATCCTGTAAACAAGCGCCATATAGACGTTATTGTTGTGGGTACGGGTTTGGCTGGAGGCTCTGCTTCTGCAACATTAGCGGAATTAGGGTACAATGTAAAATCTTTTGCATACCAAGATTCTCCAAGAAGAGCCCATTCTATTGCTGCTCAGGGAGGAATTAATGCAGCAAAAAATTACCAAGGAGATGGAGATTCTACTTACAGATTATTTTATGATACGGTAAAGGGAGGAGATTACCGCTCTAGAGAATCAAATGTATACAGGCTGGCAGAGGTTTCTGCAAACATCATAGATCAATGCGTGGCGCAAGGAGTTCCTTTTGCTCGTGATTACGGAGGCCTTCTAGATAACCGTTCTTTTGGAGGGGTTTTAGTTTCAAGAACGTTTTATGCCAAAGGTCAAACAGGGCAACAATTATTGTTAGGAGCCTATTCAGCAATGAATCGTCAAATTGCTCGTGGAAA
>MDTG01013564.1_pt1 | contig 11231 bp, 9 predicted proteins | sample 811421 | NCBI WGS metagenome assembly MDTG01 (sample SAMN05326645, study PRJNA326480) | marine metagenome | isolation source: seawater | place: Pacific Ocean: South East | collected 2011
AGCCCTCTGCTGCTTTGCTAACGAAGATGACCTACGGCATAAATTTTACAATTCTTCCGAGGGCAAACGACGGGTAGCCGAGGATGTTGCCAAATTTGCCGACACGAAAAACTCGCCGCGACGGGTGGTAGCTCGGCTAGCAGGCCATCACACCATGTAATTTGCTGTTCGGCGAAGTTATAAAGGGGGCTAAGCAGGTTGCGCCTCATTTGCTACCCCTACCTGAGGTCGAAAATGAGTCTTTGTACACAAGAAAATTAAGTGGTCGGGGTAGAGAGATTCGAACTCCGTCATCGACTGGAAGGCGTCTGGTTCCCTGCTAGGACCAACAGAACCAATATCTTAAAAATCATGAAAACGCCTCGATTTCTGCGGAATAAAGCAGAAATATATTCGGTGGTCCGAAGGTTTTGGTCCCAACGCTACCATGACTACGGCCCAAAATTTCTGACATGGCACGTTTACTGCAAATCCGGAACGAGACGGTACGGATCTTCAAAACAACTTTTAGAGGTCAGCCTGCATATTTACCAACCAGATGGGCATTTTGACGAGCTCCTAACGGCAAAAGGCCGAGCAAGAAGTGGAAGCGGACGCGTGGTCTCGTGGCTCCTAAGTCAATCACCAGAATCTATTGCGCTGTATCGGGATGCAGCAGATTTAGCCATTAAAGAAATGGGTATTAGTTTCACGGTGTATTCTGATGGAGCTAACATCGATCGGGCATGGCCGTTCGATATAGTTCCGCGGATCATTTCTGCGAGCCACTGGCGAAAAGTAAGCCGTGGCCTCGCTCAGAGGACTAAGGCACTGAACTGCTTCATTCAGGACGTATACGGAAAGCAGAAGATCCTTCAGGACGGTCTAATACCTCCTGAGCTGGTTTTAGGCTCGCCAAACTATCGGGTCGAGTGTATTGGAGTGGCGCCCAAACATGAGGCTTGGGCGCACATATGCGGCACCGACTTGGTGCGAGATCAAAGAGGAGAATTTCGAGTATTGGAGGATAATTTAAGAGTTCCCTCTGGGGTCTCTTACATGATCGAAAACAGAGAACTGACCAAACGAGTCCTTCCCGACCTATTCGAGGACCACAGCATCCTTCCCGTCGACGATTATCCAGCTCGACTTTACAAAACGCTTTGTTCGATAGCACCTACAGATCGCCGACGTCCGACGATCGTTGTGTTGACGCCAGGCATTTTTAACTCCGCATACTTTGAGCACGCATACCTCGCCCAAGGCATGGGTGTGGAATTAGTCGAGGGAGGAGATCTTCGAGTGCTCGACGATAACAAGGTTTATATGCGGACGATTGACGGCGATGTTCAAGTAGACGTCATCTATCGGAGAATAAACGAGGAATTTCTCGACCCAGAAATCTTTCGAAAGGATTCTGCACTCGGCACGCCGGGGCTTATGCGTGCTTGGCAAGAAGGTACAGTAGCAATCGCCAACGCTCCTGGCGCAGGAGTCGCAGACGATAAAGCGATTTATGCCTATGTGCCAGATATGATCCGTTACTATTTGAGGCAGAAGCCCATATTAAAAAATATAACTACGTACTTATGCAGAAACCCTAAGGATCGGGAGCACGTCTTAAAAAACATCGAGGAACTGGTTGTAAAGCCCGTTAATGAGTCGGGCGGCTACGGAGTTTTTGTCGGCCCGCACAGTAGCAAAACAGAAGCCAAGCGAGTTGCAGCGCTCATAGAGTCAAATCCAGAAAACTATGTAGCACAACCGACGCTATCACTCTCTACGGCGCCAACACTAACCCCACTAAAGCTTGGACCCAGGCATTTGGACCTGCGACCATTCATCCTTCAAGGTAAAGATATCTGGGTGAGCCAGGGGGGCTTAACTCGAGTAGCTTTACGAGAGGGATCGCTGGTGGTCAATTCTTCTCAAGGCGGTGGCAGCAAAGACACGTGGGTTGTAGAGACTGAGGACTAACGTGCTTTCCCGTGTCGCAGAAAATTTATATTGGCTAGCGAGATATTTGGAACGCGCAGAGAACACCGCACGGCTGATTCGCAGTTACAATCGCCTAATTATGGATATTCCGAGGGGCACGGAGCCTTCCTGGATGGTACTGGTAGATATTCTCGACGCGCGCGCTGATTTTAAAGGCAGATATCAGCAGAATAGCGAATTGAATGTCCATAAGTTTTTGGTTACCGGCTCAACAGCGCCGAGCAGCATCAGATTCGCCATCAATTGCGCTCGGGATAACCTTCGAATCACCCGCGACGCCCTCCCTGAAGACGCGTGGGAGCAAGTCAACGAGCTGAAACTGCTCGCGGATGAACGTGCGGCGGTATCTACTTCAAGAGGAAACCGTTTAAGTCTCCTTGATGCTGTCATCCAAAAAAGCCAGGCACTAACAGGCCTCTTACAAACTACTGCGCGAAGAGATCACGCCTATCGATTTATGACGTTAGGTAGAATGGTTGAGCGCGCCGACATGACAGCACGAATTGTAGATGTTGGGGCAGGTGATATTCTCGATCGCGAGGACATCTTTTCAGGCGTCGAGCCGATTCTCTGGGGAGCACTACTTGAAGCCATATCGGGCAGAAGCGCCTACCGGCGTGTTATGGGTCCAATAGTCGAGCAAAGACCAATGATAGGTTTTGTTTTTAAAGAGGCCTCATTCCCAAGATCAATATTTTTCTGCATCGAAATCATCCGTCGCGAACTAAAAAATCTGCCAAAACACAAGAATGCTTTAAATTGTGCTGACAATATTCGACGGCGCCTGCAAAGATTCAGTGACACCAGCGAGGAACGAACTGAGCTGCACAAGTTCATTGATAGTCTGCAGCTTGCGTTGATCAAGCTAAATCAAGAAATCTCACTATCCTGGTTTAGGCGATCCCAAGAGTGATTCGCTTTTATTGCCCGCGCTGTGCGGCTTCGGTGTTTTTCGACAGCAACAGCTGCGAGATATGCAAAATTCGGCTAGTCTTCAATCCTGCAGCGCTGAGGTTCGAGCAGCTTGGCGAGTCTTCTAACAGCGCTAGCGGTAGAGTGAACTTGTGCCGAAACGGTAGCGATTATGGAGTGTGCAATTGGCTGGCGGAACAAGCAGCGCATGGGACGTTATGTTATGGCTGTAGCTTTAATAGAACGATTCCCAATTTAACCAGAAACGCAAACATCGAGCGGTGGAAAATAATTGAAGAGGCAAAAAAGCGCCTACTTTTTAGTGTCATTCGCTTGGGGCTATCTATCAGAAATGGCTGGGAGCATCCGGACACCGGCTTACTTTTCGATTTTCTCGAGGACAAACGATGCTCTCCCGCAGCGGAGTCACCGTTCGTAACCACAGGTTTCTTCGAAGGCGTAATAACTCTAAACATACTCGAGGCTGATCCGGCCATGAGATTCGCGCAACAAAAGGCAGCGAAGGAGGTTTACCGCACCGTAATAGGCCATCTGCGACACGAAATTGGACATTACTTCTATACGTTGTGCTCCGGCAAAAATGAGCTAAATGAAAAATTGGCTATATTCTTTGGAGATAGCAGCATCGACTACGCTAAAGCGCTTAATCGTTTCTACCTTAAAGGCCCAATGCACGACTGGACGGACAATTACATAACGCCCTACGCGAGCGCGCACCCCTTAGAGGATTGGGCTGAAACCTTCGGTCACTATTTGCATATTCACGACGCCTTAGAAACGGCGGCAAGCTATCAGTTAATCAATAAGCCGATTGACAAGATAAGCTTCGATCAAAAGATCAGCGACTGGCGTAGCATCAGTATTGGATTCAACGAACTCAATCGGAGCATGGGATTGAGCGACGCATACCCGTTTGTGATAAGCGAGCGAGTCGCAGAGAAGCTTCGCGTGGTGGACGACGTTATCAGGTTTCTAAAAATGAAAGGTCCAGATTAGGTAGCTGTTCTACCGCCTCTCTAATATTGTCGTCCCAACTCTGCCTCAACTCCGCAAGATAAGGGTGAGAGTCATCTAGGGAGAAGAACCACTCGTATGGCTCTAGAGAATCTTTGCGATAAAAAAGCATATCAATCGGCGGTCCAACAGTGACATTTGATCGCATCGTGCTATCAAGAGACACTATGGCGCATCGGAACGCCGTCTCCAGCGGAGTATCCTTACGAATGATGCGGTCAAGGATCGGCTTTCCGTATTTTGTTTCTCCGATCTGCAAAAACGGATGAGCAGGCGAAGCCGTAATATGGTTTCCTTCGGGATAAATCATGTACAACTCTGGATCATGCCCGTTAATCTGACCCCCTAGGATAAAGGTAGCGCTGATATCGAGCTCGGCTCCGGGGCCGCCAGAAGCAGAGTACTTTGAGCTTTCTTGAGCGATAAGTTGGCCGATATAATCTGCAATATCCGAAACATAACTCGCACCTCGCATAGGGGCCGATTCGCCAAGTTCTAAATCACGATGAATCTGCGCAACTACAGCTTGGCTTGTCGCGAGATTGCCAGCACTCAGCAATACAAGAGATCGATCTCCAGGAAACGCAAAGCGATGCATTTTGCTATAGGTACTGACCCGATCAGCCCCCGCGTTGGTCCTCGAATCAGAGCAAAAAACCAAACCCTCGTTCAAAGCAATTGCTAAGCAGTAAGTCATAGAAAACCTTCTGGGCTAAGAGGGCGCAACGATAAGGGGCGACGCAAATCAATTCCACTCAATTTCTTTAAAAAAATAGTGCGGACTGGATAGTTCAACGCGAGACAAGGATTGAAGAGCAAATTTGGTCTACGATGCGCGGAGAGCGTCGACAAATGGTCCGCTTTATTCGGTTCTTAGGTCATAAAATCGCAGCATTTAGTTCTACGTCAGCAAATTGCCATGCGGTTTTGAATTTTTCTCGGACTCCCTCCGCCTCTTTGTCTTTGCCCTGCGCATCAAGACTTTGCGCCAACCCAAACATAGACCAACCATTGTGCGGATGCATTCGAAGATCCTCTCGGAAAACACCTTCTGCGCCAGCAGCGTCTCCTCCAGCCAACAGTGCGGCGCCCAACGATTGCCTAGTTGGGTAGTACCAAAAAGGCGGTTCCGTGTAAGGCAGTTGATCCTGAGTTCCTACCGCATTCCTGAAGTGCTTGGCGGCGTCCGTGAAATCGCCATCTCGGTAAGCTATCTCTCCTCTCAACAAATCTATTGCAATGGCAATCAGAGTCGAGCCTGGATAATCACGGCTGTCTAGGAAAAGCACCGCAACATCCTGCTTAAGTGGCGTGAGCGCCTCCAACTCAGCTTTTGCTAATTCAAAATTATTTTTTGCGGCATAAGCGACACCGCGGGCATAGTGCCAAATAGCTTTGGCAAACATGAACCCTTCGTGAGGGTGAGGCTCGGCTAAGATTGCATCCCATTTCGCGAACCTCACCAGCGAGAGCATTGGTACTGTGCGAAAGAACTCTACTGTAGGGAATGCCTTGACCTGCTCTACTTTGACATTTGCAACCACGCGCCTGGCGCTATCAATGCTGAGCTCGCTTTGGCCTTGCATAGTCGACGCCGACCATAGGAAATGAATGTTGTGTGGGTAGTAAAGGGCCGGGTAGAAACCCTGCGCGTTGCAGGCTGCGATATAAGCCTCATCGACAGCCGCCGCGCGGATGTTAGCCTGCGCTGCGTCATTGTATCGACCGATCCTATAAAAAATATGAGACGGCATATGTACTAGGTGGCCAGCACCGGGCACCAAATCAGAGAGCCTGTCAGCCGCAGATTCTGCTCGTTCCGGAGAATTCGATGCCTCGAGTGCGTGGATATATAAATGCAATGCCAAGGGATGGTCAGGTTCTACGTCAATCACCTTCTCAAGCGAAGCGATTACAGCTGCTGTTTCCTTTCTAGCGATTCCGTCTTCGGACCAATAATTCCATGGCATCGTGTTCATGAGGGCTTCGGCATAAATAGAAGCGGCATTCATGTCATCAGGATAGGCTACAGATAATTCGCCCATCGCTGATGCCCACGCCAGGTCAAGAGGCTCTCTATCGGTATCAGGGTCCCCGTTATATCGATTAGCCAGTGCGTCAATATATGCAGCTTCATGTTCACTGACGACGTCTTTAAGAGCCAGCGCGGACTGCAGGGCTGCGAAAGCGGCTTTACGCTCTTCCGCGGACATAATTACCTTGCCCTTGCTCGTCACATTAATATTTGGACCAGTTGCAAACGCTTCACCCCAAAAACACATCGCACAATTCGGATCTAAATTCTGTGCGGCCCGAAAGCTACGGATTGATTCGGCGTGGTTAAATGCAAAAGCCAAAACCATTCCCTGATCAAAGTACCTTTGAGCGTCAGGGTTGGCGGTCGTAATTGGCATTGTAAAATTGCCCATTCCGTCAAAGAGCGGAGCTCCCGCCTTCTGCGCGAGCATCGCGTCAGTTTCTTCTATGACTGCCCTCGCAGTCGTGCCAGAAATACTAGAGGCGTTAGTGCCTCCCGATGAATCACATCCGGATAGGCAGAAAAAGATGATTATCAGCGACCAGCGAGAGCAATTTAACGACATGGTAGATCCAAAAAGTAATGAGGAGTGATAGCATCGAGCCGTCAGATCCTACCGATAAATCCCCGCTATTCAATCGATGAATCCTAAACCGCAGTTGCGCATCACCATCCGTATTTTGCATACCAATACTATTTTCGAAATCTAACTAATATTTTGATTTACGAAATTAGGTCCTCCAACCGTACACCAGCTGTGCCTGGCATTTTTATTCTTCGTAAGATCAGTAAGACAAGGGGTCGGAGTAGAGAGATTCGAATTCCGCGACTGACGGCAAGGCTAGGGACGACCAGATAATACCCATATAAATTCAATAACTTATAAAAACCTGCCGTGCTCAAATTTCTTCAGCTTGGCACATCGATACCTTCAGCGGTCCACAAACACTCCACAGTCTCAGGCAGAGATAGGAATGGCTAATTTCCAACAGCGAATCTTTGATTTGACTGCGAGAACGAGGACTCCTATTTCTGTCGTCACCGCACCCGGTTGAAAAGCTGGACATTAGATCGTACAGAAATAAGATTCAGTTACAAAAAACAGTCGTAAAACCTCTTCTCCGCTTTAGGGCTATAACCAAACCACAACCTCTGTAGCGAATGCTAAGACGCCTATTTGAAGTCGGGCATCATGGTCGGCCAACTAGGTTCGCCTTCGCTCTGCACATATCCTCTCGCTTCTATCCGGCTGAAATCTGGTTATTCTGGCGAAGTCTGCAAAATATCTGCCTGTCATACTGGGATGATTACGATTTCGCTTGCTGGATGCTGGGTGCTGGAAGCTGGATGCAGGAATAAAACCAGGATATCGCGCAAAGATCTGAATCCACTTTCTGAGAATGTTCTTCAATATCGCGCAAATCGGGTTGATGCGGAAGAGACAAAAGCACTGGAAAAAATCATGCGGTCACTTAAATTGGATCGGGCATTTTTTGATGACCTTAACGACTACAAATTTGTTGACGCATTCGAAAATAATTTCAGCGAAAATTTCACCCAGTTCAGCGCTAATTTTATCCGGTGACTTATGTCGACTCGCGACGGAGCAAAAACTTGCAATCGTACCCGCACCCTACCCTTTCTGCTTGATGCACCAGAAAAACTCTTGAAAACCTCAATGTTGGACTTAACTTTTCGCCCTTTATATTGGGCAATCGTCGTGCTGCTCTTGACACAACCAGTGCTGGCCGCAAAAGTCTATCCGAACCGGCAAGGCGAGGACACATCACCAAACGTCATTATAATTTTAGTCGACGATATGGGATGGGGGGATGTGGGCTACCACAACAGCGACGTCACCACCCCAAACATCGACGCTATTGCCGCCCAAGGCGTGGAACTTACGCGTTTTTACGTCAACCCAACCTGCTCGCCAACTCGAGCTTCGCTGCTAACGGGACAGTTTGCCACCACCCACGGTGTAGCAAGCCCTATTCAATGGCATTCCCAAGAAGGCTTACCTCTGAACTGGAAAACCCTACCCGACTATCTGCGCGAAGCTGGCTATCAAACGCATTTGGTCGGCAAATGGCACTTAGGTAACTTTGACACTGCATACTGGCCACAGGCGCGCGGGTTTGATTCTTTTTACGGTTTTTTGAACGGTGGCATCGGCTACTTCGACCATGTCTTTTCAGGAGGTGTTGACTGGCAAAAAGACGGTGCAACGCTGCGCGAGGACGGCTACACCACAGATCTTATCGCCAACGCCGCCGTGGAGATCATTGAAAACCGCGAGGCCAGTGATGCACCACTATTCTTGCTCGCCTCATTCAACGCCATCCATACGCCCATAGAGGAACCTAGAAACGTCAGCATCAAACACGGCGGCCGTGCCACCCTATTGCGCATGGTTACAGCGCTGGATGAAGCAATCGGCAGGGTAACTGATGCTTTGATGGCGGAACCCTGGGGGAATAACACAATCGTTATCTTTGCGAGCGACAACGGCGGTTCATCGCCGAAACCCTGGTTTATCGAAATCCTGCTGCCGCCCATGCGCGACGGCTTCAGCAACAACGGCGACTTGAAACAGGGCAAAGGTTCTGTTTTCGAGGGCGGCATCAGGGTGCCTGGCGCTATTTGGTGGCCCGGTAAAATCGAGGCAAGCGAGCCATTATCCGAAGTTGTGCATGTTGCCGACATCCTGCCCACACTTAGCGACATTATTGGCTTCAGCACTGAACCCGTAGACGGCCGCAGTGTCAAAGCTGCGCTCCTAGACCAAGTGCCACTCGAAAAACGATCTATTGTGGTGGGCAACATTGGCAGTGAAGCGCTGATTTACTGGCCCTGGAAAGTTGTGCGCGAAGCGTCTTTGCCGGTAACACCAGACTTTTTAAAGTCCGACACTTGGTATCTCTTTAACATCGACTCTGATCCAAATGAGTCAGAGGACTTGCGTTTACGACACCCTGAACGCTTCGAGTCGATGCGGGCCCAACTGCTTTCAATACCACGCCAAACGGCTGTTGAGTTCAATACAGATCAACCCTGGGATACCTTTGGCGGCGAAGAAACTCGAGCACCGTGGGCCGAATCGGCTCTGCGGCGAGGCCAATAGGTCCGGCAAAAAAACTAGCGGGGGATTGTCTCTGGCCACTGTCCATTTGCCTTAAGTTCGGCAATTGCATGGGAGGCAGCGATTACGCCCGAATGTTGGAAGTCTCGGCAACCGGCGTGATAACTATCGCGTTGTTGCAGCGCATACCAATATTGTTGTACGCGCGGCCGCGGGGTTAGAAAAGCGCTGTGCCAATCGCCTTCACGAAGCCGATCAAGTATTACCATCATACCGACGTCAGCCAGCGAAAATTGTTCGCCACAAATCCAAGGACCACCACCTGCCTGCAGCTGTTGGTCGAGCGCGTCAAGGTGTACTGCCATAGCTTCAGCCGCGTTGTTAATGATCTGGTTAACCGGTTTGGGTCGAAGAAATGCTTTCAGCCCGACCAGTTTCATGACCAAAAAAAACACCGCGCGCTGCTTTATGCGGTGGAACAAAAGGCCCTCGAGGATTTTATATATAGGAATTGTCGCAACCATCGACGCAAAAATCGGAACAGTCAGCCCGGGAACAGCGTTGCCTGCTGTAGCATGAGGTGAGCTGATAGGGTCATCGCCAACAAGCGAGGTTCTGTGCACCCACGCGTCCATGATCTGCTTTTGTTCAGGGTCTTGAGGCACCAACAGTCCTTCCTTGTCGACTTGCTCGGCAACATATTTCAGCTGCTCGTGGGATTCATAAATCGGATGGCCGTTGTGCAGTAATACAGGCACTGTTGCCGCTGGATTCACTTGCAGGAACGTCCTACTGATATTTTCGTAGCGACCCGTTTCTATCAAATCAATCGTTTTATTATCATACCGTACATCGTATTCGGCTAAACATACGCGAATTTTCTTCGAGCACAAAGAAAACGCATTGTGGTAGAGGGTCCACAGCTGCGTGTGCGGCAACTTTATCTGTTTCTGCAGGCCGGGGGGCATTGATCGAGTTTTACGTCGCCCTTTCTCCAAAAGAAACCATCCTAAGGACACCGCAGCGAGTGTTGCCAGTATCGCCGCAACACCCGTCATTGACCCGGAACCCCTTCTGGCCCCCAAAGCGTTCCGATTAAGTCGTCAGGACTGCGCTTGTGAGAACCAAATGACTCGTTAAAGAGATCACCGTCGGTGAAGTGTTCGAGCATGAAGCCGTTAGGGTCTTTCCAATAATCAAAGACCTGACTGCCTAAGATGTGTTTACCGACGCCAAACGAGTGCTGATAGCCCGCTTTCTTTAACGAGTAATGGCTGCTCATAAGCACATCCCAATCGGCCACTTCAAAAGCAGCGTGATTAAACTCTGCTTTACCGGTTTGAATAAAGAACACAGTATGGTGATCAACAAATTCTTCACCGCGATTGCAGCGTGTGAAGGACCCAAGAGTTTGCTCTTGGCCTTCGTTATTCATCACGATTTGGTCGGAGATAATCAATCCGAGCCGCTGCTGATACCACGCGAATGTTTCGTCAAAGTCTTTAACCGTTAGCACCACATGGCCAAGGCGTTTTACAAAACAATCAGGCGCGCCCAGCGAGACCCGTTCGCCAATGCGCTGTTTGACGGCGCCAGTATTGATGCCACTGCGATGCACAATCGGCAGTTCCGCAGTTGGCGAATAATCTGCAACCACTTCAATTATGAAGCCATTTGGATCTTGCAGCCGCGCAATCAAACCACCGCCGATCAATAGATTCGTCTCTACCGACACGCCGTCTATGTCTGCGATCTCCTGTAGCGCCACCAAAGAATCGGCGGCAAAGCCGACACTGACCAATGAGGGCTCTGACGATTCCTCAGCAAGATAAATATAGGGGCTGGAGTCGGTTCCTCGCGCAACTAATAATCCGTCTTGGATCTCTGTGTGCAACCCAAAGTCGTCAAGAAAGGCCTTTTGCGTCTGCAGATCAGACACCTTAAAGCGGACATAGAGAACGTCTTTTATGCGCGGCATGGGCACCCCCGGGTCAATTACTAACTTGCCAATCGACAAGCAATATATAAAGTGGTGTGGCACAAAACAAGAGAGCAAACGAGGTCCCCGTGAATCCAGCACCGCGCGCACTTTCGGCAACAGCGGATACAAAGCTCCGCGACGCCCGGGCAACCAAACAAAAATTACTGCGCGCCGCACTGGCGATTTTCTCGACTCGGGGCTACGCG
>MDTG01212349.1_pt1 | contig 11231 bp, 17 predicted proteins | sample 811421 | NCBI WGS metagenome assembly MDTG01 (sample SAMN05326645, study PRJNA326480) | marine metagenome | isolation source: seawater | place: Pacific Ocean: South East | collected 2011
CAGAAAAAGACCAGTTGATACTCAAGCTATAGATAATTTTGTTTCTAAAATAATAATGAAAATTGAAGGACTTGGTGAGAGTGAAATTCCAACGTCTACCATTGGTAAATTTATTATGGAAGGTTTGCAATATTTAGATACGGTTGCCTATGTTCGATACGCTTCAGTTTATAAGAATTTTACAGAAGCTAAAGATTTTGAACAATTTGTAGGCAATATAGATGAAAAAAAGTCATAATTTATTTTCTAATCTAGCATTTAATTTAGCAGAAAAAAATTTAGGTAAGACAAAAGACAATCCAAGTGTAGGATGTGTTGTAGTAAAAAATAATGTAGTAATAAGTTCTGGTTATACATCTTTGAATGGAAGGCCTCACGCAGAATACAACGCTCTTAACAAAAATATTAACTTTAAAGGTTCCTACATGTATGTAACTTTAGAACCGTGCACTCATTTTGGTTTAACTCCTCCATGTACTAATTTAATAAAGAAAAAAAAAATCAGTAAAGTTTTTTACTGTTTTGATGATCCAGATAAAAGAACTAATAAAAAAGCAAAAAAGATTTTAAGTAACGTTGTTAAATTAAGCAATATTTTCGGTAAGAACAGATATTTCTACAAAGGTTATTTTTTAAATAAACAAAAAAAATTTCCTCTTATTGATGCTAAATTAGCAATTTCTAATGATTATTATACAATAAATAGGAAATCAAAATGGATTACCAATTCAAGATCAAGAAAAGTAGCTCATCTGATAAGGTCAAAATATGATTGTATACTTTCAACATCTTCCTCAATAAATAAAGATAATTCTATTCTCAATTGCAGAATAGAAGGACTAAATAATTTAAAACCCGATTTAATAATAATCGATAGAAAATTAAGACTAAAAAAAAATTTAAAGATTTTCAGTTTACCAAAACAAAGAAAAATATACATTTTTACAATGAGTAATAATAAAAAAAAGATATCTTTTTTTAAAAAAAAAGGAGCAAAGATCGTAAAAATTAAAGGTCTTGATCAAAAAGAAAATTTTAATTTACTTTTTAAAAAAATATTTCTTATTGGTTATGGTAGAGTTTTAATTGAAACAGGTTTGACTTTTATGAATAAATTGTTGAAATATAAATTAATTAATGATTTATATTTATTCAAATCTAATGAATATTTAAAAAAAAGGGGCTATAATATTTCAAGTGTAAATTTAATCAAAAAATTTAAACTTAAGAACAAAATTAAAGTAAACCTTAAAAGTGAAAACCTTTACAAAGTAAGAATAAAATAATGTTTAATGGTATTATTTACAATATTGGAACAGTAAAATTTATTAAAAAGAATAATAATAGTAAATTATTAGGCATTAAATCAAATTTAAGATTAACCAATAGAGATATTGGCTCATCCATTAATTGTAATGGGGTGTGCCTAACTCTGGAAAAGATAAAAAAAAATTTAATTTTTTTCTATGTTTCAAATGAGACTCTAATGAGATCAAATTTTAAAAAAGTAAAAATTGGCCACATTATAAATTTAGAAAAGTCCTTAGTTTATGGTCAAAAAATATCAGGTCATTTCACTCAAGGGCATGTAGATACTACCGCAATGGTAAAAAAAATACATTTAATTGACAAATCTTGGCAATTAGTTCTTGAAATACAAAATAAATCTTTTTCTAAATATTTAGAAGAAAAAGCTTCAATTTCAATAAATGGTGTATCTTTGACTATTTCTAAGGTTTCAAAAAAAAAATTTAATTTAAATGTAATTCCGCATACTTTGAAATTGACTAATTTAAAAAATTTAAAAGTAAATGATCTAGTAAATGTTGAATTAGATATATTTGGAAAATATATTTATAAATATACTAATTAAGATGTCTAAAAAAATATTTTCAAGTATTCCGTCGATAATAAAAGATGCAAAGAAAGGAAAAATGTTTGTTCTTGTCGATGATAAAAATAGAGAAAATGAAGGCGATCTTGTTGTGCCTGGTTCAAAGTGTGATTCAAAAAATATAAATTTTATGGCTAAGCATGGCCGAGGTTTGATTTGCCTTGCTTTAACAAAAAAACAAATAGATAAATTAAAACTTCCCTTAATGTCTCAGATAAATAAATCAAGAATGCAAACTGCTTTTACAATCTCAATAGAGGCAAAAAAAGGAATAACAACTGGTATATCAGCATTTGATAGGGCTAGAACAATTAAAGTAGCAATTAATCCAAAATCTAAAAAAAATGATATCGTATCACCTGGTCATGTCTTTCCTCTAGCATCAAGAAATGGTGGAGTATTAGAAAGAGCAGGTCATACAGAGGCATCTGTAGATATTTCAAAATTATCTAAATTAAATCCAAGTTCAGTCATTTGTGAGGTTATGAATGAAGATGGAAGAATGGCTAGATTAGAAGATTTAATTAAGTTTTCAAAAAAACATAAAATAAAGATAGCGTCAATTGCTGATTTAATTGCCCATAGGCTCAAAACTGAAAAATTAGTTTATAAAATTCAAACAAAAACAATAAATTTAAATACTTTTTCTAAAATACAATTAACTATTTATAAAAACAAACTTAATAATTATGAAAGTTTTGTTATCTCAAAAGGAAAGCTAAAAAATAACAAATCAGTACCAATAAGAGTTTTATCAAAAAAAATCAGCAAAACTAATATGCTTAAAAATGTTGAAATTAAGAGAAATCTAAAAGTATTATCTAAATACAAGAATTTTATTTTACTTGTTATCAATAACGAAATACAAAAAAATAAAATTAACGAAACTAATCTTACTTTAAGGTATTACGGTATTGGAGCACAAATTATTAAGGATTTAAATGTGAAAAATATGATATTACTTTCACGTACAAAGAAAAAAATTATAGGTTTAGAAGGATTTGGGCTAAAAATAAAAAAACAAATAATAATAAAATGAAAAAAATTTTAATTATAAATGCAAATTATTACAGTAATATTACCAATAAACTAGTTGTTTCTGCCAATAGGGTTATAAAAAAAAATAATTTTAAAGCTATGGTTTTAACAATTCCAGGTGTATTTGAAATCCCTATTGCAATAAGAAGAAATATAAAAAAATTTGATGGTTTCATAGCCTTAGGTTGTGTTATAAAAGGTCAAACACCTCATTTTGACTTGATTTGCAAAGCTACTTTTGAGTCTATTTTAAATCTTTCAACTACTTTTAATAAACCTATATCTAATGGCATAATAACAGCTTTTAATATAAAACAAGCTAAGGAAAGATGTGGTGGAATTAAATCAACTAAAGCGAATAAAGGCTTGGAAGCTGCTAATGCAGTTGTGTCCATTTTGAAAAATGGGCCAAAAAAAATTTAAAAACTCTTCCCCTAGGATTAAGATTATTCAAAAAATCTATAATTCTTTAATGAATCCAAATACAGAAATTGAGTATCCGAAGAGTCAATATAAAAAATTTATTAAAGATGTGGTTTCTGGAACTTTAGAAAGAATTGAACTGATTGAACAAAAGATTAACAATCATTTAAGTGAGGATATTGACTTAAAAAAAACTGATAAATTATTAAAGATTATTCTTTTTGCTGCTGTTTTTGAGCTATTATTTAAACATAATAACCCAAAAAAGGTAATTATTAGCGAATATGTTCAAGCCTCGGAATATTTTTTAGAAAAAGTTCAAATTGGTTATTTGAACGCTATTTTAGATAAAATTTCAAAAGATTTAAGAAAAGATGAGTGAATATGTTTAATTTTATAATAAGTTTAGCTTGCGTTTTTTACTCATTTTTGGCATTTATGCGCATATCATAATGACAAATTATTTAGAATTGCTTTATCTCATTTCTTTTACAGGCATACTTGCTGTTGCCTATAGCTATTTATTATCTGGTCAAATAATTTCTTCCAGCGCTGGAAATGCGAGAATGCAAGAAATTGCAGAAGCTATTCAAATTGGAGCCAAGGCTTACCTAAATAGACAATATAAAACAATAGCAATTGTAGGGATAATAGTTTTGGCTATCGTAACTTATTTTTTTAGTTATTTAGTTGGTTTAGGTTATTTTATTGGAGCTTTTCTCTCTGGTCTTGCAGGTTACGTAGGAATGTTAATTTCCGTGAAAGCAAATGTAAGAACTGCTGAAGCTTCTAGACAAAGTTTGCAATCTGGATTGACTATTGCTTTCAAATCTGGTGCGATTACGGGTCTTTTAGTTGCCGGATTAGCTTTATTGGCAATAACAATTTATTATATAATTTTAATAAATTTAAAAGTTGATAATAGAGAAATAATTAACGCTTTAGTAGCATTAGGTTTTGGCGCCTCTTTAATATCGATTTTTGCAAGATTGGGTGGCGGTATATTTACTAAAGGTGCTGATGTAGGAGCAGATTTAGTCGGAAAAGTAGAGGCGGGTATTCCAGAAGATGATCCGAGAAATCCTGCTGTAATTGCCGATAATGTTGGAGACAACGTAGGGGATTGTGCAGGAATGGCTGCAGATTTATTTGAAACTTACGCTGTTACAATTGTTGCTACTATGGTTTTGGCTTCTATTTTTTCTCCTCAAGACTATAATCTAATGGTTTATCCTTTGGCAATAGGAGGAGCTTGTATTATTACTTCGATCATAGGAACCTGGTTTGTAAAATTAGGTAAGAGAAAAAATATAATGGGAGCCTTGTATAAAGGTTTCATTGTTACAGCAGTAACATCACTAATGATAATGTATCCGGTTACGAACTCTATTGTAGGTTTACAAAGTACCTATAATAATAATGCTGGAGCAATTTTTTCCGGATTAGACTTGTATTTATGTGGCGTGGTAGGTTTCATCATAACAGGATTATTAATTTGGGTAACAGAATATTATACAGGAACAAATTACCGACCCGTTAAAACTGTTGCTAAATCTTCAACGACTGGTCATGGCACAAATGTGATACAGGGGTTAGCTATTTCTATGGAAGCTACTGCAATCCCTGCATTAATTATTGTAGCAGGAATTTTATACACAAATAGTTTAGCTGGATTGTATGGTATAGCAATCGCAGTGACTTCAATGCTTGCTTTAACCGGCATGGTCGTCGCTCTTGATGCTTATGGACCTGTAACTGATAATGCGGGCGGTATAGCAGAAATGTCAAAGCTACCTAAAAATGTAAGAAAAACCACAGATGCGTTAGATGCAGTTGGAAACACTACCAAAGCAGTTACAAAAGGTTACGCAATTGGATCAGCTGGTCTTGGCGCACTAGTTCTATTTGCTGCTTATACTGAAGATATAAAATATTTTTCTAAAGTAAGTGGCTCAGCCCTTGAGGGTGTTAACGTTACATTTGATTTATCAAATCCTTTTGTTGTAGCTGGATTATTAATTGGCGGAATGCTTCCGTATCTATTTGGATCAATGGGTATGCAGGCTGTAGGTAGAGCAGGTGGAGCAGTAGTAATAGAAGTCAGAAGACAATTTAAAAAAATACCTGGCATTATGAAAGGTAAGAGAAAACCTGATTATGGAAAATTAGTTGATCTGTTAACTAAAGCAGCAATTAAAGAAATGATTATTCCATCATTGCTTCCTGTTCTTTCACCTATAATTCTCTATTTTATAATTCTTCAAATAGGAGGTTTAGAAGCTGCATTATCTTCTTTAGGTGCTATGCTGCTTGGTGTAATTATAACAGGCTTGTTTGTTGCGGTATCAATGACAGCTGGTGGCGGTGCTTGGGATAATGCAAAAAAATATATAGAAGATGGGAATTTTGGAGGCAAAGGTTCAGAGGCGCACAAATCAGCAGTAACAGGAGATACAGTAGGCGACCCCTACAAAGATACAGCTGGCCCAGCAGTAAATCCAATGATTAAGATTACAAATATTGTTGCTTTGCTTTTGTTAGCAGTTATAGCTCACTAAACTATTTATTACCGTACATTTTAGTTCTCATACTAGAGAGAAATTTTTCGATAAAACTTTTTTGAGTCAATTTATTTTCAGTTTTTTTATCAGAAAATGCCATCTTATTTTTATCGTCTTTATTTAAAAATTTCTTTTCTTGAAGAATACCGTATTTATCAAACTTTAAAATTAAAACGTTATTAGTTTTTAAGACATTTTGACCTAATTTATGATATTCTCCTTTTGTTAAAACTCTTTCAATATAAATCCATAAATCTTTATCTGTTAATGATTTGGTATGTGGTTGACCAAATATTTTGATTACGTCATTTTTATTCGATTTTTTTACAAATATTTTTTCTGATCTATTTTCAAGAAATATGATACCATGATTTTTAACAGGCTCTTTAAATGTACAAGAATTTATGAAAATAAGTAAAATAAAAGAAATTATATAATGATAATGAATCCCAACTCTCATAAGAATGATTTGTATAATACATTATTAATCTTATCTAGAAATATTTTTTTTTATAAAAAAATTGAACTACCAGATACCTTTGAAACACGAATTTATTTAATGTTTATGCATTTCTCAGTCATGATGATTGTTTTCAAGCAAAAAGGAAAAAAATTTGATCAAAAATCTTACGACTCTTTATTCCATAATATAGAAAATAATTTAAGAGAAATGGGTTTTGGAGATGTTTCGGTTAATAAGAAGATGAAGGATTTCAATAAGTTGCTTTATGACATTCTTCTAAAATTAAACAAAAAAGATAATTCAGAGACATTTAAAATTAATGAAAAACTAATAATTAACTATTTTAAAGAACTAAAAAATCATAAAACTACCAAATATACCGATTTTGAAAGATATTTTTTCAATTTTTACAATTTTTGTTTTGATATACCTCTTGGTAATATGATAAGAGATTCAATAAATTTTAAAGGTTAATCATGGCTGTACCTAAAAGAAAAACATCAATTTCAAAAAAAAGGATGAGAAGATCTCATCACAAACTTTTATCTGTTAATGCTGTTGAAGATAAAAAGAGTGGAGAATATAGGCTTTCACATCACGTTGATCTTAAATCCGGTTATTATAACGGAAAAAAAATCTTAGATATTTAATTTTTGCAAATGAAAAAAAAAATTACTATTGCAATTGATGCAATGGGCGGCGACAACTCTCCATATAAAACTGTTAAAGGTGTAGGCTTATTTTTATCTAAAAATAAATCAAAAAATGATTTCATTATAAATTTATTTGGTGATGAAAAGAAAATTCGTGATGAATTAATAAAAAATAAGATTGAGTCAAATTCTTTAATTATTACCCACACCAATTCTGTAGTGTCCGATGATGAAACACCCTTAACTGCCATTAAAAATTCTAAAAATACAAGTATGTGGAATTGTATAAAGTCTCAAATTGACGGAGATTCAAATATCAGTCTTTCTGCTGGTAACACCGGTGTATTGTTGGTGATCTCAAAAATGATTTTAAAAATGATCGATGGAGTTAGCAAACCTGCTCTTGCTGGTTTATGGCCTAATAAAAAAGGAATGAATGTTGTTCTTGATTTAGGGGCAAATATTGAATGTGATGATAATAACCTCATTGATTTTGCTGAACTAGGTTCGGCATTGTTTAAATCTCTCTTTGTTAATGAAAAACCACTTGTATCATTATTGAATATTGGATCAGAAGAAATAAAAGGAACAGAAACTCTAAAAAAAACTTTCAAGAGATTAAACGAATTAAGTAACGATGATAATTTTATCTTTAAAGGTTATATAGAGGGGAATAGAATGATGAGTGGTGAAACAAATGTAATTGTTACAGACGGCTTCACCGGTAATATTGCTTTAAAAACTGCAGAGGGAACTGCAAAATTTATTACTGATAACTTAAAAGATTCATTAACAAAAAATTTAATAACTAAAATGTCTTTAATTTTCACTTATTTTTCTCTCAAAAAATTTAAAGAAAGACTAGATCCCAGAAAGTACAATGGTGCAATTTTTTTAGGGTTAAATGGTCCAGTAGTAAAAAGTCATGGCGGAATAGATGAAGTAGGTTTTTACCATTCAATTGATTTGTGTTATAAAATAGTAAAAGGTAATTTAATGCAACAAATCAAAACAAATTTAAATCATTTAAAAAGTGACTAAGAATAGTTTTAAAAAAATAGATCTATCAAAAAAAATTAGTAAAGAACTAGGCCTACCTGTTTTGTTTTCAAAAAAAATTACTGAAGATTTAATAGAAATATTCTCTTATAAAATAAAATATAACAGTTTAAGCCTTAAAAATTTTGGTACTTTTAAGTTAAACGAAAAGAGAGAAAGATTAGGCAGGAATCCAAAAACAAAAGAGGAATTTTTAATTAAAAAAAGAAAATCTATAAGTTTTAAGGTTTCAAAAAAACTAATATTAGAAATAAATAATAGTGTCTAAGTTAATAAATATATCCGAACTTTCTAGGTTACTTAATCTAATTGATGTCTCTAATAAAAAACCTTTAAATTACATATTAAGATTCTGGGAGAAAGAATTTAAGCAAATAAGACCAAAAATAATAAATAATCGTAGGTATTATACAATTCAGCAAGTTGAAATTATCAAGCAGATTAAGTATTTGCTAAAAGATGAGGGCATGACCATAAAAGGTGCTAAAAATATATTAGATAAGAAAATAAATAAACTTGACGATGATAATTCTAATAGTTTAAAAGCTTTTTATTACAAAAATAATTTTAAAGAAAGAAGTAAGAGAATATTAGATAGAATAAAAAAATTAAAAAAATATGGCAAAAAAAACACACATAAAAGTTAGAATGGTTCCAGAAAGCAACCCGGATAGTAAATTTGTTTATTATGCTAAAAAACCTACTAAAGGCGAAAAAGCAAAAGAAAAACTAAAATTAAAAAAATATAATCCAAATACAAGAAAGCATGAATTTTTCTTGGAAAAAAAACTTCCACCGCACAGTAAATAATTTTTATTTTTTTTTGAAATTTCTATACTCGTAATCGATATAAGCTTTAATCATTGATTTCCAGATCCTAATAGTTATTTTTGGATCGATCCTTCTTCTAGTAGATTTTTTCGAAATATTTTTCAAAATTACCTTAATCCTTTGTTTATCTACAATATCTTTTTTAAATTTTTTGTTTTTTAAAACTTGATTTACTAAATCAGTTCTTTTCTTAATTAATTTAAGAAAAGCATTATCAAGCCTATCTAATTTTGTTCTTATTTTTAGTATATTTTTATTTACCATCGCGACATTAATAAATTATAGAAAAACAAAAATATATATATATTAAACAAATGACTCAATACGATAAAAGTATAAATAATTTATTTGAAAACTGGCTTATGATCAGTCTGCTACTTGTTTTCTCGATAATTATAGTAGGTGGTTTAACCAGGTTAACGGACTCTGGCCTTTCCATTACTGAATGGGAATTATTTAGTGGAATATTACCACCTTTAAACGAATCTTCTTGGAATAATTATTTTGAGTCCTATAAGCAAATTCCTCAATATACTGTTTTAAATTCAAAAATGACATTAAGTGAATTTAAAATTATTTTTTATTGGGAATATGTACATAGAATTTTAGCTAGATTTATTGGTATATTTATTTTGATTCCTATTATTTATTTTCATTTTTCAAAAAAAATTAATACACGATATATGTTGCCGTGTTATATCATTTTACTTTTAATAATTGTACAAGGCGTTGTCGGTTGGTACATGGTAAAAAGTGGGTTAGTTAAAAATATTACAGTCAGTCATTATAGATTAGCAACTCATTTAATAATAGCTTTAATAATTATTTCTTCAATTTTCTGGTTACTTCTTAATGTAAAGAAAAAAACACATAAAGTTTTTTTTAAATTTTCATTAGTTAATTCACCATTTTTATTTTTAATTTTTTTAATATTCCTTCAGATTATGTTTGGTGCATTTGTTTCTGGATTGGATGCTGGAAAAATATATCAAACATGGCCTCTTATGAATAACTCATATTTTCCAGATGATATACAAATTAATAATTCTAATAATTTAATTAATTTTAGCAATCACTCTTTAGTTCAATTCTATCATAGGAATTTAGCTTATATAATTATTGTTTATATTTTATTCTTAAGTTTTTATATTTATCGATTAAAGTTAGAAAAACTATACAAACCATTAAAACTTTTTTTATTTTTTTTACTATTGCAAGTATCTCTGGGTATATTAACTTTAGTTAGCGGACTAAATATGTATTTAGCTTCCGGTCATCAAATCATAAGTGTTCTTTTGATTTTTAGCACAATAAATCTTTATTATACTTACATTAAATAAATTGACTTTATATACTATTCTTTGTATTTATCGCTCATTATCATGACACCTTTTGCAAAAAAGAAAGATATTAAAAAAGACTGGTATATTATAGATGCTCAAAATGCTTCTGTAGGTAGATTGGCATCATATATTTCAAGAGTTTTAAGAGGAAAAAACAAAACAGTTTACAATCCTCACATAGATAATGGAGATTTTGTTGTGGTTACGAATACAGATAAAATTAAATTCACAGGAAAGAAGTTTAAAAATAAAAAATATTATAAACATACTGGTCACCCAGGAGGTATTAAAGAAATTACTCCATTGAGACTAAAAGAGAAAAATAAATCTTCTGATATTTTAAAACTTGCTGTTAAAAGAATGTTGCCAGGAGGACCTTTAGCAAAAAAACAATTAACAAAATTAAAGATCTATAATGGAGATAAACATCCGCATGAAAATCAAAATCCAAAAATTGTTAATTTTGAAAAGTTAAATAAAAGAAATATTGTAAAATAATGGAAAGTATTAATTCTTCAATTGGTAAAAAAAATAAAATTAAGTTAGATTTTAAGGAAAGCAAATACGCTACCGGAAGAAGAAAAAGATCAATAGCTAAAGTTTGGATTAAAAAAGGATCTGGAAATATTCACGTTAATGGAATGAAAATGAGTGAATATTTTAAAAGACCAGTACACCAAATAATAGTCACGCGTCCTTTAGAGATATCTGAAGTAGCTACAAGTTACGATGTTAAATGTTCTGTAAAGGGTGGTGGTTTATCTGGACAAGCTGGCGCCATAATTTTAGGCATTTCAAAAGCCTTAATAGCTCATGATGAGAATCTGAAGAAAAGTTTAAAAAAGGATAAATTAACAACAAGAGACTCAAGAGTCGTTGAAAGAAAAAAATACGGTCATAGAAAAGCCAGAAGAAGCTTTCAATTTTCTAAAAGATAATCATTTAATTTTATTATTTTTGAGACAA
>MDTG01238537.1_pt1 | contig 11231 bp, 6 predicted proteins | sample 811421 | NCBI WGS metagenome assembly MDTG01 (sample SAMN05326645, study PRJNA326480) | marine metagenome | isolation source: seawater | place: Pacific Ocean: South East | collected 2011
GCGGCAAGAAGAAGACCGCCAAGAAGAAGACCGCCAAGAAGAAGACCGCCAAGAAGAAGACCGCCAAGAAGAAGACCGCCAAGAAGAAGAAACAGCTGGTGGGTAGCCAGAGGTGAGCAGTCTGTTCCGCGAAGCGGAGGACCCTGAGCGCCTGAGCGGGACGGTGGCGCGGGAGATCTATCGCAACGCGGCGGGCACCTTCGCGGTCGTCAAGGTCGAGACGGCCGAGGGCTACGAGGCCACGATCACGGGGCCCCTGCCGCCGGTCGGCCCCGGCGAGCGCCTCGAGGCAGAGGGGGCGTGGGTCAGCGACCCGCGCCACGGGCGCCAGTTCAAGGCGAACCTCGTCCAGCTCAAGCCGCCCGACTCGCGCGAGTCGATCGAGCGCTACCTGGGCAGCGGCTCGGTCGAGGGGATCGGCCCCGAGCTGGCCAAGCGGATCGTCGACAAGTTTGGCGCGACCACGATCGAGGTCCTCGACGCCGAGCCCGCGCGCCTGCGCGAGGTCAAGGGGATCGGCAAGGTCAAGCAGGAGAAGATCGTCAGCAGCTGGCAGGCCCAGCGGGCGACCCGCGACCTGATGCTCTTCCTGCGCGGCCACGGGCTGGGCCCGGTGCTGGCCCAGCGGGTCGTGACGCGCTTCGGCGCCGACGCGCGGCGGGTGCTCGAGGAGGACCCCTACCTGCTCGGGCGCGAGGTCGAGGGCGCAGGCTTCCTGACCGCCGACCGGCTGGCGCGCGCGCTGGGCTTCGCCCTCGACGACCCGCGCCGGCTGCGAGCCGGGCTGCTCCACGTCGCCAACGACGCCCTCTCGCAGGGGAGCACCGCGGTGGTCGTCGAAGACCTGCTCCAGCGGGCGGCCGACGCGCTCAAGAGCACGCCGGGCGAGCTGGAGGAGGCGCTCGAGCACGCCCGCCGCGACCTGGCCCTCGAGCTCGACCGCCCCGAGGACGAGGACGTGATCTACCTGCCGCGGGTCCTGCGCCAGGAGCGCGCGGCCGCGCGGCGCGTGCTGGCGCTGGTCGACTCGGGCGTCTCGGCCCGGCGAATGCCGGCCTTCGACGTGGCCCTCGCCCTGAGCTGGCTGGAGGAGCGCGAGGACTTCCAGCTCAGCGCGGCTCAGCGCGAGGCGATCGACGCGGGCCTGACGGCGCCGCTCTCGGTGATCACCGGCGGCCCCGGCGTGGGCAAGACGACCGTCGTCCGCTCGCTGGTCCGCCTGGTCCGCGCCAAGAAGGTCGAGTTCGCCCTGGCCGCGCCGACCGGGCGGGCCGCCAAGCGCCTCGAGGAGGCGACCGGGGCGCCGGCCAGCACGGTGCACCGCCTGCTCGAGTGGGACCCGCGCGGGGCGGGCTTCGGCAAGAACGCAGACGACCCCCTCGACGTGGACCTGGTCGTGGTCGACGAGGCCTCGATGCTCGACCTGGCCCTCTTCGCGGCGCTGCTGCGCGCGCTCCCCGCCGGGGCAGCCCTGGTCCTGATCGGCGACGTGGACCAGCTCCCCTCGGTCGGAGCCGGCAACGTGCTCGGCGACCTGATCCAGAGCGGGGCCGCGCGGGTGGTCCGCCTGAACGAGGTGTTCCGCCAGGCGGCGGCCTCGCGGATCGTGACCGCGGCCCACGCGGTCAACGAGGGGCGGCTGCCCGAGCTCGAGCAGGTCGAGGGGAGCGACTTCTTCTTCGTCGAGCGCGACGACCCGGCCAGCGCGCAGCGCACGATCGTGCGCCTGGTCCAGGAGCGGATCCCCGCCGCCTTCGGGCTGGACCCCCTGCGCGAGGTCCAGGTCCTGGCCCCCATGCACCGCGGCTCCTGCGGAACCGAAGAGCTGAACCAGGCGCTCAAGGCCGCCCTGGTGCCCTCGCCCGAGGGGAGCGAGCCCTTCAAGGGCGGCTTCGACCAGGGCGACAAGGTGATGCAGCTCAAGAACGACTACGAGAACGAGGTGTTCAACGGCGACGTGGGCCGCGTGATCGAGGTCGACCCGGGGACGGGCGCGGTGCTGGTCGACTTCGAGGGCAAGCAGGTGCTGATCTCGCGCGGGGAGCGCTCGCGCCTGACGCTGGCCTACTGCGCCACCGTCCACAAGGCGCAGGGCTCGGAGTATCCCGCCGTGGTGCTGCCGCTCCTGACCGAGCACTTCGTCATGCTCCAGCGCAACCTGCTCTACACGGGGCTGACGCGCGGGCGACGGCTGGCGGTGCTGGTCGGGCAGCGGCGCGCCGTTCAGCTCGCGGTCGAGAACGACCGCCCCAGCCGACGGCGGAGCTACCTTGGGGTGCGAATCCGAAACAACGCGCGGGCGCCGCTGGCCTCCGAGGGCGTCGGGCAGGAGGTCGAGTGAAGCAGCTCGCGTTGGTCTGGCTGGTGGCGGCGGCGACGCTCCTGGGAGCTCCGGCGCGGGCCGACGACCCGCCGCCGGGCAGCGGGGCTTGGGAGGTCTCGGGGCGCGGCTGGCGTCACGGCCAGCACCAGGGCACGGCGCCGAGCGCGCGGGGGCTGACCCTGGCCTCGGGCGCCGCGGTCGGGACCTGGAGCCTGGCGCTGCCCGCGGGGCTGGCGCCCTTCGACCGCGCCCTGGCCTCCCTCAACCCGGACGGGTCCTGGCCGGCGGGCGCCGAGGTCGCGCTGCGAGTGCGCCTCGAGATCGAGGGCGCCTGGACCGAGTGGCTGACCCTGGGTCGCTACGGCCGCGGAGAGGGGCTGCCGCGCTCGGAGTCCTGTCCCCCTTCGCGCGGGGCCGAGGTCAAGGTCGACGTGATCGCGAGCGCCCGCCTCGCGACCCGGGCCGAGGTCCGGCTCGGGCTGCGCCGCAGCCCCCGCGGCGAGGCCCCCTGCCTGCGCCGCTTCGTGCTCGACCTCTGGCAGCGCCAGGCCGCGCCCCCCGAGCCGAGACGCGTCCGCCACCCCGCCTGGGGCCGGACGCTCGACGTCCCGCGCCGCAGCCAGGGCATGGCCGACCCCAAGATCGCCTCGCGCGCCTGCAGCCCGACCTCGCTCGGCATGGTCCTGGCCTTCCACGGGCGGCGCTGCACGACCGAGGAGGTGGCAGCGGGCGTCGAGGACCACGCCGCGGACATCCTCGGCAACTGGGCCTTCAACGTCTTCTACGCGGGCGAGCGCGGCTGCGCCGCCACGGCCCGCCACCTCTTCGGCTGGAGCGCGGTCGAGGACGAGATCGCGGCCGGGCGTCCGGTGGTGCTCAGCCACCGCTACCCCGTCGGCGGACTCGAGAACGGCGCGATCTCGGGGACGGTCGGGCACCTGATCGTGGTCGTCGGCTTCACGGTCGAGGGCGACGTGGTCGTCAACGACCCGGCCGGCAACCCGAGCAAGGGGCGCGCGGTGCGGCGCGTCTACCGCCGCGATCAGCTCTGGCGCAGCTGGCAGGAGCACGCCGAGGGGGTCGTCTACCTGGTCCGCCCGCGCGGACGCTGAGGTGCGCGCGTGGCAGCTGGGACAGGTGACGGCCGGCTACGAGCTGCTCGAGGTGCTCGGGCGCGGCGGGATGGGGGTCGTCTACAAGGCGCGTGAGGTCACGAGCGGCCAGCTGCGCGCGCTCAAGACGATCGAGCTGAACTCGGGAGCCCAGCAAGCCGAGGAGCGCTTCCGCCGCGAGGGCCAGGCGCAGGCCCGGGTCGACCGGCACCCCAACGTGGCGGCCGTCCACAGCGCCGGCGAGCTGGAGGGGCGGGGCTACCTCGTGATGGACCTGGTCACGGGCGGCGACCTCAAGGGGCGCCTGGCGCGGGAGGGCCCGCTCCCGCCCGAGGAGGCGCTGCGGGTCGCGATCGAGGTCGGACGGGGGCTCGCGCACGCCCACGCCCACGGGGTGCTCCACCGCGACCTCAAGCCCGCCAACGTCCTCTTCGACGAGGAGGGCCGCGCCAAGCTGGTCGACTTCGGCCTGGCCCGCCTGGAGGGCGAAGGGACGCTGACGAAGACCGGCCAGGTCCTGGGCACCCCGGCCTACATGCCCCCCGAGCAGATCGACGACGCCCACCGGGTCGGACCCGCCGCGGACGTCTACGGCCTGGGCGCGGTCCTCTACGCCGCGCTGACCGGCAAGGCGCCCTTCACGGGTGGGAGCGTGCCGGAGGTCCTGAACAAGGTCCTGCGCGCCGCGCCGCAGCCGCCGAGCGAGGCCTTCCCCGGGATCCCGCGCGCCTACGACGCCGTCGTGGCCCGCGCCCTGGCCAAGGAGCCGAGCGAGCGCTACGCGACGGTGGCCGACATGGTCGGGGCCCTGGAGGACCTGCGCGAGGGCGGCCCGACGACGCGCCGGCTGGGGGGCGTCGCGCTGGCCGCGCTGGCGGGCGTCCTCGCGCTCGGGGCCTGGCAGTTTGGGGCTGCTCCGCTTCAGCAGGGCCTGAGCGCGAGCCCCAGCCCCAGCCCCAGCCCCACCCGCCGCGCCCGCTCGAAGCGTCCCCTCCGCGCCGCGCCGGCCTGGCGCTTGAAACAGGACGAAGCGCTGCGAGCTCGCTTCAAGTGGGTCGAGCACACCGACAGCGGCTTCAAGATCACGATCGAAGGTGAGCTCTCTGCTCGAGCCCTGGCGGTCGACCCGACGGGCGCGCAGCTGAAGGCGGAGCTGGTCCTCGAGAGCTTGGCGGTCGCCACCATGGGCTTCCCGGCCAGGACCCTGGACGCGGAGGTCTTCGTGGACGGGCGCGGCCGCGGCTTCGACCTGCGCCTCCGCCCCGACGGGCGGGTCGCGGACCTCGCCGGGAGCGCCGCGATCGGGGCGCTGGTCGCCGAGAAGGTCCCCCTCCTGCAGATCCCGGGGCAGGAGGAGCTCGGGCGGCGCCTGGTCCGAGGCGCCTATCAGGAGCAGCGCCTGACGGACCTCCTCAGCGCCGCCTGGGGACTCTTTGCAGCGGAGAGTCACTGGCAACGGCCGGGGCGCCGCGACGGCAGCTACTGGTTGGCGCCGGGCCCGCGCTCGACGAAGGTCCTCCCGCACCTCGCGGTCCCGCACCACGAAGGCGCCGTCTACCGGCTCCCGAAGGGCTCGGCCTCCTTCGCTGGCGGTCGGGTCACGAAGGCGGCGCTGAGCCAGGTCGAGACCTTCGCGTCGCAGGACCGCCCGGACGTCGAGCAGCGCGTGGAGGTCGACTTCGAGATCACGCTCGCTCCCTGAGCAGAGCGAGCTCGAGGTCGCCGCGCTCAGCGGCGGTGCCGGCGGCGCCAGCGCCAGGGGTCCTCGAAGCCCGGAGGCCGGGCGCGGGCCTGGACCTCCTCGGCCAGCTCGGGGAAGCCGCCGTCGCCGAAGCGCTCGACCGTGGGGTAGGCCAGCCCTGCCTCGACCAGGAGGGCCGCCAGGGGCTCTCCGTCCACCAGCAGGTGGGCCAGCTCACGCTCGTAGGCGTCCCGCCGCCCGTGCGTGCACAGCCGGACCTCGCGCGCGCGCGCGAGCCGGTCGCGGGCGAAGTCCGCCGCCTGGCTGGCCCAGGGCTCCTGGTCCCCGTCGAACCAGGGGGCGCCCTTCTCGGGGGTGTCGGCGCCGAGCAGCCGCAGCTCGCGACCCTCGAGCAGGAAGGTGTCCCCGTCGACCACCTCGAGCGCGAGCGCCGAGACGACGCGCTCGACCGCAGGCGTCCTCGACGAGGCCTGCCCGGGCGGCGGCGGCTCGCGCAGGTAGCCGCCCCGCCAGGCGGCGATCGCGGTCCAGGAGAGGGCGGCGGCGAGCAGGAGGGCGGCTCGCGCCCGGTCGCGGTTGAGCTGGAGCATGCCGGGCCAAGTGCAAGGTGCGTGCCGGCTCCAGGTCTCGTCGCGTCGTCGGGGCGTGGGCAGATGTTGCCCGTTCGACCCGCGGGCGCGAGACGAAGCCGGTTCGGTAGTCTGCGGGAGTGCAGGGAGAGATCGGGGACTACGAGCTTCTCGAAGAGCTGGGCCGCGGCGGCATGGGCGTCGTCTACCGGGCCCGCCACCGGACCCTCGGGCGCGAGGTGGCGCTCAAGGTGCTGCTCGAGCTCGACCCCGAGCTCGTGGCCCGCTTCGTGCGCGAAGGCCAGAGCGCCGCCGCCCTGCAACACCCCAACCTGGTGCGCGTGTTCGAGTCGGGGGTCGCTGGCGGCCACCCCTACCTGGTGCTCGAGCTCGTCGAGGGGAGCGACCTCGCGCAGCGGCTGCGGACCGAGGGGGCGCTCGGGCTCGCCGAGGCGCTCCGGCTCGCGATCGAGGTCGGCGAGGGCCTGGCCCACGCCCACGCCCAGGGGATCGTGCACCGGGACCTCAAGCCCAGCAACGTGCTCCTCGACGGCGCCGGACGGGCGCGGCTGACCGACTTCGGGATCGCCAAGCAGCTCGGCGCCAAGGAGCGGCTGACTCAGACCGGCACGATCTTGGGCACCCCCGCCTACGCGCCCCCCGAGGTCCTCGACGGGCGCCCGGACGAGGTCGGCCCGCCCAGCGACGTCTACGGCCTCGGCGCGACCCTCTACGAACTGATCACGGGGCGTCCGCCCTTCGCAGGCGCCACCGCGTTCCAGCTGCTGGCCGCCGCCATGACCGAGGAGCCCCCCTCCCTGAGCGGCCACCCCGGCGTCTCGCCCGAGCTGGCCCTGCTCGTGGCCCGCTGCCTGAGCAAGGACCCAGCCCGGCGCCCCGCGGACGCGGCCGAGCTGGTCGCGGAGCTGCGCTCCCTGCCAGAGCGGGGATCGCGACGCCGGCTCGCTCCCCAGGCGCTCCTGGGAGCGGGGGCGCTCCTGCTGGGAGCGGGCGCGCTCCTGGCGACCGCCGTGGCTAGGTCGGCCCAGACCGGAGCAGAGGCGGTCGCGCGGAGCTCCCCCAGGGCGCTGCCCGGCCCCAGCCCGAGCGCGACGAGCTCCCCCACCCCGGCGCTCGCGCCCTTCCCCCCAGCGCGCGCTGGGGCGCCCGACCCCCGGCGGGCCTTCGAGGACTACGGCTGGCGGGTCAGCAACTGGGACGACGAGCAGGGCCTCACTCGCCGCGAGCTCCACGCCGCGACCTTCGACGGCGAGCGGGTGCTGGTCCACGGCGGCCGCAGGGGCGAGCACATGTTGTCGGACCTTTGGGGCTGGACCGGGCGCTGGCAGCTCGTGGCCCCGGGGCGCACTGGGCCCCGCCCGCGCTACGGCCACTCGGTGGTGTGGGACCCCAGCCGTCGCGCGCTGCTCCTGGTCGGAGGCAAGCCAGGCAGGCTGAGCCAGCGACACTGCGAGGATCAGTGGGAGTGGACGCCGACGGGCGGCTGGCGGCAGCTCGAAGTCGTCGGCGAGGCCCCGCGCGAGCGAGCCTTCCACACCGCGACCTATGACCCCGAGCACGAGCGAGTGCTGCTCTGGGGCGGGATCTCGACCGAGACTGGCGCAGCAGAGAGGCGGACCGACCTCTGGGCCTGGACGGAGCGAGGCTTCTGGAGGCGGCTCGCCAAGGGGGCGGAGCTCTCCCCCCGCCAGAGCGTCGCGCTGGCTTGCACCGGCAAGCGCCTGTGGCTCTTCGGCGGCCACCACGGCCAGCAGCACCTCGCGGACTGGTGGACGCTCGAGCTGGGTGACGAGCGCTGGCAAGAGGTCCGCCGGGACCGAGCGCCGACGCCCAGCGCGTGGGGCGCGCTCGTGCGAGTCGACGCCGAGCGGCTGCTCTACTACGACCAGCGCCAGGCCGACCTCTGGCTGTGGGCCGAGCGCGCCTGGTGGGAGCTGGCCCGCCCCAACCAGCGGCCTGGGCGCCGGGTCTACGCGACCTTCACCTGGGACAGCAAGCGCGAGGTCGGGGTCCTGATCGGCGGGCGCACCGTGCGCGGAGCGGGGCAGCCCGTCGCGCGGGTGTGGGAGTTCGCCCGGCTGCCCAAGCGCGACTAGACGCCATGAGGGCCGCCAAGGCGTCAGAGGAGTCGACCAGACTCCCTGACGAGCGCCCCTCATAGCGTCTAGAGCTCGAGCTCGTCCCCCTCCATGTCGGTCGGGGCGCCCAGGCTGCCCAGGGCCTCGCGCCAGGCCTCGGCGCCGAGGAGGTGGCCGGCGCCCTCGAGGGCCGCGCTCAGGTCGGCGCGCGCTCCCTCGGCGTCCCCCTGCGCCGCGCGGGCTCGACCGCGCCAGCCGGCCAGGACCGGCGAGTCCAGCTCGACCCGGGCCAGGTCCATGATCGCGCCGAGGTGCTCGCCCTGGAGCACGCGCAGCGCCCCGCGCCGGAAGCGGGCCAGGGCGTCGCCAGGCTCCTCCTCCAGCAGCGCGCTCAGGCTCTCCTCGCTGCCGAGGAGGTGGGTCCCGGCCGCGCAGGCCTCCTGGATCGCGGCGAAGGCCCCCGGCAGGTCGTCCAGCTCGACCCGCAGGCGGAGCAGCCGGCGCCAGCCGTCGTCGTCCCAGGGCTCACGGCGCAGGCGCTCGGCGAGCGCGTCCGCGGCGCCGGCTCGCTCACCCTTCGCCAGCAGGTGCAGGGTCCGCCGGCGCCAGTCCTCGACGTCGAGCGGACGCGGCGCGCCCTCCTCGTCGAGGAGCGCCAGGCGCGCGACCACGTCCTGGGTCTCGGGCGGGCCGCTCCAGCGGACCTCGCCGAAGGCCTCGATCCGGGCGGCGCCGCTCTTCAGCCAGCCCTCGAGCGCTTCGCGGGCCTCCGCCGCCTGGCCCAGGTCCCAGTGGGCCAGCGCGGCCACGTAGACCCCGGCCAGATCGGCCGGGCTCGGGCGGCGCTCGCAGCCCAGGTCCTCCAGAGCCTGGGCGGGCTGCCCCAGCGTCAGGCGGAGGCGGGCCCGCGCCACCCGGGCCTCCCCGCTCTGGGGGTCCGCCGCGAGGGCCTGGTCGAGGACCGCGAGGGCGGCCTCTCGCTCGGCCGGGGTCTGCGCCGCCTCGGCCGCGCGGGCCGCGCCCTTGCTCTGGGCGGCGTCGAGGTCCTCGAGCTCCTCCCCGCCGACGAGCATTTCGTGGAGCTCCTCCCACTCCTCGCCGTCGAGCACCCAGCCCAGGTCCTCGTCGTAGCTGGGCTGGTCGTCCTCGAGCAGGTCGGCGGCCTCCTCGAGGACCTCGCGCCACGCGTCGGCCAGCTCGGCGTGCACCCAGCCCTCGTGGTCGAAGCTCCGCACCGCCCCGCTCGCGGCGTCCACGTAGACGTAGTTCCCCGCCCCGTCGTGGGCGACCGGGATCCAGCCCGTCCGCCAGTCCTCGCCCCCGACCTGGCGCTGGGTCTCCCAGCTGGCTCGGATCCCCTCGCAAGAGAGCAGGTCGTGGCTGAGGAACCCGACCGAGCCCCGCTCGCCGTCGTGGCGGGCCAGCGAGGCCCTCAGGTCCCCTGGCAGGGGGTAACCCAAGGTTCGCTCCAGCTGGCTCAGCGCCGCTTCGCTCGCTCCAGGAGCCAGTCCATCGTGCAGCTCGGGAGCGTGCTCCCGCAGATAGGCCTCGAGTCGCTCCCACACCTCATTCATAAGGCCGGATTCTAAAAGCGCTCGTGACTATGGGGGAGCGGTGCTCCCCCAAACCCCCTATCTCTGGGCTCGGGAGGTTCGGCCGCGTCTTGCGCTGCGGCCCTCCGAGCCACGATTCGAAGAGCGCCCTCACTCCCCACCCCCTCCCCAAGCCATAAACGCTTTAACCACGGTGAGCCGGTGCGCTAAACCCTTGCCTGGCTTGTCGGAGGCGCGCGCTAAGTTCCGGTTCTCCACGCACTTTCTGCGCGGAGAGCGGTCAGCGTTCCGCCTCATCTCGCCTTCCTGAAGGCCTTTTTCCAGAAGCGCGAAGGATGCCCCAAAGATTCCTTCCAATCCTGCCGATGAGCCCACTGAGACCGGGGGGCTCGGCGTGAAGCAGACGAGCGACGAGCCCCCTCACGAGAGTGGGGAACACATGGCAGACGTCGCGGTTGAAGCTTCGCTGGATCTCGCGGAGCTGGCTCGACTCGGGCGGCCCTTGGCCGTTCGGGCTCAGGCTTTGGTTCTGGACAACTTCAAGAGCTTCCCGCGCAAGACGAGGATTCCGCTGCGCGACGGGTTCACGACGGTCTCGGGCCCTAACGGCTCCGGCAAGTCGAACCTGATCGACGCCCTCCAGTTCGTGCTCGCCGTCTCGACCAGCAAGGGCATGCGCGCCGACCGCCTGACCGACCTGATCAGCGAGCTGGGCAACAAGCCGCGCTGCTCGGTGGCCCTCGAAATGGTGGCCACCTTCGACGAGGGCGGAAACCTGGTCGAGCGCGCCGTCGAGCTGTCCCGCGCCGTCCGCCGCCGCAAGAGCGGCGCCCAGGTCCGCTACACCCTCAACGGCAACCAGATCCGCCTCTGCGACCTGCACGACGTGCTGCGCCACCTGGGCCTGCCCACCAGCGGGCAGAACTTCGTGCTCCAGAACGACGTGATCCGCCTGACCAGCATGGGCCCCGTGCCCCGCCGGCAGGTCCTCGACGAGCTGGCCGGCGCCAAGGAGTTCGATCACCAGATCGCCCTGGCCCACAAGGAGCTCGAGGACGCCGATCGCCTCGGCGAGGACACCTCGCTCCTGCTCGAGGAGCTGACCAAGCGGATCGGCCAGCTCAAGGCCGAGCGAGACCAGGCCCTCAAGCACCAGGAGCTCTCCGAGCGCAAGCACAGCCTCGAAGAGGACCTGGTGGTGCTCGAGGTGACCGAGGCCGAGGTCGCGGCCCTGCGCGGCGAGCAGGAGATCGAGCTGGCGAGCAAGGCCCGCCAGGCGGCCGAGAAGCTGGCCGACAAGACCGAGACGATCGCGGCCAGCGCCAAGGCCGCCCTCGACGAGCTCGAGTCCGAGCTGAGCCAGAAGGGCGAGGGCGAGCGCGTCGCCGCCTTCCGCGCGGTCGAGGCCCTCAAGGCCAAGGCGGCCAGCCTGGCCGAGCGCGCCGGGGAGCTGAGCCAGCGCGCCAGCCAGCTCGAGCGGGCCCACCCCGGCCTGGTCGACGCCCTGGCGGCGGCCGAGAAGGCGCACCAGCGCGCCCAGACCCTCGCGGGCGACGTCAGCAAGCAGCTGAGCGAGAAGCTCGCGACCCTCGAGACGCTCAACAAGCGCTACGAGGCGGCCAGCGCCAGCCTGACCAAGGAGCACAAGGACCGCTTCGAGAAGGCCGACCAGCTGCGCGCCCTGCGCAAGCAGACCGAGCTGCTCCGCGCCGAGGAGGCCGAGCTGGTGGTCAAGGACCGCGAGCTCGCCGAGCGCCTCAGCCGCGGCGAGGAGCGCCGCGCCATGCTGGCGGCCTCGGTCCAGGAGGAGGGCGGCCGCCAGGAGGGGCTCAAGCAGGAGGCCGTCACCGCCAGCGAGACCTTCCGCACCCGC
>MDTG01194866.1_pt1 | contig 11230 bp, 11 predicted proteins | sample 811421 | NCBI WGS metagenome assembly MDTG01 (sample SAMN05326645, study PRJNA326480) | marine metagenome | isolation source: seawater | place: Pacific Ocean: South East | collected 2011
CCCTCTTCCGCCCTATATTAAAAGAGAATCTGAAGCAAAAGATAAAATTAGATATCAAACTGTTTTTGCTGAAAAAAGAGGGGCTGTTGCAGCGCCAACAGCAGGGCTTCATTTTACTGAAAATCTAATCAATAGAATTCATGAAAAAGGAGCAAAAACTGCACATACTACATTACATATTGGTCTTGGAACCTTCCGACCAGTTCAGGTAGAAGACCTTAACCGCCATCAAATGGATTCTGAATATTTTGAGGTGGATCCAAAAACAGCTATTGCTATTAATGAAACAAAGAAGAAACGTCGAAAAGTAATTGCAGTAGGTACTTCAAGTGTAAGATCTTTGGAAACTGTAGCTGTATCTGGGTTCCAGGTTTCTCCAAAAAGAGGTTGGACCGATAAATTTATTTATCCTCCTTATGATTTTAAAATGGTTGATGGGCTGATTACAAATTTTCATCAGCCAAAAAGCACACTTTTGATGATGGTATCCGCTTTTGCAGACCCAGACTTAATTAAGAAGGCTTATAGAGAAGCTAAGAAAAATAACTATCGTTTTTTGAGTTACGGCGACGCAATGCTAATCATTTAAGAGCTTTGAGTAAAATTATTGAATGAAAATAACTGCTATTATACCTGCAGCTGGAGATGGCGAACGATTTGGAGAAAAAAAGCAACTAAAACTACTTAATGGTCGTCCTTTAATTTTTCATACTATTCAACCTTTTGTTAAATCTGAACTAATAAATGAAATTATAGTAGTTGTTCCAAAGAATAATGTTAATCAACTAAGTCGAGAATTTAAATCTACTATTACATCAAAAAAGATTGAAGTTGTTGAAGGTGGTGAAACAAGGCAACAGTCCGTTTACAATGGATTAAGTATATCAGATAAAGAATCTAAATTAATTTGTGTTCACGATGGGGTAAGGCCATTTGTAACGTTGGCTTTAATTGAAAAAGTGATCAAGGCATCTATGAAACATGATGGTGCTATTTTAGCTGCACCATCAACAGATACAATAAAAAAGGTGATGGAGGATCAAATACTTGAGACCCTTCCTAGAGAAATAATTTGGAGAGCGCAAACCCCTCAAGTTTTTTCAAAGCCTGCACTGAAAGAAGCAATACAAATTGCTATTGATGAAAAACTAGAAGGTACGGACGAAGCATCAATCTTGGAGAGCATTGGTTATCAAATTGGATTTGTTGAGAGTTCGTCATTAAATATAAAAATTACTACAAAAGAAGATTGGATTTTTGCGAAAGCAATTTATAACGAGTTAAATGATTAAAGTTGGAATAGGTTTTGATGCACATCAACTAGCAAAGGGTGAGCGCTTTGTAATTGGAGGGGTTGAAATCCCATATAAATATGGATCTGTTGGGCATTCTGATGGTGATGTATTAATTCATGCTATAGTTGACTCGCTTCTAGGAGCCGCAAACCTTGGTGATATTGGACAACTTTTCCCAAGTAGTGAAAAAAAATGGAAAGATTCTAACAGCTTAAATTTTTTAGATATTTCAAATAGTAAACTAATCTCTAAAGGATATGAAATTGTGCATATTGATTCAATAATCATTCTACAAACTCCTATGATTTCAAAGTTCATACCTGAGATGAAAAATAAAATTTCTAAGAAATTAGCTCTAGAGCAATCACAAATATCAATTAAAGCTACAACTACTGATCATCTTGGTTACATTGGAGAATCAAAAGGGTTAGCTGCTCAAAGTATCTCAACACTTAAAAATAAATAAAAAATGGGACTTATTTGTCCATCATTTAGCAAAGTTAATATTGGGTTAAAAGTATTAAACCAAAGGGATGACGGTTATCATAATATATACACCATCTTCCAAGAATTAAACTTTGGAGATTCAATATATATTGAAAAAAGAGATAAAGGTTGCAAGATAATTTCTAATGTTGATTGGATTCCTACTGATAAATCAAATATCTGTTTTAAAGCATATAATGAAATAAAAAAAGAGTTTACGAAGGTAAAAGGTCTTCATATTAATATTGGTAAAATAATTCCTATTGGAAGTGGCTTAGGCGGTGGCTCAGCAAATGCAGCTGCAGTACTTAAGGGTATTAATAAAATATATGAACTTGAGGCAACCGAAAATAAACTTGAACAAATTGCTCGTAAAATAGGTGCAGATGTACCTTTTTTTATTAAAGGGGAGACTCAACTTGGTGAGGGAGTTGGACATAAATTAACACAAATAAATGAAACTATAATTGGAACCTATTTATTAGTAATCCCTGAAGTATCCATAAGTACAGAATGGGCATATTCAGTAATTAAAAATAAATTGAATGATCAAAATAAAAAAGCTAACTTCTCAAGCTTTTTCAATGGAGATTATTCTTCATTAAAGATTTTTGAGAATGATTTTGAACAAATTGCGGTTCCAGCATATCCGGAGATTGGCGCTATTAAGACAAAGTTGCTTAATTTAGGCGCCCGGTTTGCCAGTCTGTCGGGAAGTGGCTCGACTGTGTATGGAATTTTTGACGATGAAGCTTCTGCTAAAGTGGCTGAGTTATTATTTAATTCTTCACATCAAACTTTTCTAGCAACTCCCCTGGTCAGATAAATACTTGAATCGTGTTAAGAATCAATCTAAATAATTTTTGGGGCGTCGTCTAACGGTAGGACACCTGGTTTTGGTCCAGGCAGTCGGGGTTCGAGTCCCTGCGCCCCAGCAGAAAAAAATATTATGAAAGAAAAATTAAAAATATTTAGTGGTCGTAGTAATCCCTTGCTTGCTGAGAAGATTGCAAAATCTTTAGGTAAAGAATTAGGGAAACTTAACATTAAAACTTTTTCAGATGGCGAGCTATGGATAAAATTTGAAGAAAATATTCGTGGTTGCGATGTTTTTATTATTCAACCAACAAATAGCCCTGCTGAAAACATAATGGAGTTAATCCTTATTATTGATGCAGCAAAAAGAGCATCTGCAAAAACTGTTACAGCTGTTGTCCCATATTTTGGTTATGGTCGTCAAGATAGAAAAGATAATCCTCGCGTGCCAATATCCTCAAGAGTTATGGTTGATTTAATTACTGCTACTGGAGCAGATAGGATAATAACGATGGATCTTCATTCAACTCAGATCCAAGGTTTTGCTACAATACCATTTGATCATTTATATAGTCGTATGGTCTTACTAGATGCAATAAAGGCTTTAAAACTTACACCTGAGAATGCTGCGGTGCTATCACCTGATGTAGGCTCTGCTCGTATGAGTCAGGCCTATGCAAAATATTTAGGGATGCATTTTGCGTTAATTGATAAAAGAAGATATGCTCCAAATAAAGCAGAAGTTATGCATCTCATTGGTGATTTAAATGGGAAAGACGTATTAATAATTGATGATATGATAGATACAGCTGGAACAACAGTAAACGCTGCAGACGCAGCTATGAGTAATGGGGCTAATAGCGTTACTGCTGTGGCTACTCATGCAGTTTTATCTGGACCAGCAATTGAAAGAATTAAAGACTCAGTGATTAAAAAATTGATTGTTACAGATACAGTTTCTATAACAGACGATAAAAAAATAGAGAATATGGAAATTGTAACAGTTTCAAAAGTATTTGGAGAAGCAATTCAACGCATTTATGATGGTGAATCAGTAAGTGCATTGTTTGAATTTTAATTAAAGGTAAATAAAATGGCATCTTATTATAAATTAACCATAGAGGAGCGTTCAGGGCTTGGCACAAGTACTGCGCGTGCAATGAGAAGAAATGGGAAAATACCAGCTAATTACTATTATCATGGTGAGTCTAATCAAAATATTGCTATAGATAAAAAGATTTTTAATCAAGCGGTTCAATCTGGACAAAGAGTATTTGAAGTTGAAATGAATGGAGAGACTTTATATGTAATGATTAAAGATGCTCAATATCACCCTGTAACTGAAGAGGTGATGCATATTGATTTAATGCGAGTAAGAAGAACAGAAAAAATGACTTTTTCCATTCCTGTTGTTTTAGAAGGTGAAGCAGTTGGAGTCACAGAGGGCGGCCTTGTTGCTCAAGTGGCTACATCAATTGATATAGAGTGTTTTCCTACAGATGTCCCTGAAAATATTGCTTTAGATATATCAAATTTGGAGCTTAACGGCGTAATGACCGCTAGTGAATTAACTTTACTAGATGATGTTGTTTTAATATCACCGGAAGATACTACCGTCGCTACATGCAACCCTCCAAAAGCTGAAGTAGAGCCTGAAGTAGAAGAGCTAGAAGAAGGCGAAGAAGACGAAGCAGCTGAACAGGGACAAGCAGCCGAAGATTCTGGCGATGGAGATGAAAAAGAAAAAGATGAGTCTGACAAAGGAGAAGCTTCCGAGTAATCATGGTTGCCTTTATTGGGCTTGGAAATCCTGGTGACAAATATGCGAATACAAAACATAATGCAGGTTATTGGGTGTTAGACGAATTAGCTAATCGACAAAAACTAGGCTTCAAACCTGGTAAGGGCGATTACGTATTCGCACAAAATCAAAAAAAAGAGCTCCTATTAGTTAAGCCAACTGGAGGAATGAATGTTAGTGGTATTGCGGTAAAAAATGTCACTAATAATTGGAGTCTTTTACCATCGGAAACATTTGTTGTATTAGATGATGTGGATTTACCATTAGGAACTATCAGAATTAAACCTAAGGGTGGTGATGGCTGTCATAAAGGAATGGAAAATATTATCTATCAACTAAGGACTGACAACTTCCCAAGGCTTAGACTTGGAATTGCAACTGATGAAAGTTTACGACCTGCTGAAAAGTTTGTTTTGAAACCTTTTCGTAAAGATGATGAAGCTAAAGCAGAATCAATGATAAGACTTGGCGCTGATGCGCTAGAAAATATTTTGTTCAAAGGTTTAAACCACACCATGAACCATTTTAATTCTTAAATAAGGAGTAATTGTAATGATGAATCCAAATTTTATTTTTGTAATTGGAGCGGCTGTTTTAGCTATGCTCTATTCATTCTGGAAAACTAGTTGGATTAGTAAGCAGGATGAGGGGACAGAAAGAATGAAGTTAATAGGCTCAAATATTGCAGATGGAGCAATGGCATTTTTGAAGGCTGAGTATCGTATCCTTGCTATTTTTGTTATTGCTGTGGCAGTGCTTTTGGGTTTTGCAAATTCAGGAAGAGATGATTCAAGTGCTCTAATATCTTTATCTTTCATTGTTGGAGCCATAGCTTCTGCTTTGGCTGGCTTTTTAGGAATGAAAGTAGCTACCAAAGCTAATAATCGAACAACTAATGCAGCTAGGTCTGGCCTTGCATCTGCTCTAAATGTTGCTTTTACAGGTGGCTCTGTAATGGGAATGAGCGTTGTTGGCTTAGGCGTTTTAGGCTTAGGCGGTCTCTTTATATTTTATACAGGGTTTTATGGCACTGACAGCGTATCAATTAAAACAGTCTTAAATGTAATCTCAGGGTTTTCATTAGGTGCGTCCTCAATAGCATTATTCGCTCGAGTTGGTGGAGGAATTTATACAAAAGCTGCTGACGTTGGAGCAGATCTGGTAGGGAAAGTTGAAGCAGGAATTCCAGAAGACCACCCTTTGAACCCTGCAACTATTGCCGATAATGTAGGTGATAATGTAGGTGATGTGGCTGGCATGGGAGCGGATTTATTTGAATCATATGTTGGTTCAATACTTGGCTCCATGGTTCTTGGCGCTAGTATACTTGTAATGGGAGGATTTGATTTTAATTTTGTTCTTCTCCCCTTATTAATTGCAGCCGCCGGAATTATTGTATCTATTGTTGGGACCTTTATGGTATCGGTTAAAGAAGGCGGTGACCCTCAAAAAGCACTTAATAGAGGAGAGTTTGGAAGCTCTTTTATTATGGTTGGTGTTATTTTCTTTTTAATTCAAGTATTTTTACCCGATGAGTTTGTTCAGGGAGGCGAAGTATTTAACAGTTTGGGGGTCTTCTATGCGACAATAATTGGATTAGCAGCTGGTCTTGGTATTGGTATGATTACAGAGCATTATACTGGTACTGGGACATCCCCTGTTAAATCAATAACAGATCAATCTGTAACTGGAGCCGCAACCAATATTATTGCTGGGTTAGGCGTTGGAATGCAGTCCACTGCAATTCCTATCTTGATCTTAGCCTCTGGTATTATGGGTGCTCACTATTTTGCTGGTTTATATGGCATTGCCATGGCAGCTTTAGGAATGCTTGCTAATACGGGGATTCAACTAGCGGTAGATGCCTATGGCCCAATTTCTGATAATGCAGGTGGAATAGCTGAGATGGCTGAACTTCCAGCAGAAGTTAGAGAAAGAACAGATAAGTTAGATGCTGTTGGCAACACAACGGCAGCTATAGGTAAAGGTTTTGCCATTGGTTCTGCAGCCTTAACTGCCCTTGCGCTTTTTGCTGCGTTTATGGTTCAAAGTGGTATTAAAAGTATTGATATATCTAACCCAAAAGTTATGGCAGGTTTATTTGTTGGAGGTATGCTGCCTTTTCTATTTTCATCAATGGCTATGGGAGCAGTTGGAAGAGCCGCAATGTCAATGATTGAAGAAGTTCGCCGTCAGTTTAGGGATATCCCTGAACTAAAAGCTGCTTTAGCTATATTGAACAAAGGCGAAGAATCTTCTTGGTCAGAAGAAGATAGATCTGTTTATGAATTAGGACTTGATAAAGCTGAGCATGGTAGATGTGTTGAGATATCAACCCAGTCAGCTATAAAAGAGATGGTTTTACCTGGAATTTTAGCAGTGACTACCCCTGTAGTTGTTGGCTTCATTTTTGGCCCTGAAACATTAGGTGGTCTTTTAGCGGGAGTCACCGTATGTGGAGTTCTGATGGCTATTTTCCAATCAAACGCGGGTGGAGCGTGGGACAATGCAAAGAAAATGATTGAAGAAGGAATTGAAGTAAATGGTGAATCACATGGCAAAGGTTCTGATGCTCATAAAGCAGCTGTAGTTGGCGATACAGTTGGAGACCCATTCAAAGACACTTCAGGCCCGTCACTAAATATTTTAATTAAACTTATGTCTGTGGTGTCATTGGTAATTGCACCGCTGATTGCTTGAGAATTGGAGATTTAAATGAGATACTATGAAAGTTTATATATCGTAAATCCAAATTATGAACAAGAACGTCTTGATGATGTTATGAAATCGGTCGCTGATAAATTAAGTGAATATGGTTTTTCAATTATTAATCATCGAGTATGGGGTAAAAAAAGATTAGCATATTCGATTGAAAAACATAAGTATGGTTCATTCATCCTACTTCATTTTGAAACAGAATCAACTGAAAACCTAGAACGTTTTGAACGTTTTATGATTTTACAAAAGACTATATTAAGAAATCAAACTGTAAGCTTAGCTGTTAAGCCTGAAGCTCATGTCGAAGATGAACCTGTTAAAGATGAAGAACAAAAAGAAACCGCTGATGATTCATCGGTGGCTTCTGAAACAAAAGAAAAATCAAATGTTGAATCTGAAGAAAACTCTGAAGAAGAACCCGTAATTGAAGAAGAGATAGTTATTGAAACTGAAGAGACGTCAGCTGAGAATGAAGAAATAGAAGAGAAAGCAGAGCTGGCCGCTGAAGAAGAAACAATAGAAGAAGTCAAGGAGTAAATTATGGCTTTCCAGAGTAGAAGAAAATTCTGTTTTTTTAAAGAAAATAGTATTTCGGAAGTTGATTATAAAGATGTCAAATTATTGAGGCGGTTTGTTACAGATCAAGGCAAGATCATGCCTCGTCGAATTACCGGAACAAGCGCAAAAATGCATCGAAAATTAGTTAGAGCAATTAAGCAAGCTCGCAATATTGCACTAATGCCTTATACGAATACAAGCACTGAGGGTTAAAAATGGATATTATTTTATTACAAGATGTTGAAACATTGGGGACCTCTGGAGATATCATAAAGGTTAAACCTGGATATGCTAGAAATTTCTTATTTCCACGTGGATTAGCTGTTCGCTCTTCTAAAAAGAATAGAGCCTTGGCAGATGAGAGAAAGAACTCTGCAAAAGCGAAACAATTAAGAGAGGCTCAATTGTATGAACAATTAGTTAATAAGTTAAAAAATACTGAAGTGACAATTGAAGTGCAGGTAGGGGGGGAAGATCGCTTATTTGGATCAGTAACAAGCCAAGATATTCACAAAGCACTAATTGAAAAAGGGATCGAAATTAATCGACATTCAATTGAGCTTGAAGAGCCAATAAAAGCGCTGGGTATTTATGACGTCAACGTTAAGGTTGCAAAAGGATTGCTTCAAGAGATAAAAGTCTACGTCATTCAAGCGTAACATATTTTTTATATAATTTATAACCCTCTCTGGATATCTTTCCAGCGAGGGTTTTTTATTTGAGTTAGATTCTATCAACATGATTAAACAATCTATAAAGTATTTCAGTCATTTACTGCTCTTCTGGATGTCTTTTTTTACATTCGATCGCATTTTATTTATACTTTATAATCTAAATGGACTAGAAATTTCTATTATTAAAAAAATAGAACCAATTTGGCAAGGTGCTCGACTTGACCTAGCTACAGCATGTTACCTTACTTTCCCAATATTTATAATCTGGTTAATTAGTTTGTTCGTTTATATAAAACACGCACAGAAAATAATAAAAATATATTTTATAATAATTATCCCGATGCTAGCCTTTGGTATAATTCTAAACTTAGAAATTTATAATCTATGGGGACATCAGGTAAACAGAGAGACTCTTTCTTATTTAAAATACCCCAAAGAAGCCTTAGCTTCATCTCTCAACTCTCCCCTATTAATATTGATATTACTCCTTACTTCAATTACATATTTATTTTTGATATGGAGTAAATATATTTCAAAATTAAATTGGCAATCAAAGGGTAAAATATCAGGTTTTAATGTAAAAGATGTATCAACTAAAGGGCTACAAGGCTTAGCTATCTTTATCTTATATGGTTTATGTATGCGTGGAGGAGTTCAACTAGCACCAATTAATCAGAGCTTTGCTTTCTATTCAAAAGAACCTGCTCTAAACGCAGCAGCAGTAAATACTATATACAATTGTTTTTATAGTTATTTAAAAAAAGAGCATATAAATCCATATAATTATTTTACAAAAAATGAAATGGATAGCTTATTAATTGAGGAAGATATCAAGTCAAATAAGAATATAAATTTAATTTCAGTTGAACAGCCTAATGTAATTCTTATAATTATGGAAGGCTTGGCCTCTGGAGTTTTATTTAATGAAGAAAACTTAACTCCTAATCTGAATAATATAATTGAGAAAAGTTTATATTTTGAGAATATTTATGCAACATCTACGAGAACTGACAGAGGTCTAGTTTCTATCTTAAGTGGTTATCCATCATTGCCAAATATATCTATAGTAAAAGAGCCTGATAAAGCTTCTCGAATTTCCTTTTTACCTAAAGAATTTAAAAAGAATGGATATTCAACCAGTTTTATTTATGGGGGCGAATCTGAATTTGCTAATATTAAATCTTATCTTTTAAATTCAAAATTTGATAATATAATTGACAAGAATTATTTTCATAAAAAAGATATGAATTCAAAATGGGGAGCACATGACCATATTGTTTTTAATGAAAGTCTTAGGCAATTAAAAAATATAAAAGAGCCTTTTTTTACAACTATTTTAACGCTTTCAAGCCATGAACCATTTGAAGTGCCGATGGAAACAATTATTGAAGGTGATGACCGCCAATCTTTATATAAAAATTCAGTAATGTATTTAGATAGGTCAATTGATAATTTTATAGATAAAGCTTCAACTGAAAAATATTATGATAATACAGTTTTTATATTTATTTCAGATCATGGATTCCGTGTTGGAGATGTAGGTAATCGGGATAAAGAACGATATCATATCCCTTTTTTTATATATGGTGCTCCAATTAACGATAGATGGATGGGAAAGAAAATATCAAATATTGGTAGTCAATCTGATTTATCTAAAACGATACTGAATCAATTAAATTTTAATTCAGACGCTTTTAATTTTTCTAATGATATTTTAATAAATGAATCCTCTTTTGCCCAGTATACTTTTAACCATGGTTTTGGTCTAGTCACAGATAATCAAAGCTTAATATTCGACTATGAGACTAAGGATCTTCAATATTCTAATAAAAAATCAGATTTTAAAAATGAATTATTATTTGATATTGGCAAGGCTTATTTGCAAAGAGCATACCAGGACTTTATTGATAAAAAATAACTATGTTTGCTGAAGTTTCATTCCCAATCTCAAGTTACCAGACTTTTTCATATAAAGTTCCTGAACGTTTAACTAAAAAAATCACTATTGGGATTCGAGTTAAGGTTCCTTTGGGTAGCCGAAACGTTAATGGTATTGTTGTTGGAATAAATAATTCATCTTTATTCAAAGGTAAAATAAGAGAAATTCACGACCTAATTGATGATCAACAAGTATTAAACGATAATTTATGGTCTCTTATTAAGTGGCTTTCTAAATATTATAATTCACCTTTGGGTCTAGCAGCAAAAGCTGTCCTCCCATCAAATCTCTCTACAAAGTATAAACCAAAAGTAGAGACTTTAGTTAAAGCTTTAAATGTAGAAAGCTTTAATGATTCTTTGGGCAAGGCCCAAAAAGCTATTTATAAGCACCTTCAAAGCTTAGATGATAGTGTTTCAGTTAAAACTTTATCAAATATGTGCTCCAACCCAAAAGATATATGCAACAAACTAGCTGAAAAAGGATTGGTGTCGCTATTAGATAGGCCAATTATTCCAAATCTAAGCGAATTTGCTTTTAAATCAGATAATAGAAAAATTACTTTAACTCAGGCACAAAAAGTGGCACTTGAAAAAATGGTTAGTTGCATGGATAAAAATAAGTTTAGTCCTATTTTGCTTCATGGTGTAACAGGTAGTGGTAAAACTGAAATTTATATTGAAGCAGCTCGACATGCCATAAACATAAATAAGACAGTTATTATATTACTCCCTGAAATTTCCCTAACTCCACAGATAGCTGGTAGGTTTAGATCTGCATTTGGAGATGATGTTGCTTTATGGCATTCTAAGCTGAGCCAGGGAGCAAGAGCTTGGACATGGAAACAAATTTGTGGAGGAAAATTCAAAGTAGTTATTGGAGCTCGTTCAGCAATTTTTGCACCATTAAAAAATGTGGGTTTAATTGTAGTAGATGAAGAGCA
>MDTG01380648.1_pt1 | contig 11230 bp, 7 predicted proteins | sample 811421 | NCBI WGS metagenome assembly MDTG01 (sample SAMN05326645, study PRJNA326480) | marine metagenome | isolation source: seawater | place: Pacific Ocean: South East | collected 2011
CGTACAATCGTTTCTGGAGAAACGCGAAGCGGTATTCAACGATTCAGCTCAAGAAATGCCACCCTTTTACCCGTGGTGGAAATGAGTCCTAGCTCGTCCCAAAAGGGTACCCCTCTGGTCTTCCTCCTCAGGTCCTTAAGGTTCCATACAGTCCTTATCAGTCACCCCTTGAGGTTACTGTGGCAGTCCTCGTGGGGTCCAGCGAGGAGCTATAGGGATTCCTCCATTACCTGCGTCTAATTATCTGAAGGGGAAAAATTATAGGAGGTGCTTACAGCTCCTTGTCGTGTAGACGAGCCAATATCTGTCGATGGTGTCCTGATTCTCACTTTGACTCGCCGTTGCTAACAATGCATTTTGCTTAGCCATTTTTCGGCCTGCACAAGTGGATACTCTTCGTATTCGTATAGTTCGGTTTCTGTCAGGCCCTCTTGCTCAATAAGATAACGGGTCACAACATAAAATTCTCGATACGAGAGTCGGTTCGCGTCCTCGTCTGGATTGGGGGAACATACGCTTATGGTTGGTGCACCTCGAACATACTCGGCCATTCCCTCGCGCTTCCATTCGTCTAGTCGGTGATATTGCAGCCAACCTAAATGACCAACCTGCTGAAGGTGTTTTCCTTCATGACGACGCACACCCTCTATGCTGGTACCCAGACGATCAATCGCTTCTCGGCTCACGTAGGCGACCGACACAAAGGGCAAAGCAAAGCCGATTCCATCGTTCAAAGGATTGAGCAATTTGAATTGCCAATCTCGTTCGATGATAAAGACGCGCTCTTCCCAAGTGTCAGCAGTCGCATGTGCGTAGCAGGCGTAAATACCATGTGTCGCGATAAAAATTATCACGGCTACATCGACTATTCGGCGAGCAACCCTAACCGCAGGGTGCGCCTTAAAAGCTGCAAACGCCATAGCCACCTTAAAAAATCGATCGTAATTTTGTGACGGGATGATGATTCACCAGTTGCCTTGGGTTTTAGCTATTTAGGCGCAGGGCAATTAACCCGCTTGTTGAGAATGGGTTTCTCTCGGATATTACCGACTGAGCGATAACGATTCACGAAATAGTCACTGACTGCTCTGAAAAGTTGTCGGCGCCGATAATCGCGAAGAGGGTGCATGAGCAGTTCAAGATGCACCGCGTCTCTTCGAAAATGGTGGGCCCAGTAGGACTTGAACCTACGACCAATCGATTATGAGTCGACTGCTCTAACCAACGCCTTCATGAGCGCGTAAGGTTTAAACCTTTAGAACCGCCAAATATCACGCGTTACAGCAGGTTACAGCGGCATCGACTTAGCTGCACCAGCGATTAAATTAGCACGGATACCATCAAAGTTCCCGCTAATTGTTACCTGTGCTGTACCAGAAGGCCCACCCCCTAAATTAAGGCACGGGGGGCCGTAAACGCCTGTCGTTGATACAGATGATCCTGCTGGCACACATCAGAAGGTGAATTTAAAAAAGGGGGCTAACTGGGCCCTAATAACCAAGCCGCCTCGAGTTACCGAACTCCGAACCAGGGCCGAACACGAGCGTACCTGTTGCTGTCTGCAATCCATTTAGTCTGGATCGCCACTTCATAATGGCTCAGCATTTTCGTGATATCAGGGTCAGTGCGTTCGCTGAAAGGAGTAGGGCATGTCACATGCCGAACACACTTTCGTGAGCGACGCGCCACACCTATGGCTCGGGGGTAACCATGTTGTGGCCAACCGTTTGCAAGTGTGTTTTTAGCGCTTCTCGCAACGCAATGGCGTTTCTGTTGACAAACGCATCTACGATTCGCGAATGCTCCTTACCGTAGTGCTTCATCCGCTCCTCGCTCATCTCGGTCCACTCTATCTGTTGTCTAGCCCGATGAATGGCCTGGTAAAAATAAATTATCATATTGTTCTTAGAAGCTCTAATTATGGCCGAATGCAACTCGGCATCCCACCATTTGTAGTCTTCAAGAGTCTTCGCTTTTAAGGACTTAGAAAGACACTTCTTGGCATACTCAATGTCAGATGCTGTTGCCCGAGCCGCCACAAGTTCAGCAATGGCGGGTTCAAGCAGGATTCGGATTTCGTTTACCTCCGCCGGACTTGGATCAAGGCTAGTGAGCTCGTCAGCCTGGGCAGCCGTTTCAACTTCCTCGCTTTTAATAAAGGTGCCTCGTCCCACATACTTGACGATAAGACCGTCGCTCTCCAGTTTAGTTAATGCTTTTCTGACAGTGTTTCTAGCTGTAGAGAACTGCTGGACAAAATGTTTTTCGGTGGGCATTCGGTGGCCCGCTTGCCAGACCCCGCTATTAACTTTCTCCAAAACATAGCTTACGATTTCATCCGTTTTTCGCTGGGATACTTCTCTAATATTTACCATTCAAGTTTCCTTGGTATTGAATAATATCGTTGAATGGGTGGCGGTATGTTGTTGAATGAGTCCTTACACCCAATACGATGAAATAACTGCAAACAAACCACAACACTACACTACACTCCACTACACAAATATAAAATAAATTCGCTAATGATTCTGAAAAAATCTGAAAATGATGTCACTTTACTACGGAAGTATGTGTGGTTGATGCTAGCTCCGCCAGCAGCGCCACACACTCTGCCGTCAAAAAAGGATGGCGTCCGGGCATCAAGTACAGAAAGGAATAGCACACTGGCATAGTGGGGTTCTGGGGATTCCCGTTCTAAAAAGACATAATCCGCTGTAGCCAACGCCAACCGTAGCGCTCAGAGGATTATTAACTTAGCCGTGCGCCCTATTTCGGAGATTGATTGCATAATCAATGAAAAGTACACAACCTGCGATTAGCAGGCTGGACTGGAGACAGAACCGGCGGAATCTTTAGGCAGCAGCAGGTAGTTTACTCAAGCACCGTAGAAAGCATTCATCAAAGCAATAACTTCCTTTGGCCTCTCTGTGGGTGTCCAATGGCCGCATTTGTCTAACACGTGCATTTCAGACTTTGCTATCTGCCCGCTTAGTACCTCGACATTTGTCGCCGGAGCAACAAGGTCCTCATCTCCGGTAATAAGCAAGCAGGGGCAGGTGACCATATCGAGATTCGCTTGCGTAGATTCGGAAAGGGCAATACTGCTAAGCGCATAACCTTCTGGATCCTGACGGATAACCATCTCTCGGACGAAACCCTGTGCATTCGGATTTGACTGCTTGGTATCGGCCGAAAGCGCGTTCGTAGCAGTAGCATCGGCGATTGGTTCCATTCCCTGTTCACGCGCCAGAGCCGCCCGATCTTTTATTGGCCCCCTGGCTGCCTCTGGCACTTGCGCCACGGGCCCCAACAACACTAAATCTGTGACGCGCACGGGCGCCATTGCAGCCATATGCTGACAAACTATGGTCCCCATAGAATGCCCGACAACATGTGCTTGCCCTATATCAAGTGAGTCCAGTAGCGCGAGCATGTCTGTAGCCAGGCTCGAAATTGAAAGATTGGGGTCGTTCGATGATCTCGCCGCACACGGTAAATCCGGCACTATCATTTTGAACTCACGCGAAAACTCATTGATCAGTGGGCGCCAAAGGTTAGAAGAGCCACCTAGTCCATGAACTAGTAGCATGGGCTCACCTTCGCCAAACACATCAACTGCCATTTTTTTTCCATTTATTTCTTGAAACATTTTCTATTCGCCTGTTGTAAGTAGATGTACAAAAATTGAGATCACGCTTACTTAAGTAATTGCGTTTTCTATCGCGCCTATACCGGATATTTCGACCTTGACGCTATCTCCAATTTTCAGGAATTTGGGCGGATGAAATCCAACACCAACCCCTGCGGGCGTACCCGTTGCAATGATGTCGCCGGGACACAAGGTCATGCTGGCGGAAGCTGCAGCAACGATACTGGGGATATTGAAAATCAAATCGCGGGTATTCGCGTGTTGCCGCCGCTCACCATTGACCCAGCAACTGACGTCCATATCTTCAGGGTCCACTTCGTCCGCTGTGACGATCCAGGGACCAATGGGGCAAAAGGTATCAATGGATTTTCCTAACAGCCACTGCTGATGGCGTGATTGCAAATCCCGAGCTGACACATCGTTTACGACGGTATATCCCCACACATGGTCGTAGGCACTTTGCTCTGAGATAAAGCGGCCTTCTCGACCTATAATAACGCCGAGCTCCGCTTCGTAATCCACTGCTTGGGTGATATTCCAGGGTGCAATTATGTCGTCGGTCGCCCCTATCATTGTGCGTGCTGCCTTAGTGAACATGATCGGCGCCTCGGGGATCACGTCATTGATATCGGTAGACGAGGAATCATAGCCACTGTCGGCGAATTCCACTGCATGCTTGGCATAATTCTTACCCACGCAGATTATGTCTTTACTCGGCTGCGCAATAGGCGGCAAGAAAACCACTTCAGAGAAACTCACCGTCTTTCTGGCCTTTGGTAGCGGTTGATGCTGCAGTGATTGCTCAATAATTGTGATGACTGGATCAATGTGATCTTGTTGCTCCGTGAGAAGCTCTATTTTTTGTGCAGAGTCATCGACAATGCCAACCCAAACAGAGTCGTTAATCTTTACTTTCGCTATTTTCATTACATTCACCTCAGTGCTTGCTAAGAAAGCACACCAGACTTTTACCAATGACAATCGCACTATCGCAGTAAAATGGCATCACCCGAATCCAAATATATAAGAGATATATAATGCATTAATTGCAAATATATACTACATTAATCTGTTTATGCTTGCTACAAATTTGTGCGTATATTGTTTTAGGTATCTTTATCTGTTCAGAAAACAAGGAGTATTCTATCGAAATAACGTCACCCATTCACATTCGGCCGAGTTCTAAAATAGGCCTACAGGGAGGAGGGGCCAATAGCACAGAAAAACTTAACTAATTGTTTTTAATTAATAAATATATGTTGTCTTGTTCGATCTCGAAGGTAATAGACCTCTATCTGGAGCGATGGCTGCAAAGCATGGTGGCTTATTAGGAGGGCCTCCCAGAGCCCTGCCGGGAGGGCAGGCCTCCAGGACACAAAAATTGTTGTTGACATTCTATATCCTGCAAGCGTAGTCTGAATCAATACCAAACTAATTGGTAATTAAATCTTATATTGTTCGGATAAGAGCTGGATAAATCCGGCTCAATAAAATATTGCAACCTTCATAGAGGGCAAAAAATGCGCACATCTAACTCAAGTAAAATAAGGCACCTCTGCACAAGCTGCACACTGATAGCGTCAGCCTTATCAGTCAATAATGCATACGCACAACTCGAAGAGGTAATCGTTACTGCTGAGCGCAGAGCGGAGTCCTTACAAGACGTCCCAATTGCTGTAACCGCATTTACTGCAGAGGCTGTCGAGGGTTTGATGATCGAAGATTTCGGGGACCTTTCTCTTAAAATCCCTGGATTTAGTGTAAACAGTTTTTCAAAAACGAGAGTTAATCCGGCGCTTCGTGGTGGATCCTCATCGCTTTCATCAGCGGGCGCAGAGCAAGCCGTGGGGCTTTTTATTGATGACGTTTACTTCGGTGGCGCTGGCGACTTTGAGCTAGATTTGTTCGACGTAGAAAGAATTGAAGTGTTGCGTGGCCCACAAGGTACCCTTTTCGGTCGAAATACCACCGGTGGATTGATCAATGTGGTGACTAAAGATCCAACGGATCAAGTGGAGGCAAAGGTTGATGTTTCACTGGGAAACTATTCCTATATCAAAGGGGGAGCATATGTTGCGGGTCCTTTGACGGATAATCTTTCAGGCTCGATTGCCTTCAGCTCCCACAAGAGAGATGGGACATCCGATAATACAGTCACCGGCAACGATGTGGATGATCAAGATCGTTCGGCGTTTCGCGGTAAGCTGGTGTGGGTACCTGCTGATGATCTGGAGGTCAAATTTGCACTTGGGTACAACACATCAAATGAGACAGGCATTGCCCGCGATGCTATTTCACCTCAAAGCACAGTAGATTTGGAACCACTTGCAAGTCAGGGTTTCAAGATTGATCGTGACCCCCGTAAAGTGCAAATGTTTTCCGATGGTGGTTATGAGAGTGAGCAGTGGGTGGGAAGCCTGCACATCACCAAGGATCTTGATGCTATGACGTTTCAGTCTATCACTACCGCTCGCACCTTTGACGCCGACCAGGATCCGGTTTCCCTCGCCGGAGTTCCAACTATCGTGTATGCATTTGCCGATGGACGTGACACCACAGCGTATACTCAGGAATTCCGTTTGATTTCCAATGCTGATTCTGCCCTTACCTGGCAGGCAGGCGCGTTCTTTTACAATGCAGAAGAAACACGAAACCTGCATGCAATAAGTGTTTGGAGTGAGAGCGTGGTTGGCGGCGCTTTCTCTGCACTTTTTGGTTGCCCAGATCAAACTGAAGAAGATTTCAATAACTACACTGTTACCCCTTCCTGTCTTGTCAACTATGCAGAGTTGTTTGATGAAAACGAGTATTTTATTGATGAAACGGTTGAGACAACAAGCATGTCTGTTTATGCCCAGGGAACCTATGATATTTCATCTCAACTAGCGCTAACCTTAGGTGGACGTTACACCAAAGATGAGAAAGAGCTAAATGGCGTTACTTCTGGAGAGTATGAATGGTTTTGGAACCCTACTCCTGGAAGAGTTGTGGATGGTAAATCCGAGGATTGGGGCGAATTTACATGGAAGGCTGTGCTCGATTACAAGCCTACTGACGACATACTTCTCTATGCCTCAGCATCGACAGGATTCCGCAGTGGTGCATTTGATATGGCCCAATCTGATCCAGCTCTAGTTGATAAAGCAGTTAAGCCCGAAACTGTTATCAGTTATGAACTGGGAGCTAAAACACGCTTGTTGGATGATCGTGTTCAACTCAATGTCGCCCTGTTCAATACCACCTACGAAGACTTACAGTTCTTTGTTAATGCGGTAGGGTCAGGTGGCGTATCAACAACAACTAACGCTGGTGAAGCCTCAGTCGAGGGTGTCGAGGTCGATTTGGCATGGGCCATTAGTGAAGAACTTATCTTTAGTTTGGGGTATAGCTACCAAGACGGCGATTCAAAAGACATTCCAGCTGACGCCGAGATACCCGACGGCACTCCTCCACAGGGAACGGTTCCCAACAGCTATGTCGCTGCATTGGATTACACCCAATCCCTAGCCGGCGGCGAGTTCTATGCTCACATCGACTATCTCAAAAAAGATGAGTACACACTAGAATTTATTGACAACGCACTACCTCAATTTAGAAGTGAGGTAGATGGTCAGATAAATGCTAATTTTGGTTACAGGTCACAAAGTGGCTGGGGCATTCAAGTTTGGGGCAAAAATTTGACTGATGAAGAAATTGTGTTGTATGGCCAGGATTTCTGGTTCAGCTTATATAACGTTGATTCGGTCGGTGCCAATGCTGACCTGTTCGATTCATCGTTTGGCCCTCGCTACGCAGAACCAAGAACATACGGTGTGACATTCAGCTACGAGTTCATGTGAAGGTTGAACGAACGATTTCGCAATGAGTTTCTTTTCTGTTACCCAGCGGGCTCCCAGGAGTTCGCAGTGGATAGCAGATCGATAGTTACATTAACTCGCTAGGAAGAAAATATATGGCAAATGCCGAAGATATACTTTTCAAGAATGTTCAGGTTATCGACGGGAATCGAGACCAGGCATTTCCGGCCGACGTTCTGGTTCAAAATGGTGAGATATCCACAGTGAAGGAAGGCGGTGGCTTGCAAGAGAGCGCAGGCCGCATTATCGAAGGTAAGGGTCGCACACTCATGTCAGGGTTGTGTGATGCGCACACACATCTTTCATGGAACAGCACCGGCGACCTAGACAAGATCGCTGCCATGCCAGTAGAGGAGCACATGTTGGTCTGTGCGGAAACAGCCAGAATAATGATAGATCAAGGCTACACGATGGCCGTGGGTGCGGCATCCGCGAAACAGAGACTCGATGTTGTCATTCGCAATGCCATTAATTCTGGCCAATTCCCCGGTCCGCGCTACCTCGCTAACGGACAGGAGCTGGCGACACCTGCTGGTGTACTTTTTCCTGGCGCAACCAATGTTGTTTCCGGTGTTGAGGAAACCCGCCGCAAGGTGCGTGAATTGTGTGGACTGGGCGTCGATCTTGTTAAAGTAATACAAAGCGGCGAATCTGTCACAGAGCGGGTGTGGGCAAAGGAAGACTATTTTACGGATCAAGAAATTGCCGTCATCGTAGAAGAAGCACATCATGTCGGTCGGCGCGTCGCTACACATGCGCGAAGTACCGAAAGTTGTGCCAAGGCCGTTCGTCATGGCATCGACATTCTTTACCATATGACTTATATCGATGATGCCACCATGGACCTTCTGGAACAGCGCAAGGATTCCGTCTTTGTGGCGCCCGGACTCCACTGGCTCATCGCTACGTGTGAAGAAGCAGATGTTTTCGGTTATCCACGGTCACAGGCGGAATTAGTGGGTTATGTAGAGGAACTGGAAGTTAGCATTGAGGGGATGAAAGAAATGCATCGTCGTGGCATTAAGGTTCTTCCTGGCGGAGATTATGGATTCGCCTGGACGCCTCACGGAACCAACGCTCGAGACTTGCAGCACTTTGTAGAACGTCTGGGTTTTACACCGATGGAAGCAATACGGTCAGCCACCGTGTACGGGGGCGAGATTATGCAAGATGCCAAGTTGGGTAATGTATTGCCTGGGTTTCATGCGGATCTCTTGCTCGTCGATGGCGACCCACTGACCGATATCGCAATTCTTCAGGATAAGTCGAAACTTGTAGGTATCATGAAGGGCGGGGAATTCCACAAAGATCCGGATGTTAGCGATTTTATCGCTGGGCTCTAACTCAAATAAAAAACTACTGGCAAGTTAACTTGTCAGTAGTTTTTATCCTGTTTAAATCGACGACGTAGTGAGTTCTTTAAGATTTGTCTGAATTTCCCCTATACACAGTTCCCGCCAATTTTGAGGATGCTCACATCAACGCGGATCGCTATAAGGTTATGTATCAGCGATCACTGGAGGACCGCGATAACTTTTGGGCGGAAATGGCAACAGAGTTTCTCAGTTGGGATAGACCTTGGGACAAAGTACTCAGCTATGATTTCTCTTCTGGATTCGCAGAGTGGTTCGCCGGAGGCGCGCTGAATGTAAGCTACAACTGTATTGATCGTCATTTGCCTCAGCGCGCTGAACAAACCGCAGTGATCTGGGAGGGTGACGACCCGGCTGACAGCAAATGCGTCAGCTATGCTGAGTTGAAAGAACATGTATGCAGGCTTGCCAATGCGCTCAAGGCACGAGGAGTTGGCAGGGGAGACCGCGTCTGTCTGTATATGCCTATGATTCCCGAAGCAACCTACGCCATGCTGGCCTGTACGCGGATAGGTGCTATTCACTCCGTGGTCTTCGGTGGATTTTCACCCGATGCTTTGAAAGACCGAATTCTCGATTCTGATTGCAGTGTCTTGATTACCGCCGATGAAGGATTGCGGGGTGGCAATTTGGTCCCGCTCAAGGCGAATGTCGATAAAGCCTTGCTGTCCTGCCCTAACGTCCACACCTGCTTTGTTGTTAGCCGCACAGCATGCCAAATAGAGTGGAGCGCAGACCGCGACGTCTGGTACCACGAGGCTATCGAAAATGCCGACATTGAGTGTTCCCCGGAATTGATGGGCTCCGAGGATCCCTTGTTTATTCTCTACACTTCAGGTTCAACGGGTAAGCCCAAAGGGGTGCTACACACCACCGGTGGCTATTTGTTGCAGGCCGCCATGACTTTCAAGTATGTCTTTGACTACCGTGAGGGCGAGGTCTTCTGGTGTACCGCCGATGTTGGCTGGGTTACCGGTCATACCTACATCGTCTATGGTGCACTGTGCAATGGCGCTACTTCCCTCATGTACGAAGGCGTTCCAACTTACCCCGATGCGGGGCGCTACTGGGAGATTGTAGACAAGTACCAGGTCAGCATTTTTTACACCGCCCCCACGGCTATACGCGCCCTTCACGCCATTGGGGATGAACCGGTCACACGCAGTTCACGCGCCAGCCTCCGCCTACTGGGCTCAGTCGGAGAGCCGATTAATCCCGAGGCTTGGGAGTGGTACCACACCGTGATCGGCGACTCTCGCTGTCCTATAGTCGATACGTGGTGGCAGACAGAAACAGGCGCGCATATGATCACCGCACTACCGGGTGCCACTGCCCTTAAACCGGGATCAGCCTGTTTCCCCTTCTTTGGCGTAGATTTGGCGCTATTGAATGAGGACGGTGATGCAATTGAGGGAGCCGGATCCGGTTACCTAGTCGTAAAATCATCGTGGCCCGGCCAGATTCGCTCCGTGTACGGCGACCACAAGCGCTTTACTGAAACCTACTTCAGCCACTACGTCGGTTATTACTTTACCGGTGATGGTGCCAGACGCGACGAGGAAGGCTACTATTGGATTACCGGCCGGGTTGACGACGTACTCAATATCTCAGGTCATCGCATGGGTACTGCGGAAATAGAGTGCGCCCTGGTGTTCCACCAAGATATCGCTGAAGCCGCCGTAGTAGGGTATCCCCACGATATCAAGGGCCAGGGTATATACTGCTACGTTACACCGATGCTGGGCGTAGAACCCAACGAAGAATTACTCAATGAGTTAATTGGTCTGTGCGTACAGGAGATCGGGCCGATTGCCAAGCCGGATGTCATCCAGTGGGCTTCGGCTTTACCCAAGACGCGCTCGGGCAAGATCATGCGTCGAATTCTGCGCAAGATTGCCGAAAATGAGCTGGATTCTCTCGGAGATATCAGCACCTTAGCGGACCCATCTGTGGTGAATGATCTGGTTGCTAATCGGCAGACGTAAGAATAAGAAGTATTAATGGGGTGTCGAAAGTAATTGGTCGTCCAGAAAATGGTCGAGAGACCTGAGATCGTGGGTGCACGTTTGCGCAGTGTCTGCGGTTAATACCCGCGCTGCTGATCTTGTAGATCTTTTTCGCCCACCTTCGGAGCCTGGCACGAAAAACTCTATACCAATTAATTTTTTAGTGGCTTCCTTGCTGATTTAGTACTGTTGAACTGGATTCCTTCCCAGCGAAAAGAGGCAATGTCTCAGGTGGCGCCCTGGTTGGCGGTACCAGGAGGGGCCGGGCAGGCGCTTCCTACTCCTGTCGTACTCATAGATGAGTCAATAAAATGGTGGGCCCAGTAGGGTGAGCCGGGACTTCGA
>MDTG01062065.1_pt1 | contig 11229 bp, 11 predicted proteins | sample 811421 | NCBI WGS metagenome assembly MDTG01 (sample SAMN05326645, study PRJNA326480) | marine metagenome | isolation source: seawater | place: Pacific Ocean: South East | collected 2011
CGCGATTCTGGGCGCGGTGGCACAGGGCGATATCGGCCAGCATTTCCCGCCCAGCGATTGCCGCTGGAAAGGCGCGCGGTCGGCGCAATTCGTCGAACACGCGGTGAAACTTGCCGCAGAGGCGGGTTACGCGGTGGGCAACGTCGACCTCACGCTGATCTGCGAGGCACCCAAGATCGGCCCGCATCGCGACGCCATGCGGGCAAGGCTGGCGGAACTGCTGGGCGTTGCCGTGGGTTCTGTCAGCGTGAAGGCCACGACGACCGAGAAACTTGGCTTCACCGGGCGCGGCGAAGGTATCGCTGCGCAGGCCGTGGCAACGATGGTGGCAAAAGCATGAATGACTTCCTCCTTCCCGACGATATCGTGACTCTCGCCCGCCGTGTGGTGGAGGAGAACACGGCCGCCGGACGCAAGGTTGCCCTGGCGGAAAGCTGCACCGGTGGCCTCGTTGCTGCCGCCATTACCGAGATTCCCGGCAGCTCCGCAGTCCTGGACCGATCCTTCGTCACCTATTCGAATGAGGCAAAGCAGGGTGAACTCGGCGTCGCGAGCGATATTATCGAGGCTTTCGGGGCCGTCTCCGTCGCCTGCGTCTACGCCATGGCGCGCGGTGCGCTGGAACGCAGTGATGCGGACGTTGCCGTTGCCATCAGCGGCATCGCAGGCCCTGGCGGCGGCAGCGACACGAAGCCTGTCGGCACGGTGGTGTTCGCGCGGCTGGAAAAGGGGCAGGATGAGCCCGAGGCGGAGGACCGGTTGTTCAAGGACACCGGCCGTTCCGGCGTGCGCCGTCAGGCGACGCTTTGCGCGCTGGAACTGTTGTTGCCGTAAAGCTCGTGGGCGCGTTTCTCGAAGGCGTCCACCATCTTGCGGAAGGCGCGGTCGATGTATTGGCCGGCCAGCGTTTCGAACATGATGTTCTTGAAGCTGAAATCGACGCAGAAATCGATCTCGCAGCAATTCTCGCCGCAATCGCGGAAGGTCCAGTTGTTGTCGAGATCGCGCAGGGGCCCATCGACGTAGTGAACATTGATCGAGTTGGGGCGATCCTTCACCACCTTTGACGTGAACTTCTCGCGCAGCGCCTTGAAGCCCACCAGCATGTCGGCGGTCATTTCCGTATCGCTGTCGCGCCTGACGCGCGTCGCCACGACCCACGGCAGGAACTCCGGGTACTTGTCGACATCGGCGACAAGGTCGAACATCTGCTCTGCCGTATAGGGCAGGCGGTGCGTTTCGCGGATGGAGGGCATCAGGCCCCCTTCCCTTCCTTCGCGCGCTGCTTCGCCAGCTTGGCTTCGCGGGCAGCCTGCATCTGGGCGAAATCGTCGCCCGCATGGTAGCTGGACCGCGTCAGCGGGGTGGAGGCGACCTGAAGGAAGCCCTTGGCCCGCGCGATCGAACCGAATGCATCGAACGCCTTGGGCGTGACGAAGTCTTCGACCTTGGCGTGTTTCGGCGTGGGCTGAAGATATTGGCCCATCGTGATGAAATCGACGTCCGCGCTGCGCATGTCGTCCATCACCTGGTGCACTTCCAGCCGCTGCTCGCCCAGGCCCAGCATGATGCCGGACTTGGTGAAGATCAGCGGATTGTGGCTCTTCACCTCTTCCAGCAATCGTAACGATGCATAGTAGCGCGCACCGGGACGAATGGTGGGATAGAGACGTGGCACGGTTTCGAGGTTATGGTTGTAAACGTCTGGCCCGGCTTCACAAATCGCCTCCACCGCCGCGCGCATCTTGCCGCGAAAATCGGGAGTGAGGATCTCGATCGTCGTGTTCGGGGTCTCGCGCCGCAGGGCCTGGATGACCTTCACGAACTGGCCAGCGCCGCCATCGGGCAGGTCGTCACGGTCCACGCTGGTGATGACGATGTGCTCCAGTCCCATCTTGGCAGCCGCGATGGCGGTATTCTCCGGCTCCATCGGGTCGACGATGCGGGGCATGCCGGTCTTGACGTTGCAGAAGGCGCAGGCGCGGGTGCAGACGTCGCCAAGGATCATCACCGTGGCGTGCTTCTTGCTCCAGCATTCGCCGATGTTCGGGCACGCCGCCTCTTCGCACACCGTGTTCAGGTTGAGCTCGCGCATCATCTTGCGCGTCTCGTGATAACCCTTGCTGACGGGGGCCTTTACGCGGATCCAGTCGGGCTTGCGCTGGCGGACCGGGCGATCGTCTTCGGGGGCGGGCGTGGATGAGAGGTCGTTCATTGGCTGCCCACTTAGTGCCCTGTCCCGCCCTGGGCAACCCGCATGCGGCCTTGAGCCCTTGCCGAATCCCGAAAATCACGGCAGCGATGCGCGCATGAAGACATTCGATGAAATGATCGACGGCTACGGCCGATTTCGCGAAACCGACTGGCAGCACCAGCGCGAACGCTGGGAAGAACTGAGAGAAGGCCAGTCACCGCAGGTGATGGTGATCTCCTGTTCCGACAGCCGCGTGGACCCGGCGCAGATCTTCGACGTTGCTCCCGGCGAACTGTTCGTGGTGCGCAATGTCGCCGCTCTCGTCCCCCCGTTCGAGACCACGCCGGGGCGTCACGGCGTTTCCGCCGCGCTGGAATTTGCCGTCCAGTTCCTGAAAGTGAAGGAAGTGGTGGTCATGGGCCACGGCATGTGCGGTGGCTGCCAGGCCGCGCTGACGCAGGATTTGCACGGTAATGATCTCGGGGCGGGCGGCTTCGTGGCCCACTGGATCGACATGCTGGACGAAACGCGAGAGCCGATTGCCGAGAAATTCGGCACCACCGGCCGCGAAGCGGAACGCGCGATGGAACTGGCGGCGGTGAAGGTAAGCCTCGCCAACTTGCGCACTTTCCCGTGCGTCCAGGAAAAAGAAGCGTCGGGCGAATTGAAGCTGCGCGGAGCCTATTTCGCCATTTCCGATGGCGTGCTGCACCTGCTCGACGAGGAAAGCGGCGAATTCCGGCCTGCATAAACAAAACCCCCGCGCCATTGCTGACGCGGGGGTCTTCTTTGTCCGAAGGCGGTCGGCTTACATGTTGTCTACAGCCTTGCTGACGAGAATGTTCACCGAAACGCGGCGGTTCTGCGCCCGGCCGGCCGCAGTGGTGTTGTCAGCCAGGGGGTCCGCCTCGGCCATGCCGGTAGGCGTCAGCATGCGCCAGGGTGCCCAGTCGCACTCCTGCTGGAGGTAGTTGACCACGCGGCCCGCGCGGCGCTCGCTCAGCGTCTGGTTGTAGTCGTAGTCACCAACGTCGTCGGTGTAGCCGACCACGAGCAACAGGGCGTTGTCCATCTCGCTCGCTTCACGCGCGGCGTTGCAGAGATCGCGCTGCGCTGCGGGCGTGAGGTTCCACTTGCCGGTATCGAAATAGACATTGGCCGTACCGCGCACATTGTACTGGTCGATGTTGGCAACCCGGCCACGCAGGGCTTCGGTGGCAACCGCGTTTTCCTCGATCGCCATCTCGTTCTCGGTGAAGCGCTGGTTGGTCGCGCCGCGGATCATTTCGGCGGTCTCAAGGTCATCGTCCTTGAAGCGCACGCTGCTGGCGACGAGGCCGCCTTCCCACTGCACCGTTTCCACGGTGACGGGCAAGCCGTTGAGCAGGGCTTCGGGGCCGAGCTCCGTGCGGCCGAGGCCGAGGAAGCCACCGCGCGCACGAATGTCCGTGGTGTCTGCCACGAACACATTGGTGGCCGCGCCGTTTTCGGTCGTCACCGTCAGTTCACGGCCGCGACGCTGGGAGATGAAGCCATCGAGTTCGGGGCCTTCGGCAAGACCGGAAAGGTCCGTCGGCAGGGAACCGACGACGTCGATCCGCTCTTCGCGCACTTGCGCACTGGAAGATGCCGGACCGAGTTCCTGGGCGGAGAGGCTGCCAGCGGTCGGCAGGGCCAGGGCGGCGACCAGAGCCAGCCCGATCGGCTTTTTAGCGGGGGTAATCATGTCGTACTCCTTCTGTAAGGCAGACCCGTCCAAAGGGGGACATGGCACGTGGTAGGTATGCCATATTGGCCGGGGCGGCCGGAAAACTGCAATAGTCTCCATCGAAATGCGGCCTCGCACAGGGCAAAAACCGCGGGTTGCGAATTCGAGGCGGGCTGACTGTTCAGGTTTCCCTGTCTGTTGAATGAACGCCTGTGAAACACAGCGGGATGCAGGGGCCATTGGAGATGCCTGTGCGATGAGTTGAGCCGATTTGGCAATCGCTTCGTCACTTTTTTGCCGCAATCGCGATGAGCCTTGCCTCTACCGCGCCAATACCCGGCAATCGCGCGGCCGCTCTTGCTTTCACGCAGGCATGCCGCCATTTCATCGCCCATGCCGGAAGCAAACCTGAAGAACATCGCCCTGCTGATCGATGCAGACAATGCCAGCCATCACGGCATCGACCCCGTGCTGACCGTGCTGGCGGAACTGGGGCAGGTGAATATCCGCAGGGCCTATGGCAACTGGGCCAAACCCGCGCTTTCCAACTGGAACAAGATCTCGCACCGCTATGGTCTGCAACCGGTGCAGCAGTTCGACCTGACCAAAGGCAAGAACGCCACCGATATCGCCATGACCATCGATGCCATCGACCTGCTGAACGCGGGCAAGGTCGACGGCTTCGGCATCATGAGCAGCGACAGCGACTTCACTCCGCTCGTCACCCGCCTGCGGCAGGACGGGCTGATCGTCTACGGCTTCGGAAGCGACAAGGCGCCTGACGCTTTCAAGACGGCATGCACCCGCTACATCGATGTGGACCAGTTGATCCGTACAAATTCGACCGATGACAAACCGGATAACGGAGGCCAGATCGACAGCGAACTGGTCGAGCTTCTGGGAGATGCATGGAAGGCCGCTAAACGTGACGACAAAGGTTTCGCCTCACTTGGCGAAGTCGGGAAAATCGCGGGTAATCGCTCGAGTTTCGACACCCGCAACTACGGGTTCAAGCGGCTCTCCGACCTGATCGAATCGATAGATCAGTTCCAGGTGGAGCGGCGCGGCGACAATGGGCTCTATGTGAAGCGGTTGCGCTAAGACACTTCCCTACTCTGCTGCAACTAAGCCAGTTGCGTAGCTGTGCCGACCGCATTCGCAGTCTCTTCCTTCCGTTCCGGAAAGCCATCAAGCCATGGCGTGGAAAGGCTTTTGTCAGCCGGCCGGTTTTTCGGTCCTGAACAGTGTTCCAGGTGTTCCAGGTTCTCCGATCTCGAAACCCGCTCGGCACAATCTGGCCTTTCGCCCGTTGCTGGGGAAACGGTTCAGAGGAGTGACCCAGCGATGGTCGACAAGTCCGAGAAATTCAACTGGCTGGTAAGGGTCGGCTATTTCAGCCGCGCGATCCTTTACGCGGTCGTAGGCATCATTGCCCTCACCAGCGCGCAGAAGATTGCCGATGGCACCAACGGCGTCTTCCGCGCCATCGAGGATTTCCCCGCAGGAACGGCAATCCTCTGGATCATGGTGATCGGCCTCGCGGCCTATGGCCTTTTCCGCCTCTGCTCCCCCTTGTTCGATATCGAGAACGAAGGTTCCGATGCGAAGGGCTGGGGCAAGCGCCTTGGCCACCTCGGCAGCGCGGTAGGCCACTTTGCGCTCGCCTATTCCGCATACAAGTTCGCCAGCAGCGATGGCGGCGGTTCCGGCGGCGGCGGCGCGCAGGAAGCGGCCTCTGGCGTGCTGTCGGTCGAGTTCGGCGGAATCATTCTCGGCCTGCTCGGTATCGCCTTCTTCATCGCCGCCTTCGCGCAGGCGAAGAAGGGCTACACCGGCGAATTCATGCACCGGATCTCCGCCCAGGCCCCCGATCATACCCGCACCATAGGCCGGATCGGTTACTTCGCCCGCTCGGTCGTTTTCGTGGTGATCGGCTGGTCACTGTTCCAGGCCGGGTTCATGTCTGCCGGCAGCGAGCAGGTGAAGACGCTGGGCGACGCCGTCGCCAGCCTGGCCGATGACGGCGCGATCTTTACGCTCGTGGCCATCGGCCTGATCGCCTTTGGCCTGCTCTCGCTCATCCTCGCCCGCTACCGGATCATCCCGGACATGGGCCCCGAAGGAAAGGTACCCAGCTTCCGCGCATGAACGACATGAGCAACAATCTCGACACCCAGGCCGATACAGGGGCGCGCGGCGAAAGGACCGCGCGCCTCTACCGCATGGTGATGGAGAAGCATGTCTGTCCCTACGGACTGAAGGCGAAGTGGCTACTCGAGCGGAAAGGTTACTCGGTCGAGGATCACTACCTCACCACGTGCGAAGAGACAGATGCCTTCAAGGAAAAGCATGACGTCAAGACGACGCCGCAGGTCTTCATTGGTGACAGGCGGATTGGCGGGTACGACGCCCTGCGCGAACATTTCGGCGAGGAAACGAAGGACGAGGGTGAAACAAGCTACACCCCGGTGATTGCTGTTTTCGCGGTTGGTCTTGGCCTCGCTCTAGCGTTGAGTTGGTGGAGTTTCGGAACGCCGCTTACGATCCGCGCCGCCGAATGGTTTGTCGCTTTCTCGATGGCCATGCTCGCCATGCTGAAGCTGCAGGACGTGGAACAGTTCTCCACGATGTTCCTGGGGTATGACCTGCTGGCGAAAAGGTGGGTGCCCTATGCCTACCTCTATCCGTTTCTCGAGGCAGGTGCCGCAATCCTCATGGCCGGGCACCTGTTGCCCTGGCTCTCGATACCCGTCGCGCTGTTCATTGGCACGATCGGTGCGGCAAGCGTCTTCTACGCGGTGTACATCCAGAAGCGAGACATCAAATGCGCCTGCGTGGGCGGCAGCGGAAACGTGCCTCTGGGGTTCGTTTCGCTGACCGAAAACCTGGCGATGATGGCTATGGGTTTCTGGATGCTGCTGCGGCCTGCCGTCCTGTAAAGGTCAGGCGCCGCAGTTCACCGCGCCCGTGCCCTGGTAAATGACCCGGTCCCACCGGTCGCGCAGCCATACGGTGCCTTCGAAGAAAGCCACACCGGTTTCCGTCTCGGCTTCCGCCTCTTTCTCGATGATATCCAGCCGCAACGAATACTCGCGTCCGTTGTAAAGCGAGCGGCTCTTGGCCGGCAATTCGCGTGAGCCGGGATCGGCGGCGAAACGGATGACATCGCCGTCGAGTTTCACGAAGGCGTCCGCTTCCCTGGCGATGACCCTCGCCCCCATGCTGGTTCCCGGTGCATAGGAGCAGGCGAGACCAAAAAGGTCTTGCGCCTCCATGTCGGGATAGAGAATAGGTTCGGGCACGACCTCGACCAGGGGCGGCGCGGCTTCGTTCACCTCGCGCACCCGTTCCACCACGGCGCGATCTCGCTCGGCGCGCTCGGCTTCGCTCAATTCGTCACCGCACGAAGCCAGGGCGGCAGACAGGCACACAATCAAGGGCAAGCGCATCAATGCCTCCCAAAGAGTTTTTCAACGTCGTCCATCGACAGTTTCACCCATGTTGGACGCCCATGGTTGCACTGTCCTGAACGCGGCGTGGCTTCCATCTCTCGCAGGAGGGCATTCATCTCGGCGACGTTCAAAGTCCGCCCCGCCCTTACCGATCCGTGACAGGCCATGGTCGCAAGGACGTGCTCGATCTTCTCGCCCAGCAATAGGGAAGAGCCATGTTTCGCCAGGTCATCCGCCAGGTCGTATAGCAGTTTTTCCGGGTCCGCCTTTCGCAGCGTGCCGGGCAACGCCCGCACCAGCATTGCGCCCGGACCGAAGCGCTCGATTACAAGGCCGAGCGAGGCGAAATGGTCGATCTGCTCCTCGAGGCGGTCGCAGGCGGGCTCGTCCATTTCCACTACCTCGGGCATCAGGAGCGCCTGGCTCGCGGCGACCTTGTCGCTGGCACCGGCGGCGCGGAGTCGTTCAAGAACGATCCGTTCGTGGGCGGCGTGCTGATCCACAAGGACAAGCCCGTCCGCCGCCTCGGCAACTATATAGGTGTTCGCGACCTGGCCGCGCGCGATACCAAGCGGATATTGCGCTGCGTTTTCCGGCAAACTCTGGGCTTCCTCCGCCCTGCCTTGTGGCGCGGCCATCACTCCTGTCTCTCCTGCCCATTCCATTCGTTTCTCGGACACATGGGACACGGAAGGGGCGGGAGCGGACCAGTCTCGGCCGGCAAAGATCGAATGAAGCGCAGGCGCAGGTTCGTCGCGCAGCGGCTCCTGCTGCCAGCGGCTCATTGCTCCTGAATCAGGACTTTGTGCCGAGCGCCTGTCCCCGGTCGACAAGGCTTGGCGTAATCCGGAAACTATGAAGCCGCGAACGGCGGCGGCATCGCGAAAGCGCACCTCTGTCTTGGCGGGATGCACGTTCACATCCACATCGCCGAAGGGGATGGTCAGGAACAGCGCCAGCACCGCGTGGCGATCGCGCGCCAGCATGTCGGCATAGGCGCCGCGCACCGCGCCGGTCAGCAGGCGATCCTTTACGGGCCGACCGTTGACGAACAGGTACTGGTGATCGGCAATACCGCGGTTGTAAGTCGGCAGTCCGGCAACGCCTGTCAGCCGCATGACCCCATCCTGGCCGCTTGGCCGCTCCAGGTCGATGGAAACACCGTTGTCGGCGAGTTCGCGCGCCACGATCTGCGCGACACGCGCTTCGGTGCCCTCCCCGCCCTGCACCTGGAATATGCGCCTGCCGCCGTGTTCGAACGTGAATCCGATATCGGGCCGCGCCATGGCAAGGCGCTTCACCACGTCCTGGCAGGCGGCGTGCTCGCTGCGCGGTGTGCGCAGGAACTTGCGGCGTGCGGGAATCTTGCCGAACAGGTTCTCAACGCGAACGCGCGTTCCCGGCGGCAGCGCGGCAGGCCCTTCCTCCGCCAGCGCGCCATGGTCGACCACGCGTTTCCATCCCTGCTCCGCACCGCGAACGCGGCTTTCCAGAGTTAGGCGCGACACGCTGCCGATGGAGGGTAGTGCCTCTCCGCGAAATCCAAGCGTTCCGACTTCCTCGATGGCTTCGTCCGGAAGTTTCGATGTTGCGTGGCGTTCCAGCGCCAGCGCCATTTCCTCCGGCGACATGCCGCAGCCGTCATCGGTTATCTCGATGGAATCGAGGCCGCCTTCGACGATCGATACGGCAATCCGGGTGGCTCCTGCGTCGATTGCATTCTCGACCAGTTCCTTCAGTGCAGACGCCGGACGTTCCACCACCTCGCCGGCGGCGATGCGGTTGACCAGGGTCTCGGGGAGGCGGCGAATTTGCGGCATCCAGTCATCCTATCGGCCACTTGCCGCATTTTCGAGGCAAACCGGGGCAAAACTGCGTCTTTGTCGACAAATTTTTTGGCCTTTGCCGCAATCAGGCGTTAAAGAGCCGCCAATCCCGGAACACCTGCGGCGGATGTGCGGAGTCTCTCCGCCACCAAGCTTACCTAAGATACGGATTTCTCGATGAGTTCTTTCTTCTCCAATTTCTTCAAGTTCGGCTCCCAGAACATGGCCATCGACCTCGGTACGGCCAACACGCTGGTTTACGTGCAGGATCGCGGGATCGTCCTGAACGAGCCGTCGGTCGTCGCCATCGAGACGCTGAACGGCGTGAAGCGGGTGAAGGCAGTGGGCGAAGATGCGAAGATGATGATGGGCAAGACGCCCGACACCATCGAGGCGATCCGCCCCTTGCGCGACGGCGTTATCGCCGACATCGAAATCGCCGAGGAGATGATCAAGCACTTCATCCGCAAGGTGCACAACAAGCGCACGCTGCTGCGCTATCCCGAAATCGTGATCTGCGTGCCGTCGGGCTCGACCTCGGTCGAACGCCGCGCCATTCGCGACGCCGCCAGCAATGCCGGCGCGTCCGAAGTCTTCCTGATCCTCGAACCGATGGCAGCCGCCATCGGCGCGGACATGCCTGTGACCGAGCCGGTCGGCTCCATGGTGGTCGACATCGGTGGCGGCACGACCGAAGTCGCCGTGCTCTCGCTGCGGGGTCTTGCCTACACTACCTCGGTACGCACGGGGGGTGACAAGATGGACGAGGCCATCGTTTCCTACGTCCGCCGACACCACAACCTGCTGATCGGCGATGCCACGGCAGAACGAATCAAGAAGGAATACGGCTGCGCTACCGTGCCGGAAGACGGCGTTGGCGAAAGCATCATCATCAAGGGGCGTGACCTGGTGAACGGCGTTCCCAAGGAAATCACCATCAACCAGGCGCACATCGCCGAAGCGCTATCCGAACCGATCGGCGCAATCGTGGAAGGCGTGCGTATCGCCCTCGAAAACACGGCACCGGAGCTCGCCGCAGACATCGTCGATCAGGGTATCGTGCTGACCGGCGGTGGCGCCTTGATCCAGGGTCTCGACGATCACATCAAGGAAGAAACCGGCCTTCCCGTCAGCATTGCCGAAGACCCGCTGACCTGCGTTGCCATCGGCACCGGCAAGGCCATGGAAGACCCGATCTATCGCGGCGTGTTGATGACCGCGTAATCGACCCAAGTTACTGGAGGTATCGGCGGTTATGGCGCCGCCATCGACTAAGAGAGCAGGATCGAACAAGAAGGCGCAGCTTGGGCTGTTCGCCGGGTATCTTGCTGCTGGTCTGGGGGCCACGTTGGGGGCCCTGCTCCTTGCGATTTCCCTCTGGCGGCCCGAAACTTTCAATGGCCTGCGCTCCATGGCCAGCGATGCCGCCGCCCCCGTGGGCGAAGTGGGCGCGGCCGGGCGCGTGGGGTCGCGCAACTTCTTCGAAGCCATTGCCGGATACTACGATGCCGGCAGCAAGAACGCGGAGCTGGAGGAAGAAATCCGCATCGCCCGCGTGCGCCTGGCAGAAGCCCGCGCCCTGGAGCAGGAAAACCAGCGCCTGCGCGCGGTCCTCGAACTGGCGGAAGGCGATGTGGAGCCTGTAACAACCGCGCGGCTGATCGGCTCCACCTCCAGCAGCGCGCGCCGCTTCGCCTACCTGTCCGCAGGCGGGCGTGACGGCGTCGAGCCGGGCATGCCTGTCACTTCGCCGCTTGGCCTTGTCGGCCGTGTGCTGGAAGTGGGAGCGAACACCTCCCGCGTCCTGCTGCTGACGGATACCGACAGCGTCGTTCCCGTTCGCCGCGCGACCGATAACGTCGTGGCCTTTGCCGAAGGCCGCGCCGACGGCTCGCTGCGTATCCGTCTCATCAATCTCGGCATCAATCCGCTGGAGGAAGGCGATATCTTCGTGACTTCGGGCGCTGGCGGCCTGTTCCATCCGGGCACAGCCGTTGCGATGGTGACCGAAGTTACCGACGATGGCGCGATCGGCCAGTTGCTGAGCAA
>MDTG01071034.1_pt1 | contig 11229 bp, 9 predicted proteins | sample 811421 | NCBI WGS metagenome assembly MDTG01 (sample SAMN05326645, study PRJNA326480) | marine metagenome | isolation source: seawater | place: Pacific Ocean: South East | collected 2011
TCAGCGGCACCCCACAGGAGTGCGCCTGCCAAAAAAGCGATAAAAATAGCGAGCCCGCCAACGAGCGGCACTGATTCTTGATGTTGTTTGCGCTCGGTGGGCACATCGACCAGCCCGACTTTTCTTGCAAGTGGCGCGAGCGCAACGATGGTAACCAGCGTACAAAAGAAGGCCGTGAGTGCTTGAGTAAGGAGTGGCGACATGGTTAGCCCCGTTGAGTTGCGCTCACGTAATATACTGGTGCAAAGGCATCAAAAAAATTAACAAATTGGCAGCGCAAAGTTTACCGGTATCGCCGGTCAATAGCTTGCATGATACGTTGGTAAAAATGCTACCTGGTAATGCCCATGAGTGAGAATGCTTCCGAAACTCCCCTCTGGTACGCGGTGGCCACTAAAGCGCGTGATGAGGCTGTCGCCAGGGCCAACCTCGAGCGCCAGGATTATCAGGTTTTTTTGCCTACCATTCGCCTAAAAAAGCGCCGCCGGGGCCGCTGGGCGTCCCTGACAGAGCCACTGTTTCCGGGGTATTTATTTGTTTCCCTAGTACTTGGCGCCGATGACCCGGCGCCAATTCGCTCTACGGTGGGTTGCATTGGGTTGGTTCGCTTTGGGCAGACCCATATCCCGGTGCCCTCGAGCTTGATTGCCGCGCTACAAGGCACGTCAGACGGCGCCATTGATGCGCCGCTACCCTTTAATCACGGAGATAAAGTGCGCCTCATTGCCGGGCCCTTTGCCGGTATTGAGGCGGTGTTTGACATGCCCCGAGGTCAGGATCGAGCGCAGGTGCTTCTCGAGCTATTGGGTAAGGTGCAGCGTCTGACGGTCAATCAGGACGATTTAAGTCAATAATCACTTGCTAGTTGGCTAAATATAAAGCTCGGCGCTCAGCCTCCCTTTAGACCGCGACGGATCAAACCTCTCCAGTCGACGGTCTATCGTCCGACCAACGTCATGCGCTGACCGGCGCGGGCGCGAACTGGTTGTCGGTTAACGTCTTGCGTTCACACGCTGAACAAGGTAGCGTTCACCCTCTGAACGTGCATGTATGCCCAGCGGTAGCGTGCCCGCTGGTTGGGCGTGAGTATTAACTCAGCTTTTCAGCCAACAAATTGTCTAGGCCCACAAATCAATGTTGTGGTGGCTCAGCTCACGGCAATTGCCATGGCCTTACGCCCTAAATTACCTCTTCCCTTACCCTTGGAGCTTTGAAATACCGTGTCTGAGAAACGCCAGCTGGATGCCATGCGTCTGTTAGAAACTAACCCCGAGATGACCCAGCGCGAACTCGCCGAGGCGCTGGGGGTTAGCCTGGGGGCGGCGAACTATTGCCTAAGAGCATTGGTAGAGAAGGGTTGGGTGAAACTAGAGAATTTCCAGAACAACCCCAACAAGCTGGGGTATTTGTACTTGCTCACGCCCATAGGAATGGCGGCCAAAACAACACTTACCGCGAGGTTTTTGCGGCGGAAGTTGGCAGAATATGAAGCTTTGAAAGCTGAGATTGAACAGCTCAAGAGCGAGGTATGGCAGTCGGAAAGACCTTAGCCGCCAATGTTGTTTATGCTCATGACCCAGTGATGCCGGGTCCGGAATATCTTTCTAGCCTTGAGACTCTTCCAAAGGTACAAGGCGCCACTCCTCTCGGGCCGCAAAGCAATACTCTGTGCATTGAGCTAAGCTCTTGCCCGATCTGGAGCATCAGCAACTTCCTAACATTGTTTCTGCAGAATTGGCGAAAATCTTGGAAAACACCTATCGCGCCGTGAGCATCGCTATCGACTGGCGGTTTTGCCAACTATAATCACGTGGCTTCACTGAAAAGGTAAGGCAAGAAAAGTTATGCTCAATTTTGCTCTAGTTGGTTGTGGGCGAATCGCGAAGCGCCACTCCGAGCTACTCGGCCACAACCAGATTAAAGGTGCGCGGCTGGCAGCAGTCTGCGATTTAGTTGAAAGCAAAGCCAAGAAAATTGCAGATCAATTTGCAGTGTCCCATTACACCGACATGCATGAAATGCTGCAGAGCGAAGAGTGTGACGTCGTAGTTGTTTTAACCGAAAGCGGAAATCACTCAAAGAACGTTGTTGAGCTTGCAAGATATGGCAAGCACATCGTCGTAGAAAAACCGATGGCTTTAACGCTCGACGATGCAGATGCAATGATTAAAGCCTGTGACCTGAGTGGCGCCAAACTATTCGTCGTAAAACAAAATCGGTTCAACTTGCCGGTGGTCAAGTTACGCGAGGCGCTAGAACAGGGGCGGTTTGGGAAATTGGTTCTGGGTACCGTACGCGTCCGCTGGTGCCGGCCTCAGTCGTATTACGATCAAGCATCATGGCGTGGCACATGGGCCATGGACGGTGGGGTGTTGACAAATCAGGCAAGTCATCACATCGATCTCCTTGAGTGGATGATGGGTGACGTTGAGAGCGTATTTGCTAAAAGCACAAAAGCTCTCGCGAAGATTGAGGCTGAAGATACTGCCGTGGTGACGCTTAAATTTCGCAATGGTGCTCTTGGCTTGATTGAGGCCACCACCGCGACCCGACCCAAAGATCTGGAGGGATCTATTTCGATTCTGGGAGAGGGTGGAGCGGTTGAAGTCTCAGGATTTGCCGTTAACAAAATGAATCTTTGGAATTTCGTAAACGAAAGTGCTGAAGATGACGTTGTGATGGCAAAGTATTCAGTTAACCCGCCAAATGTTTACGGCTTCGGCCATCAAGCATATTACGAGCACGTGGTGAACTGTATCAGCGAGAATGGGCCGCATCTTGTAGATGGGCTAGTTGGGCGGAAAAGCTTAGAGCTTATTAATGCTATATACGAGTCTATTGAAACGGGCAAAGAGGTTTTCTTGAGATTTCACCCCATGCATTGCAGGTTGGGAAGGGAGTGGTGAGTCAGCCAAACACGAAAGAGGTGGGTGTAGTTGACGTAAATTTCGGCGAGGACGTAACCGTCGTAAATCCAGTGAACCTGTATGGATGCAGGATTGGTAGCGGATGTTTCATTGGGCCGTTTGTTGAAATACAGAAAAATGTAACTATCGGCAATGGCACTAAAATTCAGTCGCACTCATTTATCTGCGAGATGGTTGAGATTGGTGAAGATTGTTTCGTTGGCCATGGTGTGGCGTTCATAAACGATGCCTTCATAAACGATGGCCCTGCAAAAGGCGATAAAGCGCTCTGGCAGAAGACCATCATTGGCAATAACGTTGCGATTGGCAGCAACGCAACGATTCTTCCAGTTCAAATATGCGATCACGTAGTAATTGGTGCTGGTTCTGTGGTGACAAAGGACATTAATGAGGTGGGGGTGTACGCAGGCAACCCTGCTCGCCGGCTCAATTCAGAGGCGGGCTGAGAAGATATTGATGGAAACTAAAGTGCCATTTTCTGATCTTCATGCGCAATACCTAACAATAAAAGGCGATATAGATGCGGTTATCCGAGATGTAATTGATCAGTCGCAATTTGTTCGAGGGCCTTACGTAGACAAGTTCGAAGAGATGTTTGCGACGCTTATCAATCGCAATCACTGCGTGTCCTGCGCTAATGGAACAGACGCGTTATACATTGCAATGCGTGCTCTGGGCGTGGGCTCTGGTAATGAGGTGATAGTGCCGGCGCACTCGTGGATTTCTACGTCACAAACAGTGACTCAAGCCGGCGGGACGGTTGTCTTCTGCGATACAGCTATCGATAGCTATACGATTGATGCTGCTAGCATCGAGTCAAAGATAACTCCTAGAACTGTTGGGATAATACCAGTGCATCTTTTTGGCCAGGCTGCAGATATGGGTGCCATTATGGCTATTGCAGAGAGGCATGGCTTGTGGGTGTTGGAGGATTGTGCCCAAGCACATTTGGCGCGCCACAAAGGGCGGCTGGTTGGCACTTTTGGTAATGCGGCCACTTATTCTTTTTATCCCGGTAAAAACTTGGGCGCAATGGGTGATGCCGGCGCTATTGTCACTAATGACCCCGACTTAGCGGAGCGTATGACGATGTTTGCGCGTCATGGAGGCCTAAAAAAGGGCAGCCACCTTATTGAGGGTATTAATAGCCGATTAGATGGTTTGCAGGCGGCTGTTCTGACAGTGAAGATGCCTCACTTACAGGCTTGGACCAAGGCCAGACAAAGTCGCGCGGCGCTCTACAGCGAACTGCTAGCTAGCGAAGATTCAATCTCTATTCCTGTCACGTTGCGTGATAACGAGCACGTGTGGCATTTATACGTTGTCAAGCATGACCATCGCGATGAGCTAGCAGATGTTTTAGGAAAAGCTGGCATACAGACGGTTATAAATTATCCTGTCGCGCTGCCATTTCTTCCCGCTTATCAGCGCTATGGGCATGTCCCTCAGGATTTCCCGAATGCGTTCTACAATCAATCCAGAATACTGTCGCTACCAATGTATCCGGAGCTTGAAGATTCTCAAGTTGAGCGCATTACTGCGGCCATATCAGCGTTTAACGATCGAGCCTAAGGAGCGAGTTGGTGTTGAGTTCCGCCCGCGATGAGTGGTGGCTCTTGTCAGCAACTATTGGAAATGAATATCCCCCAATGACCTAGTGGGAAGCTTCTCAGCACTAACAGGGTTCGGCGTAAGGAGCATAGCATTAGCGGTCGAGGTAAGAAGATTTGCGAATACTTGTAACAGGAACCGCGGGTTTCATTGGGTCTGCTTTAGCTCTGAGGCTGTTAGCTGATGGACATTCAGTGCAGGGAATAGACAATCATAATGACTACTACGACGTGACCTTGAAGCAGGCGCGAGTAGATCGTCTTGAGAGCTATGCTGATTACAGTCACCTACGGGCTGACCTCGTGAATCGCCAAATGATGGAGCGGGCGTTTCAAAATTTCAGGCCAGATGTTGTTGTAAATTTAGCTGCTCAAGCAGGGGTGCGATTTTCCATTGAAAATCCCGGTGCTTATATAGATAGCAATATTGTTGGCTTTTCAAACATTCTAGAGGCTTGTCGGACTTTTAATGTGGGGCACTTAGTCTACGCCAGTAGTTCAAGTGTATATGGCGCCAATCAGGAAGTGCCGTTTTCCACTCAGCATCACGTAAATCACCCGCTAAGCCTCTATGCGGCAACGAAGAGATCCAACGAGCTAATGGCGCATGCGTACAGCAATCTGTTCAATCTGCCAACTACGGGCCTCAGGTTTTTCACTGTATATGGCCCTTGGGGCCGGCCTGACATGGCGTTATTCAAATTTACAAAATCGATTCTAGAGGGGCGGCCAATACAGCTTTTTAATAACGGCCAACACCACCGTGACTTTACTTATATTGATGATGTTATTGAGTGCTTAATCCGAGTCCTTCACCAAAAAAGCACGCACAACCAATCTTGGGATGGCCAGTGCCCAGACCCTGCGACGAGTTTCTGTCCGTGGAGGATTTACAATATTGGAAGTAGCAAGCAGGTCAGTTTAATGACGTACGTAAGAGCTATTGAGAGCGAGCTGGGTAGAGAGGCAATTATCGAGCGGTTACCGATGCAGCCGGGCGATGTTCCCGAGACCCATGCGGACGTAGCAGACCTTATTAAGGACTTTGACTATTCCCCTCAGACGCTTATTGAAGGCGGCGTGAAAAAATTTATTGAGTGGTATAGAGCATATTTCAACATTTAGATATACATGATGGCCTTTGAAGATTTAAAAATTGCTATTATTGGGCTCGGTTATGTTGGGCTCCCACTTGCCGTTGAATTTGGTAGAAAATTTCCTGTTATAGGCTTTGATATTGAGTCGGCTCGAATATGCGAACTAGGACAGGGAATAGATAGGACCAAAACTGTCGCTCACGGGGCACTAGAATCCGCCAATTTGCTGAGATTTACTTCAGATGAATCTGACCTCGCGAGTTGCAACTGCTATATAATTACTGTGCCAACACCGATCGATAAATTTAATCGCCCTGATTTGCGATCGCTAAAGGCAGCCAGCGAGACCGTTGGGAGGGTTTTGTGCAAGGGAGACTTCGTTATTTTTGAGTCTACCGTTTACCCTGGCTGCACAGAAAACGATTGTATACCGATAATCGAAGGCGCATCTGAGCTCAAACTGAACGAGGATTTTTGCTGCGGCTACAGCCCTGAGAGAGTCAACCCTGGCGACCCTGAGCGAAGTATTAAAGATATAAAGAAGGTAACTTCAGGTTCAAATGATGACGCAGCAGATTTTTGTGACCGGTTGTATCAGGAAATTATTGAGGCCGGAACTCACAAGGCCGAGAGCATCCAAGTTGCGGAGGCAGCAAAGGTAATTGAAAATACGCAGCGAGACCTAAATATAGCTTTAGTCAATGAGTTGGCGATTATTTTTAACCGCCTTGGCATAGATTCTGAAGCGGTATTTCGGGCCGCTGAAACCAAATGGAACTTCCTCCCGTTCAGACCAGGCCTGGTCGGCGGACACTGCATAAGCGTAGACCCCTATTATTTGACTCATAAGGCACAGGAAGTGGGGCATCATCCAGAGATTATTCTCGCTGGGCGACGCGTTAATGACGGTATGGGTAAGTATGTTGCCTCTCAATTAGTGAAAACGCTCACCGCGAAAAAAATTAAGGCAAACAATGCAAAGGTACTAATCCTTGGCTTTACATTTAAGGAAAATTGTGGAGATGTGCGAAACACTAGAGTCGCTGATATTGTAGATGAGCTTGGTGAATACGGGTGTGATGTCAGTATATTCGACCCGTGGGCAGACGCCGAGGAAGTATCCAAAGAATACGGCTTCACTTTAATAAATGCCCCCGTCGACTCTCAATACGATGCGATATTGATTGCGGTTGCACATGACTGTTTTAAGGAGATGGGCGAGGGTAAAGTAAGGCGTCTCTGTAAATCTAAAGCAGTTATTTATGACTTGAAATATGTTCTCCCTACTGGCGATGTAGACCTGCGGCTTTAAAATTCGATATGGCGCCGCAGTATTGTTGCGTCGCAGGTACTATCCTTTTTCAACGTCGCATTACGTCTAATGGAAATATAGAAACATAAAATTATGGGTTTTAACGGTTATCGTCCGCTTGGCACGCTGATGACCCTCCATGAGTTGGAAGACGAAATGAAAATAAGCATAGTAGGGCCCGCTATGAATGAGGCCGGAAACCTAGAGGAGTATGTTGACCGGTGCCTTGCGGGTATGCAGGCGGCAAACGTGACTGGTGAGATTATTATCATTGACGACGGGAGCTATGATGATACGTCTTCTGTGCTGCAGGACCTTGTAGATAAGCACCCTAAAGTTGTTACGGGATTTGTGCATCGGCGCAATTTTGGATTAACCGCCGCGCTGAAGACTGGATTCCGCCATGCGTCTGGTGATTATGTAATCTGGATTTCTACAGATTTAGAAGCGCATCCGGACGAGGATATTCCAATATTCGTGGACGCTTTTGAGGCGGGGGCTGACGTTGTAGCGGGCGCACGTGTGGGTCGGGGAGACGGGAAGGACTTGGCGTCTAAAATATATAACGCATTTTGTCAGAAGTTGTTTGGCTTGACGCTTAGAGATATGAACTGGCTGAAGGGCTTCAAGAGAGAGTGTTTAGCCTTTCTTGAGCTAAGAGGTGATTGGCACCGGTTTATTCTTGTGATGCTGCACATTGAGGGTTTCAGCATCGTCGAGCGAGACATGCAGTGGCACACTAGGCGTTATGGGGAGTCGAAGTTCGGCTGGATGCGGTTTCCACGTTCACTCATCGATGCAGTAAGCATTTGGTTCATGCTATTTTTCTCTAGGCGACCGATGCGCCTATTTGGCGCGATTGGAGGCTGCTTATTTGTTTCTGGGTTAGTAATCCATGCGGCGTTAGCAATGACCTACTTCATTTCTTCAACTCAGATACGACCACTGTTTTGGGGTGCCATCGGCTTGGAGCTGTTTGCGATTCAGATGGTAATGACAGGCTTTATTGGAGAGCTTTTGGAGCGAGTGCGTGATGACCTAGGGTCAATGGAAGCGCGTCACATCCGTGAACAGCATGGCGCTATCCGTCTGTTGCCGGGCGTTAAAATTGCAAACCCCTGAGTGGCAAAACTTGCATTCGCGCGAGCTCGATAGAGTGGATCAAATGACCGCGTGGCTTACCCGTTTATTGGTGTTTTCCTTACCAATAATGCTACTGAACCCGATGGATCCTGCTTTTCACAGGCTCCAGCTTTCAGAGTTACTTGCCCTTCCGATGTTCGTGCTGATGGCTTTGCATTATTTAAGGGGTCGATTTCCGATTCCAAAGCTTGACGCGGTGGGTGTGTTGCTGGCGTTGCTAGCTTGTATCCTTTATGGCAGTGCGTTTACCAGTATCCATGCGCAAAAGTCCATTTTGGAAGCCACGAAGGTCTTCTACCTCATAATGCTTGCGGTCAGTATCTATCTGAGTAGTCGCGTTTATGGGCTGGGGCAGGAGCTATTGAGCTGGGCCAGCGCTAGCTATTTATTAGTGCTACTGATGGGTGTGATTGGAATTGGCCTTTTGGCCTTTGGCGTTCACTCATCTTTGGCAGAGCCGTCCAGAATCATTGGCGTTGCGCTAGGTATCGAAGACTTGGTTCCGATTACACCTCGGGTCACTTCTTTATTAAAACCAACGGCAAATATGACGGCTGCATATCTCGCCGTCTCAACTCTGCCGATCTTAGATCACCTATTCAAAAACTATATCCCTCCAAATAAGCGGGTGACCCGATTGGCGCTCATAGCCACGGTGGTTGTCATCAGTCTGCTAACGATGTCGCGAGCCTTTGTCGGAACGCTTTTAGCCGTATGGCTAGGTTTGTTATACCTTCGCTGGGATGTTCTCGGCCGTCGCTTTTGGGTTTGGGCTGGCGGCATTGCCACAGTTGCCGCCTTTTGTATTCTTGAGCTCTATACGATTCTTTACCCACTAGCCTACAGCGCCACGTATACCAACGACCCTGCTTTTGTAAAAGAAATTGTTGATCTTGGCACGAAGCAGGTGCCTAACCCCGTCTATTTTCTCCGTCCAGCCGTCGGGTCCGAGTCTTTTAATTTTGAGTTTATGTTCGCTTTTAATCACTACGCATGGTTGAAGTACGCCGGCTGGGTTATGTTCACTCAAGAGCCATGGCTGGGCGTTGGTCCGGGAGGGTTCTCAGACTATGCAGCGCTCCTAGGCAGCAAAGCGTTTATTCCCGCAGATTTGGCGGACTATCGCTCCGCTCAAAGCCACTACTTCACTCTTCTTGCTGAAATGGGCTTACTCGGCTTTACGGTGATTTGCGGTTTGATATGGATGTTAAAAAGGAAGATGACGTTGGGTGCGGGGCGGAGTTTGGATGGTTTGGATAGGATTTTCACTCTGAATATTGTTGTCTTGGCAGTCATATGCATTGACATGGATGTGCTGTCTTTCAGGTGGCTATGGGGCTTGGGGGCGATCATTTTAGCTGCGCACCTGCAACCCAAGGCCCGCCTCAGTTAGAGCGACGTGCATCGGCAAACCGGCGTGCAGGTAGCTTTTTGTATTAGCTTCATCGGCACCGTTTTTCGTTTGAGTCTTATTGTACGGTCAGGCGGTGCATTCCCCCCGGAGTACATCATCTAGTTATGTGTGGAATTGGTTTGGTCCTGAGCCCTTCTGAGCCCACTGTTTCTTCAGTGGTTGCCGCTTTCGCTGACGCCATGGCTCACAGAGGGCCAGATGGGGAGGGAGTATACAAAAGGCTGACCAAATTTGGCACGACCCTGGGGCTGGCGCATCGGCGATTATCCATCTTGGACTTGTCTGCCATGGGTCATCAGCCGATGGTTGATGAGCGAACCAATAACGCTATTGTGTTCAATGGTGAAATCTACAACTTCCAAGAAATAAAGGCTGACCTAGTAGCGCGAGGTGAATCCTTTATCAGCGGCAGCGATACTGAAGTTCTCCTGAAGGCTTATCGCTACTTTGAGCCCGCGGAGTTGCTTCGAAAACTGCGAGGGATGTTCGCTTTTGCTATTTGGGACGAAGCAAAACAGAAACTCCTGTTGGCGCGGGACCCATGTGGGATCAAGCCATTATATTTCGTTTCGCAGCCGCAACTTTTCGCTTGTGCCTCCGAAGCTAGGGCGCTGGTGAAATCAGGAGTAGTAGACGGTAGCATCGATGCGGCTGGCCTAGATTCCCTTTTAGCTTTCGGTTCCGTTCAAGACCCTCTGACCATTTTTAAAGACGTGAGAGCTCTTCTTCCCGGGCACATGCTGTGGGTGGAAGGCAATACAGAAATAGGTCCTCCAGAGCCATACTGGCAGTGGCAGTCCTCACACCCTGCTGCTGATTCGGGCTCGATCCGCGAAGCGTTAGAAGTTTCTGTTCGCCGCCACTTGGTGTCTGACGTTCCGGTAGGTCTGCTTTTGTCGGGTGGATTTGACTCTACAGCACTGGGAATGATGGCTAGTATTACAGCGGAGCAACCGATTAATACTTTCACGCTGGGTTTTCCGTCGGTTCCTGATATGTGCGAGGCACAAAGTGCAGCGCGCATCGCGGAATATCTAGGTGCAAAGCATCATACAATTCAGTTTTCCCAGCAGGACTTGCTGGAACAAACCTCGATGTTTTTTCAGGGAATGGATCAACCTTCAGATGATGGGTTAAATATTTATCTGATAAGCAGAGGCGTCTCTCAGGCCGGTATCAAAACATGCCTGCACGGTGTTGGTGGAGACGAGCTGTTCGGAGGTTATCCCTCATTCTCTCAGGTGCCGATAGCGATGCGCCTAAAGTCGATGCCAAGATCATTGCGCCATTTACTCGCTGGGTTCTTCGACGGAGGCAGCATTGCTAGGCATAAGTTAAGTCAGGTACTGCGGAGCGACCTGTCTCTCTTGAGCACTTTTTTAGTACGCAGAGGCGTGTTTTCTTTCGCCCAGCGAAGAAGCCTACTGGGGGAGGAGCCACCACTTGGAGAGTCTGCTATGCCAGAAGCTTGGATTCAACAAATTGGCAACCAGTTAGAGGGGATGCCAGACCGGTTTAGCGAGATTAGTCTACTGGAACTTACCCATTATGCGGGAAATAAATTGCTGCCTGATGGGGACGTAATGAGCATGGCCAATGGCCTGGAGCTCAGATTTCCCCTTTTAGACGTTGATCTAATTAGTGCGGCCTTGAGCATCCCAGCCTCACAAAAAACGCCACGAAAAGGCGTCGCCAATAAACCCGCGTTGACAGCTGCAATCCAGAA
>MDTG01191612.1_pt1 | contig 11228 bp, 9 predicted proteins | sample 811421 | NCBI WGS metagenome assembly MDTG01 (sample SAMN05326645, study PRJNA326480) | marine metagenome | isolation source: seawater | place: Pacific Ocean: South East | collected 2011
AAATTTTATAACTTCTGACTCATTTTCTAGTGCTTCAATATCTTCTTCGGGTGGTTTTTCAAGTACTTCCCCTGCTTCCCCTAAATCACTGTCAAAAGTTTTAGTTTTTTCTTTAGAGACATTTTCTTTTCTAATTGTAGCTGTTGTAACATCTCCACTTTCGCTTAATAGCTTTTCAATGAATTCAGAAATTTGTGAAACTTTTGCTGCATGTAGTTCGATATTTTTTTTTGTTATAGCTTTTAAATTTCTCATTAAACCTAGTTTAGAACTATCAGATATAGCTATATGAAGAGTTTTTCCATCCACTTTAAAAGGAGCAACAAAATTTACATTAATATAATTTGACGGAAGAACAGTTTTAATTTCATCTGTAATTTGAATTTTATTTAAATCTACTATTTCAAGATTTTGTTCCTTAACCAATACATCTAAAATTTTTTGTTCATCAGTTAGTTTGAGTTCAAAAACCGCATCAATTTGGGATGAATTTTTTTCAGAACTTACTTTTTTTATATTTGCTAAATCTTTTCCTGATATAATGTCATTATCAATTAAGACATTAATTAAATTAATTTCACTTTCTCTACTAATTTTAAGCATTATAATACCCTAGGAGCAATAAACACTAAAAGTTCAGTCATGTCATCTTGTATTTGTTTACCACTAAATAACTTTCCTAAAATTGGCACTTTTCCCATTCCGGGGACTGATTGTTTGGCACCAGTTATTTCATTTTTTTTAATTCCTCCAATTACAACAATATCTCCATCTGCGATTAAAAGTTTAGTAGCTATCTCCATTTTATTTATACCAACAGCACCAGGATTTGTTCTATCTGGGGTATCGTTATTTACCTGAAGCTCTAAAAGAACATTTCCATCTCCAATAATACTAGGTGTAACAGTAAGTTTTAATGCAGCATCTTTAAATGACGGTCCTGTGTCTCCGCTTCCAGGAACTTGGATCTGCACACCTTGTGTTATTGATGCTACCTGATTATCTAAAGTAAATACTTTTGGATTTGAAATCGTTTTTCCATATCCTTCAGACTCCATTGCCTCCAATTGAACTTTTAATACTGCGGACCCAGTGTCTCTTAAAATTCCTATACCACTAGTTGCTCCGATTGCTGGAAAAGATGCAAGTCCGCTTGTTCCACCAGCTCCAGCTTGACTAACAGCTGCGGAACTTGCTGTTGATCCTACAGATGCAGCATCCATTCCTCCTACTGTACCACCTACTCTTTTTCCTTTTCGTGCGTAACTTCCACCAAGTTTGCTTCCTAGTTTTTCTTCATATCCTGATCTTGCTTCAACAATAAAAGCTTCTATTAAAACTTGTTTTGTTCTTACATCTATCTCTCTTATAACCTTATCAACAACATCTAAATCTTTTTCTTTACCTCTTACAATTATTGATCTTGTAGTTTTTTCTTCTGTTACCTGTATTGGAGTAAAAGATAAACCTTCTCCAACGGATGTGAACAATTCAGTAATGGTTGCTTTAGCTTCTGCTGGAGTAATATAATACAATCTAAAAATTTCTGATACAATTGGTTCAACCGAGTCCTCAAGTTCAACTTTTTTTCTTACTGCTGCTGCACGAGCAGATTTATAACTTTCTTGAGCAGTTAATGTTGAAGGACTATGAATTCTTATAATGTTACTTGACACATCAATATCTGCAGCAAAATTTTTCATATCTAATAATGCGTTAAAGGCTTTGTCCCAAGGAACATCATTAAGTTCAGCTGAGATTCCCCCTGCTACTTCCTCGCCAACTAATATATTAACATCTCCTATTTTTGCCATCAAACCCATTGCTTCTTTATAATCTAAGTTTTGAAATTTAAATGTTACTTTTTGTTTAAGCATCATTGCTTCATCTGGGATTAATAAATAATTTTTTTCTTTAACAGATGAAATTTTCTTTCTTTTTTGTAACAGCACGACATCTGCTTCAACGGGTGTCGGCCCCATATCAATCGTTTTTTGAATTTCTGTTTCTCCTAATTCTTGAACATTCTCTTTAATTAATGGCGTGTCGTGTTTAAATGGTTTTCTTTTAAACTTTCCCATTTGTTGTTGGGTACAACTGTTAAGTATAAAAATTAAAGAAAATAAAAAAACAATTATTTTTGAATATTTTAAACTCATTAATATGGCTCCGAAGTTTCTTTAATTTGATTTTTAAAATTAATTTTTAAAAAAGATTCTGCACCTTTTTCAAATACAGCTTCATCAGGTTTTAGTGCGATAAGTTTTATTCCTGGACTTAGCTCTTCGTTCATTTGCAAGCTTACTATTTCTCCGGAAGAATTAATTAAAGATACATAACTTTCATATTCTCCTGTAATTATTGCCACTAGTTTAAAATTATATAAACTTAAACCTTGGCTATCTTCATTATCAGAAACAATTACAGCAGTCGTTGCGCCTCCTCCTGTAGAAGCATCACCAACAAAAGGATCATTTAATGGCAATGGCTCTTCAGCAGTTTCTTTTGTAATAATTTCAGATTTGTCTGCCTGTTGTTTTTTAATTTTTTGATTAATTTCTTTTGCTTTTTCTATAATATCTTGTTCAGTAGTATGGTCTTCAGCAAAACTATTATTAAAACTTAAAATAGTTATTAATAAAAAAATTATTACTTTAAAAAAAGTCATCGGCCAATCCTACTATGGTTAATGTTCCACTAACTTTTATCGCTCCGGTTGTATTCCCTTTTACCACTTGTATGTTCTCTTTGTCAAAATTTAACATCTTTTGTGATAGCGATAGTGCTCGTTTAAATTTGATATAACCCAAAAAATTGCCTGTTATTTCAAAATCTACTGGTATTTTATAATAAGCTATATTTTCTACACTTTTCTTTTTTGTTGCTTTCTTCTTTTTCTTCTTCTTTTTCTTCTTTGATTTTTTTCCAGAAGCTTTTTCTAAAGCATCAGCTTTTGATACTTCCTTCATGTCCTGTTTTTCTATTTTTGCTATGACTAAATCATTTATCCCAGCAAACTCACTTAAAGTTTGATAAAGGCCTTCAACTTCTGCTCTTGAATGAAATAAAGTAGAAAATTTTTCATAGTTTGGTTTAAGTTTTTTAATCCTATTCTTAGTAGATTTAATTTCACTTATAAAATTTGCAGTTTCTTGCTTTTTTGCATTCATATCTTCAAGTTTTAATTTTTTCTGATTAACTATTGGATTTAAAACCGCATAATAAATTATTAAAAATAATATTATCGCTCCTACTGAAATACCAATTTTAATCAAAGTTTTCTTATCAGCAAACTGTAAAATTTTTGCTTTTAAATCTTCGACATTTAAATTTTTTAAATCTAATTTTAAATCCATTTTTATACTTTCTTAATTACAACAAAAACTCTAAAACCTTTCATCGTAACATCTCCGGCTTTTCTAGTAGGAAGCTTCATTGATGATAAAGATGCTTGCTTTATTAATTTTTGTTTACTTAAATTGCTAATAAATTTTAATATATCTTGGTCGCTCGCCGCAACACCTTGGATTGTTACTCTGGTTTTTCCATTATATTCAACTCTATCAAATCTTACTCTTTTTGGAACACTTGAGGCAATCTGTGCTAAAATTCTATAACTTAAATCCTTATTAGATTTTAAACTTTTACTTAATTTCAAAGTTGTAGTTATTAATTTTAATTCTTTTGAAATTGCTTTTTTTTCTTCAGCTTTAATTTTATGATTTATAACTACTTGGTCATAACTTTCTAATTTTTTATTATATGAATGAATATTCCAAAAAGATAATCCAAATAATATAAGATAAATACCAACTACGGCTCCGACAAAACCTTTAAATGCAAAATTAGAAATTGCTTTCATTTTCTTTTGCTTAAACATTCCTTGTCTATTAGGTAAAAGGTTTATATTTTTAACAGCAGTAACAAATTTATAATAACCAAATACGTCTAATTTTCTAAATGCAAGACCAACAGTAGTAGTAAGATAAGATTTGTTTGATAAGTTTAATTGTGTTTCGTATTGTTGAGGAATTTTTAATCCATCAACAGGATCAAATAGTGTAAAACCAATATTAACTAAATTTTTTCTAAAAAAAGATAAATAATCTTCGACATTTTTTAAATCAGATACTACTTTAATATTTCTAATTCTTTTTTCATATTTAGTTTCAAAATCCTGAACAGCCTGCTTAACCTGGGTAGTAAATCTTCTTACTAATCCCTCTTTTTCTTCTTGGTTTTGTGACTCCATTAAAATTTTTCTATCTTGGCCTCTTAAAAAAATGTCAGTAATTATGGGGTTATTATCATATAAAATCATCAAGTAGTTTTCATCGAGTCCAAATTCTAATACTGCAGTCAAATTTGCATCTTCAACTTTTTTTGAAATTTGATTTATTTGATCAACTGCAGATTTTAATGCAAAGCATTTTACGTCTATTATAACTGGATTAAGTGCACTAGATTTTATAATCGAAGTATAGCTATTTATATCTGTAAGTTTTGAAGCAACAAATAAAATATCCATTGTGTTGTCTTTTTGATTCCTATTAATGACTTGATGAAATATAGAATAATCATCTAGATTATCAGTTAACTGAACTAAATTTTCCCACAAGGAGTTTGTTTCAATTGCTTTTTGTAATTCTTCATCTTTCATTAAAGGCGCTGTTACAACACGAATTATTGCACTAGTAACGGGTATTGCTATTGCTGCATTAGGAGTTGTGATTTTAGATTTTTGAAGCGCAAGAGATAATTGTTCTGACATTTTTTCTGCATTGTCTAAAACACTTGAATCATCTGGTAGATCAACAGGATGAATAAAAAATTTATCTAACACCCATTGATTTGCCTTGTTGCTAGAAATTTGTGCTAATCTTATTTCTTTATTAGTTAATTCAACACCAACAATTTCTTCACCTTGTACTGAAGATTTTCCCAATTTAGATTTAAAAAAACTTTCAAACTTTCTTTTTAAATTACCTTTACCACTAGCAGAAATTTTTGGAGTTTTAATACCACCACCAAAAGAAGGTTTTTTAAATTTAATATTTTTAAATTTATCTAAAAAACTTATTTTTGTCTTTGCTTCAGTTTCTTGTGCAGTTTCATTTATTGTTTCACTTTTAACTTCTTGAGATGCGCTTGTGTGTATTGGAATTGTTTCTTTTGGTTGTTCTGTTGGTGTGATTGGTTGTTCTGTTGGTGTGGTTATTTGTTCTGTTGGTGTGGTTATTTGTTCTGTTGGTGTGATTGGTTGTTCTGTTGGTGTAGTTATTTGTTCTGTTGAAGTTTGTTTTGTTTCTTCTTGAGATTCTTGTTCTTTTAATTTATTAGCGTGAACGTCATCGAACCATTTCTCTAATATTGGTATTGCTTCATCTAAGTTGGGAGTTCCTGATGATGAAATTTTTTGTTTTCCATCAATATAAAGTCTTCCAACCCAATTTTTCGATTTTAATTCGCCTTTGTACTTATCTTGACGTACATATATATGTAGCCTTCCATCTTTTTTATGAATTACTTCGTGTTCTTTCTTTTCTTCATTATTTTCAGATTGACCAGAAGGATTTTCAACTTCTTTGGGAGTAAATTTTTCATCATTTGACACTTCTGTCGTAATTTCGTCGGACGAATGAGATTTTTCTAAATTTTTCTCATTTTCGTCTGAAGATTCACCTTCAGGTTGATTATCAGAAGATTTATTTTCTTCCTCTTTATTGTTATCTAAATTTTCTTTTTCTTCATCACTCATAATTTATAAATATTTTATTTTTTCTCTAACACAAACATGCTAATCTCTAACACAAAAGTCAAAAAAGTCTAACACAATAATAAAACTTTTGTGCTCAAATTGGGTTATAATACTAAAAATCATCAAATAAACAAGTAAAATCAACATTTTTATAAAAAAATGAAAAAAAATAATTTTTATCAAAAATTTTTAATTTAAAAAATACTCTAACACAAATTAAAAAAACTCTAACACAAAATGGAAAATTTTAATTTTTTAACTTTGTGTTAGAGTTTAATAAAAATAAAAAATTAAAAAAAAGCTAATAAAATCAACGAATTTTGATTTTACAATCATGAATTGTTATTTTGTGTTAGAGTTAATAATTTTTGTGTTAGAGATAAGAATAAATTATTTCAAATTACAATTTTACAAATTATTTTTGAAATATTTCAAATATATATTATTTTTTTTATAAATATATCATTAGTTGAGGATAAAAAAGCGTATTTTTTCAATTTTAAAGAGAACTTTGAAAAAAAATATTTTTATTTATGAATTATATATTTTTTACACTCATCATTAATAAAAAACCTAAAATAAAAAAAATTGAAACAGATAATAGTCCAATTCTTTGTGAATACATATAAGTCATTGTTCCAACGAATAAAGGACCTGCGAATGCAGTTATTCTTCCAGAAAAACTAAATAAACCAAAACCTTTTCCTAAATCTTTTTCTTTCAGTAGTTTTGTCATCATTACACGACTTGCACTTTGTATTGATCCAATGAAAAGAGAAATTACCATTACATTAATAAAAAATTCAGTTTTTGTTTGTGCAATAATTGATCCATAACAAACAGTTAAGGTTAGCGCGATAATACAAAACATTATAATTAATTTTGATGAAATTTTATCATTAAGGTACCCACCAATTAAAACTCCTATGAAAGCAACAATGTTGCTATAAATTGCAAGTTTTAATAATTCACTTGAAGTATAACCAAAAACTCCAGAAGCATAAACTCCTCCGCCTGCAATTAAAACAATTAGTGCATCAGAATAAATCATCCTAGCTAAAAGAAACTTTCCAGTATTTGTGAATTTATTTTTCCAAATTATTTCAAAAATTTTTTTAAAAGATGAAGTTTCGCTTGCATCATCATCAAAAGAAATTTTTTTTTTAAAATAATAAATCATTGGTAATGAAAAAACTAAAAACCAAATCGCAACTATAAAAGGAATGAATCTTATATTTTCAAAATTTGTTTTGTCTAATCCGAATAAAATTTTTTCTGGTAAAACAAAAAAATATAAAACAAATAACATTATTGGAACACATCCAATATATCCTAGTGCAAATCCCAAGCCAGAAATTTTTCCAATATTATTTTCATTAGAACATTTTTTTAATAATGAATTATAAAAGATTAAACCCGCTTCATAAAAATAATTAGATATGAAAAAAATAATTAAAGTATATAAAATAAAATTTGTGTTTGGTTTTGCAAACCAAAACAAACAAGTTGTAAGAATGCAAAGCAAAGTAAAATTTTGTAAAAAATTTATTTTTCCTTTAGGTTTTTTGTCTGCAAAGACTCCTAGTATAGGTCCTGTTAATGCAATTAATATTCCACAAAGTCCTGCTGTCCATTGCCAATAGGCAGCTCCTAATTGTGGATCTCCAACAATATGATTTGCAAAATAAGCGGATATTATAAAAGTCAATATTATAATTGAATAAGCTGAGTTACCTAAGTCATATAGTGCATAAAATAATTTACTCATAAAATTTATTTAACCTCTAAAAATTTATTTAGAGCTCCGCTTTTATTCCATTTTTTTAATAATTTACTCAAATCTAATGTGCTTTGTGAAACAAATTCTTTATATATTGTTTTATAAGCAGAACCTAATTTAATTCCGTTTGATCCTTCTAAATCTAAAATACTTTTCTTTTCTAACTTTAAAGCCTTTCTTCTAACTGTTTCTCTTGGAAGCTGCAATATATCTGAAATACTTGCGATGTTTAATTTATCATTTTTTCTTTTATTATTTTGACCAAATGAAATTAAATCATTCTCAAGTTCATGATAATTTTTAGATCCTTCTTTATTTAGACTATATAAAGAATGGCTCACTACTACTTGTAAAATTACAAATGACTCAAAATCAATTTTCAATGTTTCTTTTACTCTAGAATAATAGTTTAAAACAAACATTACCCAATCATACATACCTTTTGAAAAAGGAGGCTCTTGGGTATGCAGTTTGTTTACTTTTTCGAACGAAACAACTTTGTTTTCTTCACTCATTTCAGTTTTATTAATGCCCATTGTAGTTTTTGAATCCCCCGTTATAGGTATTCTACAACCTAAAGTAGGTATAATCAATTTCTTTTCGTAGGTAGATTAATAAATGAGTATAATTAAAAATTTATTAGGAAATTATTAAGAATAATTGTATTTGTGATTAATAATTTGGATCTCTTCTGATATCTGCACTAAGCTTTTGGAAAATAACTACAGAAATAATATAAAGATTATTTATAACTCAACTTACATCCCAATCTAATTCAGCAGTATTTCAATTTAATTCACGATGAACATAATATTTTGCATTTCGTATTGACGGATTTATTTCATCTATAACAATATTTAAAATATTAGTTCTTTTTCTAATACAAAATTGTACCTGGAAATGTTTGATGTGACCCAAAAAATAATAGTAATTATGATTATAAAAAAAAATATAATTTTTTGAATGTCTTACATTTTAATTTGCGTCTATAACAACAATTGTTAAATCATCTTTTTGAATTTTTCCTGATTTAACTATATCTTCTATAATTTTGTTTAACCTTTCATTGTTAGGTATTGATTGATATTTTTTAATATAATTTTGAAAACCTTCAGATCCTAACATTTTTCCATCAGGATCCTTAATTTCAGTTATTCCGTCAGTAAAAACATACATTGAGCTTTCTGAAAAATTTATTTTTGTTTCTTTATATTTAATTTTTGGCATTATACCTAATGGTGGTCCTGCTTCTGAATAATTAGAAAAATTTCCACTATTAGAATAAATTAAAGGTGGTTCATGACCTGCATTTGAAAGTAGGAGTTCTTTTTTTTTACTATCATAAATTCCTATCAGCATTGTAACAAACATTCCTTTTGCAGCTGTCTCACATATTTCTAAGTTTAATAAATTTAATAAATCTGATGCTGAGTGCATTGTTTTGCTTAGACATCTATAAAGACTTGAAGCTTTAGACATTAGAAGTGATGATTTAATTCCTTTTCCTGATACATCTGCAACACCAAAACCAAATTTTCCATCTCCAAGGTCAGAAAAATTATAAAAATCTCCTGAAACTACTTTTGCCGGTATATTAATTCCAGCAATTGGGAAAGGATCTTTTTTATTTTGAGACAATAAAGTTTTTTGAATTTCTCCAACTATTTCAATCTCCTTTTGCATTCTATTTTTATCAATAAGTTCTTTTGCCATTCGTGCATTTCTAATAGCAAGAGCTGCAGGTGTTGAAAGAGTTTCAAGAAGCTTCCTGTCATTCTCCTCAAAAAGTTTATTTGTTGTTTTCTTGTTTAAACAATGGATTACACCTATACATTCGTTTGCCGCTATTAAAGGAGCACATAACACAGAATAAGTTGTAAAATTCGTTTTATTATCTAAATCAAAATAAAATTCAGCAATTTCTCTTACATCTTTTCTTACATCTCCTACTCTTATGCATTTTTTTTGGAGTACTGCTTTGCCCATAACTCCTTGAGTTAAAGGTATTTCATATTCTTCGAGATAAGCTTGATGTTTTGATGCAATACATTGAAAGACTTGTTTTTTATCTTCAATTAAAAAAATATTTGCTGCTTGTGCATTAATTCTCTTAATTATAACTTCTAAAGCATTTTGAAGTGTCTCATTTAAATCAAGTGATGTCGCGAAATCTTGATTCATTTGACTTATAATGGCTAAGTCTTTAATTCTAGAGTCTTCTTTTATTGGTTCTGGTTTCTTTGATTTAAAAAACATATTTTATATTTTGCATTTTATCTCCTTTTTGATATTTTCAACATGGATGGAAATTATAATTTATTCACCAAATTTTTATTTGCATATCCAAGATGCTGTGGTTTTTGTGCAATATTGTATAGAAGGATTAGTAGAAATAGCATCTCAAATTAGATTATAAATCAGTGTTATATTTCGCAGCATTTGTTTTAGGTAGTATATGGGGAAGTTTTTCTAATGTTTGTATCTATAGGTTGCCAAAAAATGGCAATATTGTAAAAAGCCGCTCTTACTGTACTTCCTGTAAAAAAAAAATAAGTTGGTATGATAATATACCATTAATATCTTACCTATTACTTGGTGGTAAGTGTAGAAATTGTAAAAAAAAAATAAACTTTCAATACTTTCTAGTTGAACTAATTTCTGCAGCAAATTTTACAATAATATATTTCATATACGGCATATCAGTAACTACATTGCTTTTATTTATCTTAAGTACTTTTTTTCTCATAATATTTTTTATAGATTTAAAGCATTACATAATTCCTAATGAGTTGACTTATCCATTAATGGTGATTGGTTTTTTAAAATCTTTTGATCCAAATCTTAATCAAATTTTATTTCCTAATTATATCAATTCTCTTCTTGGTGGTTTTTTTGGATACATAATTATATGGCTTATTATTTTTGTTTACAAAAAAGTGAGAAACAAAGAAGGAATGGGTCTTGGCGACGCAAAGTTGATGGCAGTTGTTGGATTTTGGTTTGGGTGGATAAGTATTCCATTTACAATTTTTGTTTCATCATTTGTGGCTTTAGTTTTAGTTATTCCATCTTTAATTAACAAAACTAAAAATATGACTACACAAATTCCTTTTGGTCCATATATAATTGTTGGCTGTCTAATTTATGTTTCATTTTCAAACCAAATAAAATATTTACTTTTATAATGGAAAAATTTTTATTTTTTAATGTAATTGTTTCAGCATTTAATGTTTTTATAATTGTATATGCTTATTCTTTAAACTTTTTTCCAATTAAGTGGAGAAGGAAAGTAAAACAAGATACTCTAGTTGGGTTAGCATTAATATTTTGTACAATGTTAACTATGTTTAGCTGGATTATATTTTTCTATTTTAAGATTTTTAAGCCTTTTGAAGATATTGGATCATATTTAGCTCTTGTTAATTAAAATTTACTTTTAAATCCAATATTCAAAGAATAGGTTTCTTGTCTAGAATTTGTTTTTTTTGCAGAGGCATCAAAAAATATATTTGTATTTTTTTTAAAAGAATAATCAGTTAATAAAGAAATTTTTGAATTTAAATCTTCCTGTACTCCCCCATCAAAATTCTTTTGGTATCCATTAAAATTATACTTTTGGTTTTTTCCGTCTATGATAGTTCTGTATCCTAAAGTCAATTCAGGATTAAATTTAAATTTATTTTTTGCTAA
>MDTG01203960.1_pt1 | contig 11228 bp, 10 predicted proteins | sample 811421 | NCBI WGS metagenome assembly MDTG01 (sample SAMN05326645, study PRJNA326480) | marine metagenome | isolation source: seawater | place: Pacific Ocean: South East | collected 2011
CCTTTTCCGTCATTAATATAACTAATATTAATTCCTCTTTTAAGTTTGTAGATGTTATTAAAATCATCAACAACTGACTTAATAATTGGTTCAATATCAAGTTTCTTTATTTTTTCTTTGCTCAAAGCAACTTCATCTTTTAAAATTTGAGAATAATCTGTTATTAATCTTTCTATTCGTTGTACATCATGACTCAAAATATTTACAAGTTTTGATCTTTGATCAATATCATTCGTGTCATGTAAAATCTCTGAAGCACTCTTGAGAGAAGCCAAAGGGTTTCTAATTTCATGAACAAGATCTGTTGAAAAATTTTCTGCGTGTGAGATTCTTTTCTGTAATTCAAGTGTCATATCATCAAGAGAATTTGATAATAAACCAAGCTCATCATTTCTAAGTTTAAGACCCTCTATGTTTGTCATTTTGTGATTTTTGCTTTGTATTGATTTTGTATAACCTACTAAATTTTTAATTGGCTTAAGAAAATATTTATTTAAAACAAAAGAAAAAATTAAAATTACAATCCCAACAGCAATTGCTGTTCTAATTATAAAGGTTTTTCTTTCATCAATTGCAGCCTTAATATCATTGGCATTTTCTGTTATTGCCAGATAACCAATGTTCTCTTCATTTTTCATAACATTTTTAATTGTAGTTAAATTAAATTTATTAAATTCTTCTTGCGTAAAGGTAAATGGTATTCCATATTTTTTAGAACTAGCGTAATTGAACAATATATCTTTTAATGAAACAGAATTATTACCTATATCTATATTTTTTTTTTCTACAATATCCTTTTTTTTTTCTTCATTTAATATTTCTAATTCAACTGTATCCAATCTTTTCGAAAAAGATCTTGGATCTAAATCAAGAGTATCTGTATCTCCAACTAAATTTAACTCATTATCAAAAAATATTACTCTATCTAAATTTTGGAACAGAAATCTTGTAGAAAATAAAAAAGATCTAACATCTTCTTCCACAAATTTGACTTCTAATCTTAATAAATTATCGATAGTATTATTTATTACCTCTATATGATTGGATGATTTCTTTTTAATCAAATTTGGCTGTACATTCTTTAAATAAATAAATGTAAATAATCCTATTACTGTAAAAAAAAGAAAATTAATTAGTAAAAATTTTTTTAAAATCGATAAATTTTTAAGTAAATTGTTTAACATCAGCTAACATTCCATCTATATCCACTTCCATATCTGGTTTCTATAGCTGAAAATTCGGGATCAACTTTTTTAAATTTTTTTCTAATTCTTTTCACATGACTATCGATCGTTCTATCTTCAATATCTGTGTCTTCTCTATAAGCTATATCCATTAATTGAGCTCTTTCTTTAATTATCCCTGGTCTTTTTGCAAGTTCTTTGACTAATAAAAATTCTGTAGTTGTTAACTTATCAGGTAATTGTTTTCCTCCCCATTCACACTCTAATTGAGAAGGATCTAGTTTTAATTTTCCATGAGAAATTATACTTTTATTTTCTTCAATAATATCTTTTGAGTCTTTTTTTCTAAGTTGGACTCTTATTCTCTCAATTAATACTTTTATTGAAAAACCACCAGACTTCTTAACAAAATCATCTGCACCCAATTTAAGTCCCAATAATTCATCTATCTCATCGTCTTTTGATGTTAAAAAAATTACTGGCATTGAAGTTTTTTTTCTCAGTTTTTTAAGTAATTCTTCACCGTCCATTTTAGGCATTTTAATATCTATTATTGCAAGATCTGGAGGCGTTCTTGCCAAACCTATCAACGCACTTTCACCATCAATATAAGTTTGAACTTTAAATCCCTCTTTTTCTAAGGCAATACTTAGACTTGTGAGAATATTTCTATCATCATCTACAAGCGCAATTGTTTGTTTATGCATAAATAAGTATAAAAATACTAAATTGTTCTAATTTGGGCAATTAAATTAAAATTAATGAAGTGCACCCCAATTATCACCAGTATTCAAATCTACTGTTAATGGTATTGAAAAGGAGTGAAGTTCACTATTTACCACACTGGACATCTCATCAACAATAATTTTACTGATTCTTTTCATGTCAGAAATAGGCGTTTCAAAAATTAATTCATCATGTATCTGAAGAAGCATTTTAGTTTTTTGGTTTTTTTCTTCACTAAGTCGTTTATTTAGTCTTATCATCGCTAACCTCATTATTTCAGAGGCAGAGCCCTGTATTGGGGCATTTATAGCTGCTCTTTCTTGAAAATTTCTTACATTGAAATTTTTGTCATTAATGCTTAAAAAATGTGATTTCCGTCCAAAAATATTTTTGACATGACCACTTTTTCTGCAGTGCTTAATAGTATGATCCATATATAATTTTATTTCTGGGAATCTTGCAAAATATGAATTTAAAAATTCTTCTGCTTCGTAATTTGATACATTAATCTGCTTTGCTAAACCATATTGTGATATTCCATAGATTATTCCAAAATTTATAGCTTTAGCTTTTCTTCTTTGGTCTTGATTTATTTTTTTTATATCAATGTTGAAAATCTGACTTGCGGTCAAGGAATGAATATCCTCATTATTTTTAAATGCTTTTTTCAATTGCTTAACATCAGCCAAATCAGCTAAAATTCTCATCTCAATTTGATTATAGTCAGCCGAAATGAGAGTATGATTCTTTTCAGATATAAAAGCTTTCCTTATATCTTTTCCATCTTCTGATTTAATTGGTATATTTTGTAAATTCGGATCGCTAGATGCTAATCTGCCAGTGGTCGTTGCTGCTAGTAAAAAAGACGTGTGAACTCTTTTTGTTTGAGGATTAACATGCTCTTGTAAAGAGTCTGAGTATGTATTTTTTAATTTTGAAATTTGTCTCCAATCTAAAACTAATTTCGGAAATTCGTGCCCCTTAAATGCTAAATCCTCTAATATTGAAGCACTAGTTGCAAAACCACCTTTTTTTGTTTTTTTTAAATCTGCGATTTTTAAATCATTATAAATTATTTCACCCAATTGTTTTGGGGATGCGATGTTAAATTCTTTTTTAGAAATCTTAAAAATTTCTTTTTGTATTTTTTGAATTTTTCTTTCAAATTTTGAGGATAAATTTTTTAATGAGTTGTTGTCAATTTTTATTCCTTCAATTTCCATTTGCGCAAGAATTTTAATCATTGGTTTTTCGAAAAGTTCGTAAATTTGCATCATTTTTTCTGATTTCAAACTTTTATGAAATTTTTTATATAATCTTAAGGTGATATCTGCATCTTCAGCCGCATAATCTTTCGCTTTTTCAATTTCCACTTCACTGAAATTTATCTCTTTTTTACCAGTGCCAACTAATTCTTTAAAAGTAGTAGTTTTATGACCCAAATGAATCTCTGACAAAGTATCCATGTTATGTCTATTTTTTCCTGCATCTAAAACATAAGACATTAACATAGTATCCTCTATTGGTGAGATGCTAATCCCATTCTTAAATAAAACAATAAAATCAAATTTAATATTTTGACCAATTTTTTTTATACTTGAGTCTTCCAGTAAAGGTTTAAGTTTTTTTAAAACTAAATGTTTATCAATATTTTTTTTTGATTTATGACCAACAGGTATATAGCAAGCCTTACCTATTTTTGAACTTAATGAGACACCGATTAGATCTGCTTGATGAGGATCAAGAGAGCTGGTTTCAGTATCTACTGCAACTTCTCCAAGTTCCTCAGCTTCTTTAATCCAAGAATCTAACTCACTGATATCAGAAATTAAATGATAATTCTTTTTGTCAATCTTTTTTTGATTTTCTCTGTCCAAAGGTATATTTTCAACCACACTAGATAAATTTGGCTCTCCATAGGCAGATATAGCTGAACTTAGCAACCTATTAAATTCCATTTCACGAAGAAATTTATAAAGTTTATCTTTATCAATTTCCTTTAATTGCAGGGCATAAAGCTCGTCTTTAACTGGAGCATCATTTTTTAATGTAACCAATTTTTTACTTATGATAGCTTTGTCTTTATTTTGCAGCAAAGTTTCTCTTCTTTTATTTTGTTTTATTTCATGAGCTGATTTAAGAAGTGTTTCCAAATTTCCATATTTATTAATGAGTTCTGCCGCAGTTTTAACACCTATTCCTGGAACGCCAGGAACATTATCGCTACTGTCACCAGCCAAAGCTTGAACATCAATTACTTTTTCTGAGTTCACTCCAAATTTTTTTTCTATGTCATCCTCAGTTATAAATTTATTCTTCATGGGATCATAAATTCGAACGTTTTTTTTATATAATTGCATCAGATCTTTATCGGAGGAAACTATTGTTACCTTTGCTCCTGATTTTATTATCTTATCAGTATAGGTTGCTATTAAATCGTCAGCTTCGTAATTTATTAATTCTAATGATGGTAAATTGAAAGCTAAAACAGATTTTCTTATAAATTCAAATTGTGGTATCAAATCCTCTGGGGCCTCAGATCTATTTGCCTTGTATTCTTTATAAATTTCATTTCTAAAAGTTTTTCTTGCTGAATCAAAAATTACCGCAAAATGGGTTGGTTTTTGTAAATTTTGAATCGATTTTGAGTCCTCGAGTAATTTAAAAAGCATACTGCAAAAACCACTAACTGCACCTGTCGGAAGACCATCACTTTTTCGACTTAAAGGTGGAAGCGCGTAATAAGCTCTAAAAATATAACCTGAGCCATCAACAAGATAAAAATGGTCTGTTTTTTTTATTTTACTCATTAAATTTTAAAATTATATTAATGACATTATCCTTTAATCTCTTAAAAAAAAATAATTTATTGATAATTAAATTTATATATAGATTATTTTCAAAAATAAGAGTATTATTTTTCTATGCAGTTAATAGAGCAAAACACGCATTCAAAAATCATAAAATATTTGTTAGCAATAATATTAGGTTCAATCTTAATAACAATATCTGCTAAAATTAAGATTCCTTTTTATCCAGTCCCAATGACAATGCAAACTTTTGTAGTTCTATTAATAGGAATTTGTTTTGGGTATCGTATAGGTATCGCGACTATTTTAGTCTATTTATTAGAAGGAATTATTGGTCTACCAGTTTTTTCTAACTCTCCAGAAAGAGGTGTGGGATTCATATATTTTACAGGTCCAACAATGGGTTATTTAATTGGTTTTATTTCAGCCTGTTTTCTTGCGTCTTACATCAAAGCAGAGGACAATCTATTTTTAATATTTTTTAAATTAATACTATCGGTAAGCACAATTTATATTCTTGGAATTTTATGGTTAGGAGTCGTTATAGGATGGGATAAACCATTATTTCAACTTGGAGTAATGCCATTTTTATTAGCTGAATTATTTAAGATTGTATTGTTGACAATTATTGCTAAAAAAATTTTACGTTTTAGAAAATTATTTAGGTGATCTTTTAGAAAGAATTCTTTGTAAAGTTCTTCGATGCATCTTAAGCCTTCTTGCTGTCTCAGATACATTTCTATTACACAATTCGAAAACTCTATGAATATGTTCCCACTTAACTCTATCTGCAGACATGGGATTTTCAGGAGGTGCAGCCTTTTTTGCAGGATCAGCAAGTAAAGCCTTTTCAACATCGTCAGCATCAGCTGGTTTAGCTAAATAGTCTATTGCTCCTTCTTTTATTGCCGCTACTGCTGTTGGAATATTTCCATAACCTGTTAACATGATAATTCTGCTTGATGAATTAGATGTCTGAATTTCTTTGACAACTTCTAATCCATTGCCATCACCTAATCTTAGGTCAACAACAGCGAATCCGGGTTTTTTTGTTTTTACCGAATCGATTCCTTTTTGTACACCTTCAGCTTGAAATACCTCAAAACCCTTCTTTTCCATCGCTCGCGCCAATCTTTCCCTAAAAGGATTATCGTCATCCACAATTAATAGTGATTTATTATCAAAATCAGCCAAATTTTGAAGTACTGTATCGTTTTTCATAAGACAGTATATGGACATTTTTTTCCACAATTCAATAGTTAATTATTTGCTTTACATTGAATAACTATTGAATTAATTGCTCGGTTTATTAAAGTTTTTTAATTAAATAAAAAGACTTTTTTTTGTTAAATTTTTTTTAGGGGGCATTAAAAATGCAAAAATTTAAGTCAGTTGAAGAATTAGTTAATCAACTGAAACCTGATAAACCAGTTTATTGTATTAGAAAGAATTCTATTCTTTCGGCATCAAAATTTTTTCAAAAGAAATTTCCGGGTAAAATTTTATATGCAATCAAAACTAATCCTCATTCTGAGGTAGTTAAAACTCTAATTAAAAGTGGTATTGATCAATTTGACGTTGCTTCAATAGATGAAATAAAAGCAGTAAGAAAATTTAGTCAAAAAGCAAAATGCTCCTATATGCATACAGTAAAAAGTAGAGAAAGTATTAGCGAAGCATATTTTAAATATGGGGTAAGGACTTTTGCACTAGATACAAAAGATGAATTAATAAAAATTATAGAGAGTACCTGTGGTGCTAAAGATCTTGAATTATTTGTCAGGGTGGCGGTTTCTAACGAGCATGCCGAAATTGATTTATCAAAAAAATTTGGTGCAGCACAGTCCGAAGCTATTGGCTTATTAAGACTGACTAAACTACACTCAAAAAAAATTGGTTTAAGTTTTCATGTTGGCTCACAATGCATGCATCCAATCTCTTACGCAAAGGGAATTTCAGAAATAAAGAGCATTATAAAGAAAACCAAGATAGTCCCAGATTTTATAAATGTTGGAGGAGGTTTTCCAACAATATATCCAGATCTAATTCCACAATCCTTAGATAATTATTTTAATGAGATAAAAATTTGTTTAGATGATCTTAACTTAAAAAGTTTACCAGAAATAATTTGTGAACCAGGAAGAGCACTTGTTGCTGAAAGTGGTTCTACAATAGTAAGAGTGAATTTAAGAAAAAAACAAAAACTCTACATTAACGATGGTACTTATGGAACTCTTTTTGATGCTGGTACACCTAACATTGTTTTTCCATCTAAAATGATCAAAGACAATACTAACAAAATTATATCAAAAAAATTAACTGCATTTGATTTCTATGGCCCAACTTGTGATAGTATGGATTATATGAAAGGACCTTTTCTTTTACCAAATAATATTAAAGAAAATGATTACATTGAACTTGGTCAACTAGGAGCTTATGGTCTAACATTCAGAACACAGTTTAACGGTTTTTATTCTAACGAAATATATGAAGTTGAAGATAGCCCAATAATGACACTTTATAGTAAAGACATTAATAAAGCTACTTTGGTTGCTTAATGTCAGAAAATAAAAACCTAGGTCATAATAGAAAAAAAGATTTTTTAAATAATCCTATTGAACATATTGATATTACATCATTCGACTCAAGAAAAATTATTAATTCTATGGAAAAAATGTCTTTTGTTTCAAGGGAAACAGCTAAAGCTGCAAAAATTTATAATGAAATGCTTAAGGATAAAAACTGTACAATTTTTTTAACATTGGCTGGCTCAACTTCTGCTGCAGGATGTATGAATATCTATAAAGACCTAGTTAAATATAATATGGTCGATGCTATTGTTGCAACTGGGGCATCAATAATTGATATGGATTTTTTTGAGGCATTGGGCTTTAAACATTATCAAGGATCTCAATTTGAAGATGATACTGAACTTAGAAAAAATTATATCGATAGAATTTACGACACGTATATTGATGAGGATGAACTTCAAATTTGTGATAAAAAAATTTGTGAAATTGCTGATAGTTTAGAACCTAAAAGTTACACCTCTAGGGAATTTATTAAGGAAATGGGAAGATATCTAAAGAAGAACTCGAAAAAAAAAGAGTCATTGATTGAAACTGCTTATGATAATGATGTTCCGATATTCTGTCCAGCATTTACAGATTCAAGTGCTGGTTTTGGTTTAGTTATTCATCAAGAGAAAAACCCTAAGAATCATATTACAATAGACTCAATTAGAGAGTTTAGAGAATTGACTGAAATAAAGATTCAATCAAAAGGCTCTGGCTTATTTATGATTGGTGGAGGGGTACCAAAAAATTTTATCCAAGATACTGTTATCTGTGCAGAACTTTTAGGTAAAAATGTCGAAATGCATAAGTATGCGGTCCAGATAACTGTAGCAGACTCGAGAGATGGTGCATGCAGTAGCTCAACACTAAAAGAGGCAAGTTCTTGGGGTAAAGTCGATGTTACAAAAGAACAAATGGTATTTGCTGAAGCGACAAGTGTTTTGCCATTAATTACAAGCGATGCTTATCACAATGGTGAGTGGAAAAATAGAGAACGAAAAAAGTTTTCAAAAATTTTTAGGTAAAATTTGAAATATCTAAACAATAAAAGAGGTTTTTTAGGAATAGACAACAAATTTACTTATAAAGAAAAAGCTATAATAGTTCCCTATGGGTTGGAAAAAACTGTCAGTTATGGCGGAGGAACTAAAAATGGTCCTAAAGAGATTATAAAAGCTTCTCATCAAGTAGAATTATATGATGAAGAATTAAATTGTGAACCATATAAATTTATTGGCGTCAAAACCTTAAAACCATTCAAAATTGAAAAAAATATCAGAAAAGCCCTAAGTAAATTATCATTAATAAATAGAGAAATTTTAAAAAAGAATCTTTTTCCGATGACTTTTGGTGGAGAACATTCAATTACCCCAGGGTGTATTGCACCTTTTGCAAAAAAATATAAAAAAGTTTGTATTTTACATTTTGATGCACATGCAGATTTAAGAAATAGTTATAATAATGAAAAGTTTTCTCATGCATCGGCTATTAGAAGGTGTCTTGATTATGAAAATATATCTATAATATCTTTTGGGATTAGAAATATTTCAAAAAATGAAATTTCCTTTTTAAAAAAAAATAAGTCAAGAATAAAGATTTTTTGGGCTAAAGATAAAGAACAATGGAAATTAAAAGAATTTAAAAAACTTATAAAAAATAAAACTGTATATTTAACTTTTGATGTTGATGGACTTGACTCAAGTATAATGCCCGCAACCGGAACTCCTGAGCCTGGTGGTTTATTATGGGATGAAGTGTTAAAGATAATCAAAGTAGCTGCAAAAAATTGTAATATTGTAGGAGCAGATATTAATGAATTATCCCCAATTAAAGGATTTAATTCTTACAATTTTTTAGTAGCAAAACTAGCCTACAAAATTTTAGCTTATAAATTTTTTTACGAAAATTAAATAGGTTTAAATGTTTTTAAAAGTAGTCTAAAGGGAACAAGCATTATTAGTGCAACAATTATTTTAACTGATAAATCTCCTAAAGAAAGAGTAAACCAAGGTATTCCTGTCCCGTAGAATGATATAGAAAAAAATAAAAATGTATCAATTATTGAACCAATCAGAGATGATGTTAAAGGAGCTATATACCATTTCCTTTTTCTTAAATTATCGAATATTTGAACATCAATCAGTTGTGCAGTTAAAAAAGCTGCCCCAGAACCAATTGCAATTCTAATCGATATAAGGTCTGCAAAATTTGTAGAAAACAAAACTGTAAATCCAATTCCTATTATAAAACCAAAATAAACTATTTTTCTTGCAATAATTTTGCCAAAAGATCGATTTGCTAAATCTGTTATCAGAAAAGCAATCGGATAACTAAAAGCTCCATAAGTTAACAAATTATTCAGACCAAAATGATTTATAGGAAACTGAACAAGATAATTTGATGAAAGAACAACAACCCCCATCAAAAATGATAGGAAAGTGAAAGATTTTAACATTAAGCTGATTTAGATTGAATTTTTTTTTTTTGGAAAGGTGATTTTATTAGAATATTTTTTTTTATCTTAATCAACCTTGGGGATAAATTTTTATTTTTTACAGTTTTTAAAAATTCATCAAAACTTCCTTTTTTATCAACAGATCTAACACCTGCATTACTTACATTTAATTTTAGACTTCTTTTAAGTAGCTCGCTTTTAAACTTTACCTTTTTTAAATTTGGTAAAAATCTTCTTTTAGTTTTATTATTAGCATGACTTACGTTATGACCTTTCATTGGAATTTTACCAGTAAGTTCGCATTTTTTTGACATAGTATTGGACTGTATAAGGTTAGATAATAGTTGCGTCAAGTTTAATAGATTAAGATGAGGTTTTTTTTCCAATAATTTCACTAAAATTCTTCACACCATCTTTTAATAATAATTCCCTAAGCTCTTTTTTTATCATGTTTACAATATTTGGGCCCCTATAAACCATACCAGTATAAAGCTGGACGTAGTTTGCCCCAGCCAAAAATTTTTCATAAGCACTTTTTCCAGAGTCTACACCTCCTACACCTATAATCTTTATTTTGCCATTAAGAATCTTATAAAATTTTTTGATCAATTCTGTAGATTTTTGTTCAATTGGTTTACCTGATAAGCCTCCTTTTTGATGTTTCTGTAAACTAACTAACTCGTCTCTAGACGCATCTGAAGTGTTAGACAAAATTACAGCTTCTATATTATTTTTTAAAAGGACTTCTGAAATTTCTTTTACTTCATTATCCATTATATCTGGTGAAACTTTTACAACAATTGGAACTTTTGATTTCAAATTTTTCTTTTCATTATTAATTGAACTTAATAAATCATTTAATTTTGATACATCATGAAAATTTCTTAAATTTTCTGTATTAGGTGATGAAATATTAATTGTGATATAATCTGCAACTTCATGAAACATTTTTAAGCAATCTAAATAATCTTTAAATCTATCTTTTGAATCTTTATTGGGTCCAATATTGACTCCAAGCAAACCTATTTGATTGTTCGATTTAATTCGTTCTAAAATATTTTTTGCCCCAAGGTTGTTAAATCCTAATCTATTAATTAAAGCATTATCCTCTGTAAGTCTAAATACTCTTGGCTTTGGGTTGCCAAATTGTTTCAATGGAGTAATTGTTCCAACTTCAACAAAACTAAAACCAAGCTTAAATAATGAGTTATATACTTCTGCATTTTTATCAAAGCCTGCTGCCATTCCAATAGGATTATCTAAATCCTTATTAAATAACTTTGTTTTAAACAAAGGATCGTCTCTGTCTTGACCCAATATATTTGGAACGAAATTAAATTTTAAAGATTTAATAGCAAGACTATGAGCTGTTTCTGGATCTAACTTAAAAATTAACGATCTTAAATTTGAAAACATTATTTAATTTTATTTATTATAAGATCTTTTGTTTCTTTGACACCAAAAAAACTTATAAAAA
>MDTG01320451.1_pt1 | contig 11228 bp, 8 predicted proteins | sample 811421 | NCBI WGS metagenome assembly MDTG01 (sample SAMN05326645, study PRJNA326480) | marine metagenome | isolation source: seawater | place: Pacific Ocean: South East | collected 2011
ACTGCTGCTGCTTTAGCTTATGGTTTAGATAAAAAGACTTCTGATTCAAAAATTGCAGTTTTTGATTTAGGCGGTGGTACATTTGACATCTCCATTCTTGAGTTGGGTGATGGTGTTTTCGAAGTCAAATCAACTAATGGAGATACTCACTTGGGTGGTGATGACTTTGATTTAGCCATTATTAATTGGTTAGTCAACTCATTTAAAGAACAAGAGGGTGTTGATTTAAAAGAAGATCCAGCTGCTTTACAAAGATTGAAAGAAGCCGCTGAAAAAGCTAAAATAGAACTTTCTTCTAGTTCTCAAACTGAAATTAACTTGCCTTATGTAACTGCTACATCTTCTGGGCCTAAGCATTTAGTTAAAACATTATCTAGATCAGAATTTGAAAAAATATGTGATGACTTAATTCAGCGCTCTTTAGCTCCTTGTAAGCAAGCTATTAGTGATGCTAATTTAAGTCCTAGTGATATAGATGAAGTTATTCTTGTGGGAGGATCTACTAGGATTCCTGCTATTCAAAAAGTTGTAAAAGATTTTTTTGGTAAAGATCCTTCTAAAGGTGTTAATCCTGATGAGGTTGTGGCAGTAGGTGCTGCGATTCAAGGTGGAGTACTATCAGGTGATGTAAAAGATGTATTATTATTAGATGTTACTCCTTTATCATTAGGTATAGAAACTATGGGCGGGGTTATGACTAAATTAATTGAATCAAACACCACTATACCTACAAAAAAATCTGAAGTATTTTCAACTGCTGCTGATAACCAACCAGCTGTAGATATTCATGTTTTACAAGGTGAAAGACCTATGTCTAAAGATAATAAAACTATAGGTAGATTTCAATTGTCTGATATTCCTCCTGCACCTAGAGGAGTTCCTCAAATTGAGGTTACTTTTGATATTGATGCAAATGGAATGATTAATGTTTCTGCGAAAGATAAGGCAACTAATAAGGAGCAAAAAATTGTTATTGAGGCATCATCTGGATTAAGTCAAGAAGAAATAGAAAAAATGAAAAAAGAAGCAGAAGCTAATGCTGAGAGTGATAAAAAAATTAAAGAAGAGGTAGATAAATTAAATGCTGCTGACACTTTGATATTTAGCACTGAAAAACAATTAAAAGAACATGGTGATAAGTTACCAAGTGAAAAAAAACAAGCTATTGAAGAAGGTTTAACTAGCTTAAAAAAAGCACACGGTGAAAAAGATTTATCATCTATTGATTCTGCAATGGATTCACTCAATAAGTCTTGGCAAGCTGCTTCTGAAGAAATGTATAAAGCTACACAGTCAAATGATAAAAATACTGACGATAAAAAAGAGAGTAAAAATGAAGATGATGTTACTGATGTAGATTTTGAAGAGGTGAAAGAAGATAAATAAAATCACTTAAATTGATTGATAAAAGAGGTTCATTTTGGACCTCTTTTATTTTTTAAGGCAAAGTAAACTTTTTTTCAAGTTCTTGAACGTAGTTTCTAAAGTCTTTATCAGTGTCAACTAAATTGTTAACTGTTTTACATGCATGAAGTACAGTTGCATGATCTTTTCCTCCACATCTGGCGCCTATATTTGCTAATGATGATTTTGTTAATTGTTTTGAAAAATACATTGCTAATTGTCGAGCTTGGACAATATTTCTTTTTCTGGTTTTAGATTTTAATGTGTCTATTGATAAATCAAAATAGTCACAAATAACTTTTTGTATATAATCAATTGATACTTCTCTTGTAGTATTTTTAACAAATCTATCAATCATTTCTCTTGCAAGAGAAATTGTTATTTCTTTTTTATTGAGGGATGCTTGAGCTAATAGTGATATTAGTGCTCCTTCTAGTTCTCTAATATTTGTTGAAATACTATATGCGAGATACTCAATTACATCATCCCCAATGTCAATACCATCTAAGTATATTTTTTTCTTTAAAATTGCAATTCTTGTTTCCAAATCAGGTTGTTGAAGATCTGCTGATAATCCCCATTTAAATCTAGATAGTAATCTTTGCTCCATTCCTGTTAAATCAACAGGAGCGCGATCAGAAGTTAGAATAATTTGTTTGTTATTTTGATGTAGATGATTAAAAATATGAAAAAATATGTCTTGTGTTTTTTCTTTTGATGAAAAAAATTGAACATCGTCAATGATTAAAACATCAACCATTTGATAAAAATGAGAAAAGTCATTTCTTGTATTATTTCTTATAGATTCAATAAATTGCTGAGTAAATTTTTCAGCAGAAACGTATAAGATAGTTTTCGTTGGATGTAATTCCTTAATTTTAATACCAATAGCATGAGCTAGATGAGTTTTTCCAAGTCCAACACCACCATATATCAATAATGGATTAAAAGAGGTTCCTGCTGGTTTTTGAGCTACAGCAAATCCAGCAGACCTAGCTAATCTATTACAAGATCCTTCAATAAAATTGTCAAATGAATAATTGCTATTGAGTTGTGAATTAATTTGTATTTTTTTTAACCCTGGAATGATAAATGGGTTTTTGAATTTTTTTTCTAGTGCCTGAATTGGAATATTTCGAGAAGGGTTTTGTTTAATTTGACTATTTGAGCTAGGTATTTGCACCGAATAAGAGCTTTGCTCACTATGATTCATTACAACATTATAAAGCAGTTTCCCTTCGTTGCCAAGTTCTTTTTTGATTGCACTTTTTATTAAATCTAAATAATTTTCTTCAATCCATTCGAAAAAAAATTTACTTGGAACCTCAACAGTGAGAGTTGAGTTTTTAATTTTTATTGGCTTTATGGGTTTAAACCATGTTTCAAAACTTTCTTTATTAATATTATCTTCGATAAAGACAAGGCATTTATTCCAAATATTTACGGGGGTAGAATCCATTTATTTTTTTTCTTCTTTACTAAATATAACAGTGATTTAGCATCTTGGGCTTTTAGGCTCTTGGGCTAGGATCAAATCTGGATGTAAATGTGTGAAGAAAAAAGTTTAAAAAAAAATTTTTTTACTATTGTTTTTTAATTTTTTTAGACTTAAATTATGGACCATTAATTGGAATAATCATTCCAAGTTGTTTGATAAGATATATAATTCATCTTTACCGCAATATTTGACATTTTTTTTCATCTTGATAGATTCTTTTAGTATACTTAGATTTGGTCCTTTAATTCCATTATTTATGTTAATTAAACTTCTAAAAACTCTTGCTTCATCCCATAGTTCCTCTTCAATAAATTTATTTATTAAAATTGAACCTCCCTCAACCATTATACTATTAATGCCCATATTAAATAACAATGATAATATATGTTTTAAAAGTGTTGTGTTAATGAGTAATTCTTTGTTAATATTTATATATTTTATGTTTTTTGTACTTTTTTTATTTTGAGTATTAAAAATTATTGTTTTTGTTTCATTATTGAGAATATTAAATTTTCCATTTATAATTTTATTAGTTCTATCAATAATTATTCTTGTGGGATTTTTGCCTTTGATGTATCTTGTTGTTAATGATGGATTATCACAAACAACTGTTTGACTACCAACCATAATACCATCTACCTCATTTCGCCATGTATGAGATAATTTTAAACTATCAATCCCACTAATTTTTCTTATACCTTTAGTTGTGTCATTAATATATCCATCGCTTGATTCTGCCCATTTAAGTATTATATAAGGTTTTATCCGTTTTTTTTGTTGATTAAAATAATTCTCATTTAATTTATATGCTTCTTTTTTTAGTATTCCAGTAATAACATTTGTATGTTTTTTTAATATTGCCAATCCTCTACCATTAACCATTTTAAAAGGATCAAGATTGGCTATTACAACTTCTTTTATTTTATATTTAATGATAACATTTGTACATGGAGGAGTTTTTCCATAGTGTGAACATGGTTCAAGGTTAACATATAGTGTGGAGTGTTTTAATATACTTTTATTTTTTATTTTTTTTATTGCATTTATTTCGGCATGATCGGCTCCAAATCTATCATGATATCCTTCAGCAATAATTTTATTTTCATGTACAATTACACATCCAACTAATGGATTAGTTTTAACTTTTTTTAGACCTAGTTTGGCTAGTTCTAAACATTTTTTCATAAATTTTTCATGATTTTTCACAGTTTTAAATTAATTTTTTTTTTTTGAAATTCATTATTTATTTATGACAACAGTAGATTTATATAAAAAAAAGATGTTTTCTAATCTGTCAGACGTGTTTTCAATAAATGAGATACATTCTATTTGGATTAATTGGGTGGTTAGAGACATACTTATAATTTCGTTAGAGGATTATTATACATCCAATTTCTCATTAAAAAAACAACAAGTAAATAAAATCAATAATTTAATTAATTACTTGTCTGATAATAAACCAATACAGTATTTTTTTGGGTTTACTTATTTTATGAACAATAAATATTATGTTAATAATTCAGTATTAATTCCTAGACCTGAAACAGAGGAGTTGGTTAATATAGTTTTAGGTTTAATAAATAAAAATAAGCAATATACTATATTAGACATTGGTACTGGAAGTGGGTGTATAGCTATAAGTATAGATAAGCTTAATAATACTAGAACTTTTGCTGTAGATAATTCTAATGACGCTTTATCTGTAGCTAGAAAAAATAATTTTCTTCATCAAACTCATGTTGAATTTCAATTATTAGATATAATTGAACAGTGTAATATGATTTTTACCGAAAAGCTTGATTTTATTATAAGTAATCCTCCATATGTTCTAAATAAAGAGGTTCCAATTAATTCAAATGTATTATTTGAACCATATAGTGCAATTTTTGTAAGTGATTCAAACCCCTTAGTTTTTTATCAAAAAATATTAAAATTTTCAAAGAAAAATTTAATTTCTGGTGGAAAAATAGTTTTCGAAATTAATCCATTGTTTGTTAATCAACTAGTAAAGCTGATAACAAGTTTTGATTATAATAATATTGAAATAATAAATGATTTTAATGAAAAAAAAAGATTTATAATTGTAAATTCCTAAAAGATGAATTTAGATTTTGAAAACATAGAAAATACTATAATCCAATTAAGAGAAAAACTACATTATCATAATCATCTTTATTATGTTTTAGATTCTCCAATTATTAGAGACTATGAATATGATAAAATGATGAGTGAATTAAATGAATTAGAATTAAAGTACCCTCAATTTTATGATTCACTTTCTCCAACAAAAAGAGTTGGGGGTTCATTATTAAATAAATTTGAGTCTGTTGAACATATTAATCCAATGTTATCATTATCTAATACTTATTCTAGAAAGGATTTAATTGATTTTGATAACAGAGTAAAAAAACATCTTTCTTTTGATCATGTTGAGTATAGTTGTGAGCTGAAGTACGATGGGGTTGCCATTTCATTAATTTATGAAAATGGTACATTTATTCGAGCTGTAACTAGGGGGGATGGTGTTTTTGGTGATGATGTTACAGAAAATGTAAAAACTATTAAATCTATTCCCTTATTGCTGTTTAATAATTATCCTAAATATTTAGAAATTAGAGGTGAAATATTTATAAATAAAAAAGATTTTGATAAAATAAATTTAAATAGAACAAAAAAAAATTTAAATGTATATGCAAATCCAAGAAATCTAGCTTCAGGAAGTTTGAAGTTATTAGATAGTTCTAAAGTGTCATCCAGAAATTTACAGTGTGTTTTATATTCTGTATATAGCGAAGAATTTAATAACTATACTCATTTTGAAAATTTAAAATTTGCAAGTAAATGGGGTTTTAGGATTCCTAAAAAGTTAAAATTATGTCATAAAATTGATGAAATTATGAATTTTATTAATGATTGTGAATCTATAAGAAATAATCTTCCATTTGAGATTGATGGTATTGTTGTGAAAGTAAATAATCTATCTCATCAAAATATTTTAGGAAATACTTCAAAAGCTCCAAGATGGGCTATTTCATATAAATTTCAAGCTCAACAAGTTTTAACAAAGTTAAATAATGTAAAATATCAAGTTGGTCGAACAGGCGCTGTTACACCAGTTGCATGTTTGGAGCCGGTAAAGCTTGCAGGTAGTATAGTTAGTCGAGCTACATTACATAATCAAGACTTCATTCAATCGTTAGATTTAAAAATTGGAGACAGTGTATATATTGAAAAAGGAGGTGATGTTATACCTAAAGTATCATCTGTAAATATAAATCTGAGAAATAAATTTTGTCAAGACATTAACTTCATATCACACTGTCCATATTGTAATTCTTTGCTAATTAGAAAGAATGATGAATCTAATTATTACTGTAATAATTTTAATAATTGCTTACCACAAAAAAAAGCACAGATTTCTCATTTTATTTCAAGAGATGCAATGAATATTAATACTCTTGGTTTAAAAACTATTGATTTGTTATTTAGAAATAATTTAATTAATAATATTGCCGACTTATATGATCTCAAGATCGAACACTTAATTCCTTTAAAAGGTTTTGGTGAAGTATCTAAATCTAGAAAAAAAGCAGAAAAAATTATTCTAAGTATAGAAAAATCAAAAGAAAATTCATTTCATAATTTATTATATGGTTTAGGAATTAGGCATGTAGGAAAGACAATATCTAAAAAAATAGTTGATTATTGCTTATCTATTGACAATTTATTAAAGTTAACTTTTGATGAATTAGTAGAAATTGAAGATGTTGGTGATAAAGTAGCAGAAAGTATAATTAAATATTTTTCTGATTATGATCATTTAGATATTATAAATAGATTAAGAGCTCATAAACTAGTATTAAATTCAAAACAATATATTTTAAAATCAACTTGTTTAAAAGATCTTGTATTTGTTGTTTCTGGCACTTTTCCAATTTCAAGGAATGAGTTAAAAGAAATTATTGAAGAGAATAATGGTAAAATCACTAGTTCTATTTCTTCTGTAACTGATTATTTAATTGCTGGTGATAATATGGGTCTGAAGAAAAAAGAAAAGGCCTTAGATTTGGGCGTGAAGATTATATCTTTATATGAATTTAAATCTATGTTAAGATAGATTATATTAAATTTAGTATTATGATTAAATTCTTTAGAGGTAAAATTAGAGACTTTGTTTTTACTAAAATTATTAATAATTCTCAAAGAAGAAAGTCCTTAATGACCTTAACTAATTCTAAAGTAATTGGCATCTTATTTAATGCTGATGATGTTCAGGATATATTACATGTTAAGTCATTTATAAAGTATTTAGTATCTAAAAACATTGAAGTTCATGTTTTAGGTTTTGTAAATTCTAATAATATGGACTCTATTCATCTTTCTTCTTTACATTTTAATTATTTTAATAAAAATGATCTTAATTTTATTGGTATTCCTCATACAATTATTCCAAAATCTTTCCATAATCGATATTATGATATATTAATAAATTTTTCAGTGTCAGATAGTTTTCCTATTAAATATTTAGCGGTTAAAAGTGATGCTGCCTACAAGGTTGGACCTTATAATAATAAAAGTAATTCATATTATGATTTAATGATTAAATTAAAGTTAGATTCAATCGAATATTTTATTCAAAATGTAGTACATTATTTAGAGTTAATTGATAAAAACAATGAGAAATAAAAAATTAAAAGGTACAGGTGTTGCATTAATTACACCTTTTTTGGAAGACTATAGAATTGATTTTCAATCTTTAGATAATTTAATTGATAGTTTAATTGATTATGTTGATTATTTTGTTGTATTAGGTACCACAGCAGAATCATCTACTTTGTCTATAGATGAACAATATGGTGTCATTGAATTTATAAGTAAAAAAGTTCAAAATCGTATACCTCTAGTTTTAGGAGTTGGTGGAAATAATACTAATTATATAATAAACAGAATTAAAGAACTCAATTTAGAATCTTTTGAGGCAATTCTTTCTGTTGTTCCATATTATAATAAACCTACTCAACAGGGTTTAATAGCCCATTATTCCTCTATTGCCGAAATATCTCCGGTTGATATTATTTTGTATAATGTGCCTTCACGTACTTCTCTTAATATGTCAGCTGAGTCAATTGGTTTTTTAGCCCATAAATATCCAAATATTATAGGAGTTAAGGATGCTTCCGGAAGTATAGAAGGATGTATGTCTTTATTTCATATGTGTCCTGATGATTTTATGATTATTTCAGGGGATGATAAAATGACATTTCCAATACTTACTTTAGGAGGTGCAGGAGTTATTTCTGTTCAAGCAATGTCTTTCCCGCTGATATTTTCAAAAATGGTTCAATATGTATTTGAAGGAAAGTTAAATGAAGCAAGAAAATATCATTTTAAGTTGCTTAATTCTGTTGATATGTTTTATATAGAGGGTAACCCTGCTGGAGTAAAAGCAGCACTCCATATTCAAGGAATAATTAGTTCGAATCAGGTTAGATTACCTTTGTTGAAAATGAGTCCAAACAATGCTGCTAAATTCAAAAAATTTTTAAATTAATATTTTATAATAAAAAATATATTAAGTCGTTGATTTGATAACTATAATTTAATAGTTTTGTTTTTTTTTAATGTAAAATATATTTTAAATTATGATAACTAAAGATATTGAATTAATTGATCAGAAAATATCAAGAGAAAGTGCATTTATTGATGAACTTTTTTCTGAAATTAATAAGGTAATAATTGGTCAACAACCAATGATTGAAAGGTTGTTAATTGGTCTTCTAGGCTCTGGTCATATTTTATTAGAAGGAGTTCCTGGTTTAGCTAAAACACTTGCAATTAACACATTGTCTCAAACTATAAAAGGTGATTTTAATAGAATTCAATTTACACCTGATTTATTACCATCTGATGTGATTGGCACATTGGTATACAATATAAAAGATGGTGAATTTAAAATTAAAAAAGGTCCTATATTTTCAAATTTTATATTAGCTGATGAGATTAATAGAGCACCTGCAAAGGTTCAAAGTGCATTGCTTGAAGCGATGCAAGAAAAGCAAGTAACTATTGGTGATGAAACATATATACTAAACGAACCTTTCTTAGTATTAGCTACTCAAAATCCAGTTGAACAAGAGGGTACATATCCATTGCCTGAAGCTCAAACTGATCGATTTATGTTGAAAACAATTATTGATTATCCTACTAAAGAAGATGAGCAATTAATTATTAGAAGCAATTTATCTAACATAAAGAAGAAAATTAAACCTGTTGTTTCAATTAGTAAAATTTTAAAGTCTAGGGATTTAATTAATGAAATTTACATGGATCCAAAAATAGAAAACTACATACTTGATATAGTTTTTGCAACTAGGTATCCTGAAAAATATAATTTATCTGATTTGAAAGATTTTATAAATTTTGGTGCATCTCCAAGAGGGAGCATTAATCTTGCAAAGTCTGCGAAGGTTTATGCTTTTATTAAGAGGAGAGGGTATGTTGTGCCAGAGGATGTGAGATCAGTATGTCATGATGTTCTTAGACATAGAATTGGTTTATCATATGAAGCTGAAGCTGAAAATATTACCACTGAACAAGTGATTGATAAAATTTTAAATTCAATTGAAGTACCTTAAATGGAAACATCGGATTTATTAAAAAAAGTTAGAAAAATTGAGATAAAAACAAAGAGGTTAACTAGTAATCTATTTACTGGTCAATATCATAGTGCCTTTAAAGGTAAAGGTATGTTATTTAGTGAAGTTAGAAAATATGTTCCAGGGGATGATGTAAGAGATATTGATTGGAATGTAACGGCTAAATTATCTGAACCATATGTTAAGGTTTTTGAAGAAGAGAGAGAGCTAACTATGATGCTATTAATTGACCTTTCATCTTCTGAAATGTTTGGTTCTGGCTCTATGCTTAAAAAAGACCTTATTGTCGAGCTAAGTGCAGTATTAGCATTCTCAGCCATGCAGAATAATGATAAAGTAGGGGTTATGTTGTTTACTGATGAAATTGAATTATTTATTCCCCCTAAAAAAGGAAAAAAACATGTGTTAAGGATTATTAGAGAATTACTTAAATTTGAGGTTAAAGGTGTGCAAACTGATATAAGTAATGCATGTCAATACTTTAATAATGTAGTGAAGAAAAAGTCAATTGCTTTTTTAATATCTGATTTTTTAGATAAAGATTATGCCAGATCATTGAGAATGGTTGCTAAAAAACATGATTTAACTGGTGTTAGAATTTTTGATCAAATGGAAAAAAAACTTCCATCTTTGGGTTTAGGACTTTTTGCTAATTTAGAAAGTAAAAATAATTATTGGTTAGATACATCAAGTCCAATAATTCAAAAGTTTATTAATGAAGAATATAATAATAATTTGAATTATTGTAAGGATTCTTTTTTGAGAACAGGTTCTTCTTTAATAAATATATCTACACATGATTCGTATGTTTATAAATTGTTAGATTTTTTCAAGAATAGATAATGAAAATATTTTTATTTATTTTTTTAACGCCGTTTTTTATTTCACCTCAAGATAGCTATGTGCATCTTGATACATCATTATTAAGAATAGGTGAACAATTTAATTTAACAGTAAGATTATATGAGGATAATGTTGATAGTATCATTTTTCCTAATTTAGATAGTTTATTTTTAGATTTCGAATTACTAAATGAAACTCAATTGGAATATAATATTTCGCCAGATTCATTTAGTTTCAAAACATATACCTTAACTTCATTTGATACAGGTTTATTTGTTCTTCCTAAGTTACCTATAATACAATCCGATTATGATACATTATTTCTTCAAAGTGGTGTTGTGAGGTTTGTGGCTCAGCCTGTTGATACAACAAATAATTTTTTTGATATTAAACCACCCAAAGATATCAAATTTAGTATTAAAGAAATATTTAAGTATTATCCTTATATATTAATAATATTAATGTTGATATTTTTATTCTATTTGTATAGAAGGTTTTTTAAAAAAACAACCCAAGTTGAGACAAACAATTCAATTCAGGTGCCTATTGATATTGAATTTTTAAATAGAGTTAAATTATTAAAGAAGAAAAAATACATATCCAAAAAAGAATATCAACTATTTTACATAGAGTTGTCCGAAATTTTTAGGGGGTTTGTAGAGGCTCGCTTTAATGTTTTGGCTTTAGAGTCATCTACTTATGAATTAAAGCTCATATTATCTGAGTTAAAAATAAAAGATGATTGGATTTCTTCTTTTCTTAGAGTTTCTGATATTGTTAAATTTGCTAAGGGAACACCAAATGATGATGAAAGTTTGAGTTTTTTA
>MDTG01117142.1_pt1 | contig 11227 bp, 12 predicted proteins | sample 811421 | NCBI WGS metagenome assembly MDTG01 (sample SAMN05326645, study PRJNA326480) | marine metagenome | isolation source: seawater | place: Pacific Ocean: South East | collected 2011
AATTTGCAATATCAGCGCGATATACCAAGTTGAGCTCATGATAAATACTACCTTTTTTACCCCAGCCGCACTCTAAGTCTCCAAAAAATTTTAGATCGTTCACATGTAGATACATCTCCTCTAATATTTCTCTTAGTTTGATTCCCTTAAAATCACTAGCAAAAATAATTTTTGTTTGTTGAGGATGTTACTCAATTTTGCGTAGATGAGCATGTAAAGGAATTCAGCAGGTGTAACACACCAGACTTTCAAAAAAGGGATAGCTTCTGCTTCTGATTCTAGAGCGATAATAATTAAAGCATCTTTTATATTTTTTAGAATAATTAAAGCTCACGCACAAAAAAATTAGAAGTAAATGAAGGAATCTTTTAAGTTCGTTTTTTTTGATCTGAAAAAGGACCGAGTTTATTTTGGCAAAAAGTTTGTTTTGGATTAAATTCATGATAGGTTTTTTTAGTGAAAAAATTTACCTTATAGTGTGGGAAAATTGGAATTTGTCAAATTGAGCGTTACTGGAGAAAATACCTTGCAAAAGGTGTAGATTTCAGGAAATCATAACAAGGTATCAAGGCGGCATCCTTCTTAGGTATCCTTAAAGTGTAATTCTCCTTGAATATTATCCGCATTTTACGCGTACTAAGCTTCAGTAGCCAGCTGTAATTCTCTTAAGGGGACTATCCCAAAAAAGTAGTTCTTCTATGAGTAAAGTTGCTACTGATTGTCGAAATTTGTTAAAAGTTTTAGTTTTACCTAGGACTTGAAACCAGAAGCACTGCGAGGAATCGGGGTTTCGAATCCCTACTAAAGGTTGAAATGCGGTAGCGGTTTACATTTGCCCGCACTTTAACCTCTAATTTTACAGGTATCAGAAAATTAATTAGCCCCATCCATGGTATATCCGGTGCTTACAATTGCTTTAACTCAGAAAACCTATCAATATTTTATTTTATGTAATACCGAATCTAAAAAAGCTCAAAAGCATAATCATAAAATGTTTACAGAGAACAAAAGCTAAGCCGTGAAAAAACCAATTACATCAGCTCTCAATATTTTTTTTAAGCGTAAAAAAAGCAGGAAATGCATTGCTATTTCCATTTATGAGTGTGAAACGCAAATTTCAGCAAAATTAATGGTGATTTATCAAATTTATGAATATTGTATCCAGCAAGATAGAAATCTTTTTTCAAATAAACAAGTAATTGCTAGCATGCAAATAAAAAATTTTAGTAACTTAAGTTTAAGTGTTTACAATTATATTTTTAGGATTATACCTTTTTTCAATTTAAAAAAAGGTATATAAATCGATAAAAAAATTGAGCTTTATTTAAAGATTGTGTTAATTTGTCTCTAAATTTGAAAAAATAAATAGGAGACTTTATATGTCATACATGAGTATAGTCAAAGATTCAGCCGCTTGCGCTCTAGCCCGCGGTATTAATGCACAGGTTCATGGCGCCAGCGTGATGCAAGGTGTAACAGGTAAATTAGCTATGAACGTGCCTACAGCACTTTTGTTCGATGCGTTGGTTGACACCTTTGCGGATAATTTAAGCACGAGGAGATTCAAGCCTCTATCTGAGGAAGATCTACAAGCTGAGGGCTCAGAGGGTTTAAACACTCCAGTGAGTTTAAATACTACTGCAGCAAAGATTGCAATAATATTTTTTACATCCATGGCTATTCAAAAGTTTGTAAATAAGCAGCCAATTTCAAAAATGGATATTCTTTCTCCATCCGTACTCTCGGCATTGAAATTTTATCAACTAGGAACGGAGTCTTATGCAAATAAACGCATAGAAAAATTAGCAAATATGGAAATAACTTCAGACAACGTAGAAGCTTTCAAAAATAACCTTAGTAAGCTTAGCCAGAGAGACTTGACAAGTTTTTTACAGTATATAAATCGTGGAGATGGTAGTAGTAGAGCTAATGCAATAATTGGGCAAAGGCTTGCTGAGGCTGCTAACTTCGAGTCAGTAGAAGCATTGAATGCATGGATAAAAGCTCAATCTGATAATAGTGGAGAATAATAATAACTCTGTTTACCATTAATCAGTTTAGGGGCGTTTGTCTTTTAAAATAGAACGCCCCTATTTTATTAAAACACCGTAATAATTATGTCACCCGCTCTATTAGACTCGCACTATCTTGCTACCCCCTGTACTCCAGTTAGGGATCCCAACTCTCCCCCTTGTCATAATAAATTTTTTAAACAGATATCAAGTATCGCCCAAAAATCCATAGGAACACTATCCCTACTATTTGATTACCACAGAGCACAATATCCTGTAATGCATAGTAGATTCACTGCTCACGAAAATAACAAATCAATTTTTTTTACAGAGTTTCTAGTATGCCTTCTATCTATCGGATGCTTGGTTTTTCAGGACGAGCTCCCTGAAATAAAAGCTATTAATGTTCCCTTAAAAGCATCATTACCCGATCTTTTGATACAAAATATCGTCAACCACGTTTCTGCTACGATTTTAAATAGAGCATTAATGCGATCGCTTAAAGAAAATCAGTCAAAAACTTTAAAAGACAATTTTGTTTTTCAGGTTTTTCTAGTATCTTTACAAAATTTGTTAGCCTATAAGTTTTTGAAAATTATTTTTGATAAGCATGGATATAGTGAGAGTTTGGAAGAGAAGTATAATCTTTGCGAATATTTTATGATCAACTCAATACTAGCCCTTTCCTTTGCTTTTTCTACTAATTCTACTGACCATTAAAAGAAAATAGATATACAAATTAAGAATGGTCCTGCTTTTTTGTCTCTCTTTTAGTTTTTACAGTGTATAACTTATTTTCAAAATACGAATAAACGGCAACGAGTCTAGAAACTAACATTGCTATATAAAATTGCCCCACAACTCCCTCCATTATTGCCAGGGTTTTTGCAAAATCTGAAGCGGCTACAATATCTCCATAGCCAATACATAAAATAGTTACAAAACTAAAATACATCAGTTCAGATAGTATGTGTAAGTGCGTAAGATTTTGATGGTCTAACCCCGAAAAGTCGAAAGAATCTGGAAAAACAAATAAGGTTAATGTGTAGGCAAAAGAGAATCCAAAGGCTAGCATAAAGTAGGCGCAAATAACTCCTTGTAGCGTTTCAAGTTTAACCCTTGCTGTAACAACTACTTTTTTTAAAATAGCGCTTGTGGTTCCAAATAAAAATAGGGTTGTAAGCATTAAAAAAATAAATGTGCCTACGTAAGTTGGATAAGCCAAATTGAATAATTGCGAAACAAGCGAGCAGGCGCCTGTAAAAAATGCCACAGTCCTAAAACGCTTGGTATGGTTGCAGCTAAAAACAGCTGAAATATACACGCCAATAAGCGCTAGCTGCCAAATTGCAAGGTATATCCCTGATCTTTCATATGGTCTAAAGATAAATAGAGCTATAAGTGTTAAAAGCAAGATAGTAAAATACCCTTTGCCCTTTTTTAAGCTCTTTTTTTTAGCAATTATTAAATCATACATAACAATTTCCTATTACTAATTTTATTTTTTGCGTCAACTCTATTTTTATATTTCTATGTGCATTTTTATTACATTTGTTTTAATATGATATTAATAACAGAAAGATGTATATGAGCTTAGCCGAAAATAAAAAATTACCGTTCTATTCTTTTATCCCTTTTCTAATTTCAATTAGCTTTGCTTCTTTTTTAAACCAGCTTGCGCGCACAATTTACCCACCTCTAACTCCCCAGATTTGTGGCGACTTGAATCTTTGTCATACTGATACAGGAAACCTTTTTTTTATCTTATCTTTAGGATTTGCAATAACACTATTTCTATCGCAATTTATTTCAACAATTATAACTCATAGAGTAACTGTACTTATTTCCATTTTTAGCACAGGCTTAGCGCTTGCTTTAAATGCTTGTGTCTATTCATTTGTTACTTTTAAAGTAACCATTTTTTTTGTGGGTTTATGTTCAGGTTTTTTTATTCCCTCAGCAGTAGCTATGATAAGGGATTTTGTTGCAACAGAGCATATGGGAAAAGCTTTCGGGGTTTTTGCAACGTCACAAAGCTTTGCATTCATTTTTGGTCCAGCAACCATAAAATACTTGAACGATGTATACACCTGGAAACAGATCCTTTGTGGTTTTGGATTAACATCATCTTTAATAGGAGTACTCCTTTATACCATATCTAAACAAGGGGACTTTAAGGGGGACGTTGTTGATCGTAGGTTTATATCGGCAGTTTTTTCATGGCCGTCGTTTTGGATTTTACTTGTGTTACTCTGCGTAGCGAACGGCCTTAATATAGGTATCTATAATATGGCCCCTGATTACTTTCAAAGACATAATTTGCTTAGTAAACAAGAAGTATATAACTTGGTAGTTGCCGCAAGGGCGGTGAGTATTTTTGTTGCAATAGCAGCCGGCTTTATTGCCGATAAATTTGGACTGAAAAAGTCTATGGCAATAGCCTTTACTGTTTGCGGCGCTTTTACGATGCTTATAGGATTAATAAACCCGTATTACTCACTTATTTTCTTCTCTCTTCAAACACCTGTTGCTGTATGCATTATGCCATTAATACATTATGCTATTTCAACAATAGTACCCCCGGAAAGAAATGCCTCTATTGTTTCAATCATTGCTCCATTTGGTTTTTTAATGGGAGCAGGAGTCATCCCGCAGCTTCTTGGTTTTTTTGGGGACTTAAATATATACCCTCTTGGGTTTATTCTTTTTGGTCTATCTTCAATACTAAGCGGCTTAGTACTTTATGTACCAACTATTTACAAGCACGTGGAATATAGTCAGCTTAAGAGCTCATCAAGTATTTAAATTTTTCTTTTGACATTTGCTTTTGCTGTGACTATACAAAACCTTAAGTTGGAAATAGGAGTTAGAATGAAACATGGTTTGTTGTTAGTGAATTTAGGAACCCCGGATTCACCTTCACCAAAAGATGTAAAAAAATATCTCACTGAGTTTCTAACTGATGGTCGCGTTATTGATATACCAAAAATACAAAGAAACCTACTTGTAAGAGGGTTAATTGTTCCGAGGCGTTACAAAGAATCTGCAAAATTGTACCAATCAATATGGAGTAAAAGCGGTTCGCCGTTACTTGCAAACAGTCAAAAACTTTCACAAGAGGTTCAAGCAATGCTTGGTGATGACTTCCACGTCAAATTAGCTATGAGATATCAGATTCCCTCGATAGATCAAGGACTTTATTCGCTTAAATCTTGTGATAAAATAACCATTTTACCTCTTTTTCCGCAGTTTGCATCTGCAACAACGGGCTCTGTTTTCCAAAAAGTATTTGAATGTATGTCCAAATGGCAAACGCATCCAGAATTGAGAATGATTTCTTCTTTTTACGACCATCCAGCATTTATCCAGTCCCATGTAGAAAGGGCTAGTGAATACGATCTTAAGGATTATGATCACGTTCTTTTTAGCTATCATGGGCTTCCCCAGAGACAAGTTAAAAAGTCTGATATGTCTGGTTCATGCTTGCAAAAAAAGAATTGCTGTCAAAGCAATTTGAAGTGCTACGCCTCGCAATGCTTGCAAACGACATTAGCAATTACCCAAAAGCTAAAATTAAAAAAAAATAATTGGTCTCTATCATTTCAGTCAAGACTTGGTAAATCACCCTGGTTAAAACCCTATTCAGACGTTGTTTTGAAAAACCTCGCAAAAGATGGAAAAAAAAGGGTACTAGTTTTTTCTCCGGCATTTGTTGCAGATTGCTTAGAAACTCTTGAAGAAATAAAAGTGGAGTACAACGAAATTTTTAAAGAAGCTGGAGGAGAGGGTATTGATCTTGTAGCAAGTTTAAATGATCATCCTACGTGGGTTAGAGCAATTAAAGAAATTATTCAGTAAACTATTTTGTTATAATTATTGCAGTAGGCATTTTTGATCCTCGTAATAGTTACACTGGTGTTAGGGATTTTTTTCTCTACAATTATTCACGTTTTTTTTATGTTATACAAATTATCATTATAAAGTGTAAATTTTTTGGTAAATAAATTTATTTTTTTGCTACATAAAATTTATAAGACATTAAGTGCATAGTATTGATAATTTTTTGAGTGAAAAATATGAGATGAGTATTAATAATACAGAAATTGTAGTTAGTAATTTGAAAAAGCCCAGCGTTTATATTTTAATTATATTGATTTCTTTTGGATCGTTTGGGGCAAATCTTTTCACTCCTGCCTTGCCAGTTATGATGGACTTTTTTCATATTGAAATAAACTTTGCCCAGTTACCCGTTATTCTCTACCTTCTTGGTTTTGCGCTCGGTCAGCTTATATGCGGGCCTCTGGCGCACTCGTTTGGGAGAAAAAAAGTTCTATTTATAGGATGCGCCTTATTTATTATAGGGAATATGTTCTCAGCTTTATCTGCTCAATTCGAAAGCTATAGCTTATTATTAATATCCCGTTTTGGTGCGGCGCTGGGAGCAAGCCCAGGTTTGAGCCTCACTTTTTTGATGATTACTGACTTTTACGCGATAGAGAAAGCCAGAAAAGTCACTGCATATACATTTATTGCTTTTGCAGTTATGCCGGGTTTATCAGTAGCAATTGGGGGATTTATCGTCCAATATCTTGGATGGGAGTACTGTTTTTATTTCCTTTCGCTCTATAGCTTATTGGCAATTTTTCTTATAAAACAAATTGATGAAGAATCTTTGAATTTAAAAAAAGAGCCTTTTTGTTTAAGAAAAATCGCTCAGAACTACGGAGTAGAATTAAAAAGTGAGCTACTTCTATTGTATTCCTCTATGATAGGGTCAAAGACGGCAATAATTTACTTATTCACTTCAACAGCGCCTATTATTGCAATTAAAATATTAGGTATTGCCCCAAAGACATATGGCATTTTAAACCTTATTCCGCGCTCAGGGTATTTATGCGGAATATTGATTTCTTCATATCTTGTAGACAAAATTTCAAGAGACAAGTTGTTAAAATTAGGAGTTGGTATCACGTTGCTCGGTATTTTATTCTTTGTCGCAGTCTTTTTCGCAAAAATTATTAATATAGTTTCCCTTTTTTTGCCTTTTTTTATCTTTTTTTTGGGAATTCCTATGTTTTATTCGAGCGTAACGGTATTTGCTACCTACAGTGCTCAAAATAGACCTGTTGCATCATCGTTGATGAGTTTTTTTGATATTTTTGGAGCGGTGATGGGTCTATTTCTTTTAGGTCTTTTAGGGGATTCCATTCTCTTTACCCTTCCCCTATCATTTTTATTAATAAGTACTGCAATAGTTTTTTTACTATTTTTTAGCGAAAAATATGTGAGACTCAGCGTTAAAAGTTAGCTTTATTTCGTTGTGCCTTAGAAGAGGATTTGTTGATTGAAGGAAAGACTAGGCAGATCTTGCCATAGTAAGAGCTCCTAGGGTTTGTTTTCTCCTATATCTACATAAATTTCGCTGATAAAATAGAAACTAAGATGGGGTTAACTTTTTGAAATGAGTCTAATGGTTGTTAATGCAGTTTTTGGTCCTTCGTCTGCTTTATACATTAAAAGGTCTCCTGTGTTTGGATCGTACCAAAGGTCTGCATGCCAAAACATTTTTTTAAATCCGGTAAGAGTGACTTTAGCTCTTAAAGAATCTTTTTCTTCCTCATTTATTTTTACTTTTTCATGGCCTATTTTTTTGCAAATCATTTCATGCATATCTAGGTTTTTTGGATTGATAATTTCAAAAAAGACTTTATTTTCTATTGATAAAATAAATGGTTTCAAGCTGAAAAGAAACTCTTGTATCCACGGATACTTACCAAGACGATAGGATTTATAAAAAACTTTGCTAGGAGTTGCTTTTTCAATTTGTATAGAGTTATTCTGACACCTTATACTAATAGAATGTGTATTGCTTTTTGAAGAATGTGAAAAGAAAAGGGTTTGCAAATTATGTTCATTTTTCAGTTTCGTTTGTGTGTACTTGCTCTCACCTGTGATATCTTTATCCTCTAAAACCCACTTGGTTTGAGTTTTCATACCATTGGTTTCTTTTTCATAAACATATGTTTGTTTCCCAATAAGGGTAGTTGAAAGAAAAATAAAAATAAATGAGATGATATACATGTAACTTCATTTATCATGTTGAAGTTTTTTTGTCATGCATATAAAGTTATGGAATTATAACAAAAAGGTATGAAAAATGAAGCTATTATTCATTTTAACAAGTTTGGTATCTCTCCTATTTGGAGATGCTTCAAATCAATTAAGTAAGGAAATAGATATGAAAAATAACCCCATAGTTATTATGGAAACTTCGCAAGGAACTATTGAAATTGAACTCCTGCCTAAAGTTGCACCCAAAGCCTGCGAGAACCTCATCGGCCACGCCAAAAAAGGGTATTATGATGGAATAATCTTCCATAGAGTCATCAAAGATTTTATGATTCAAGGTGGAGATCCTACTGGAACTGGTATGGGTGGAGAATCTATTTGGGGTACTCCATTCGAGGATGAATGCGCCTCTGATATCACTTTTTGTGAGCCTGGTTTATTAGCTATGGCCAATGCTGGAAAAGGAACAAACGGAAGTCAGTTTTTTATTACCACGGCAAAGACTCCATGGCTTAATGGTAACCATACCATTTTTGGTAAGGTTATAAAAGGATACGAAGTGGTGCAGAAGATCGAAAAATCCAAAACTGGAGTTCAAGATAAGCCTATTGATGAGCAAAAAATAGTAAAACTAACTGTTAAATAATGAAGATTGCTATTTTGGGTCGGGGGAAAATGGGTAAAACCGTTGAAAGCGTTGCATCTCAAAGTGGCTTTGAGGTGCAACTTGGTTTAGAATTCAATACCGATGCCATCATTGACTTCAGTAGCTCGCTATCTATAAAAGAAAATTATTCTGAGATACTAAAGCACTCCACACCTTGGGTTATTGGATCAACCGGATGGGGTTATGATGGGCTATTGCCAGAACTTAAAAAGTCAAATACGCCTATTCTCTATTGCCCTAATTTCTCGAGAGGAATGGCTCTTTTCCATTCCATGCTAGAAATGGCCTCATCATTAAACAATCAAAAATTCAATTTGTCTGGTGTTGAAAAGCATCAGGTTGGAAAAAAGGATCTCCCTTCTGGGACAGCAAATTATTTGATGAAAAAAATTCCTGGATTATCTTTTACATCTATACGAAGAGATGATGAGACAAGTGAGCATCATGTGATTTTTTCCAGAAAAAATGAAAAAGTAGAATTGAAACATACCGTAAAAAATCGTGAAGTGTTGGCCCAAGGAGCTCTTTGCGCTGCTAAATGGCTTATTGGCCGCAAGGGTTTGCAGACCTATGACGATTTTATAAAATCAGACTATTTATGGAATCATCCGAAGTAATCACTCCATTAATAACACCCTTTAAAGACCAAAGAATTGATTTTGAAGGGCTTGAGTTTAATATCAGGTATCAAGTACAAAATAAGATTGACTCAATATTGATTCTGGGAACAACGGGTGAGGCAAGCCTTATTGGAGAACCAGATAGGTCAAAAATAATTGCTTGCGCAACACGTAGCTCATCAGTACCCGTAATGGTTAACATAGGCAACTACACAATTCATGCAACAATTAATCACGCCATACAGGCCCACGATTTAGGTGCTTCTTCAGTGCTTCTAATGCCCCCGCCATATATTTGTCCAAGTGACGATGGGTTAATAAATTATTTTTCGTCTGTTGCAGATAAATCCATGCTACCTGTTATTTTGTATAACCACCCTAAGCGCACTGGGGTTGAGCTTTCTTTCGAACTTGTAAAAAAAATGGCTCAACATCCTAAGATAATAGGTATAAAAGATTGTTCAAATTCACTTCTCTTTGCAGCTCAAATTATCACAAATATGAAAGGCTTTAAATATTACGCGGGAGACGATTTGCTATCTTTACCCTTAAAAGCGATTGGATCCAATGGGGTATTTTCCGTTTTGGCAAATTGTATTCCAGGAAAAATTGTCTCTTTGATAAGAAATCATTCTCAAGAGATTTATCAGCAATTAATTCCTCTCATGCAACTATCTTGTATTGAGACAAATCCATCACCGATTAAAGCTATGATGAATTTGCTTGGTTTGCCGGCGGGAATTCCAATACCCCCTCTTTCCCCCCTTTCAAGTAAGCATCTTGCTACTTTTAAGAAAACTTTATCTAATTTTATATAATTAGGTGAATAAATGGTTATATCTAAGTTTAAAGTAGGACTACTGGGGAGGCAGGGTTTAGTGGGGCAAATGTACGAAAAGCTTTTAGAAAACCACCCTAATTTTGAACTTGTATTTGCGCCTTTGAGAGATAACCTTGCGGATGTTAATCAATCCTTAGATTTCGTCTTCTCTGCACTTCCCTCAGAAGCTGCTATCATGTATGAATCTCTATACACAAAAATAGGTATACCTGTGTTTTCATCTGCGTCAATACACCGACTGAAGGATAAGATACCCCTTATTATACCAGAGGTCAATGGGAGAATTTTAAAAAATTACCATGGTAAATATATTGCTAAGCCAAATTGTAGCGTACAAAGCATTATCCTATCATTGTATCCTCTACATAAAAAATTCATGTTAAAAAAAATATATGTAACAAGTCTACAGTCTATAAGCGGCGCAGGTAGGGGATTTGACCTTAAAAATAATATCATCCCCTATATTGAGGGCGAAGAAGAGAAAATAAAAAATGAAACGCGGAAAATTTTAAATATTTTTGATTTAAAAGTTGCCGCGAGGTGTATTCGTATACCAGTTGATTATGGCCACCAAGCATTTATTTCTGCATCATTTTATCAAAAGCCGAGTCTTGAGCAGGTCTTGCTGTGTTGGAATAATTTTAAAGGGCTTGGTCTTCATTCGTCACCAGAAAAGCTCCTTGAGTACTTTGAGGAAGAAGATAGGCCTCAGCCTGCTTTAGACGCTAACAAAGAAAAGGGAATGAGTATTTCTTTAGGTCGACTTAGGAAAGGCAATGTTTTCGATATAGAGTATACTGCTCTATCCCATAATCTTATTCGAGGTGCTGCTGGGGGGGGAGTGTTATGCGCAGAACTATTTTTTAAGGAGAAATACAAATGATTAAACGATCAGCAGGAATGAAAAATTTATCACCTTCGTATCTATTCCCAGAAATAACAAGGCGTAGGGCAGAGTATTTATCAAAAAATCCAACAGTATCGCTTTTAAACCTTGGCGTTGGAGATACTATTTTTC
>MDTG01261158.1_pt1 | contig 11227 bp, 9 predicted proteins | sample 811421 | NCBI WGS metagenome assembly MDTG01 (sample SAMN05326645, study PRJNA326480) | marine metagenome | isolation source: seawater | place: Pacific Ocean: South East | collected 2011
CAGCTCGGCGGGGCTGGGGATACTGCGATCTGCTCAGCTGATTTAGACCTGCTTTTAGATTGCGTTTCCTTTTTAACAAAATGAAGGACTGCCAATTATGGTGTTGCTTGCGCCAATCGAATTCCGCGAATTGCGGTCGCCCAGCACTTAACAACTCTTGGCATAGCCCAATCTCTCAAACCACAAGTACAAAAACGAATGTCCATCGTGCTGGACGACGTTGGATCCAGCTGCCTGGTCACGAACATTTTCCGCCGCATTCTAAAATTTCATCTAAGAGGATTTCTTTCCCACTATCGGCAAGTCTCCCATTGGTGTAGATAAGCTGCCGTCTAGCGTATTGTCGTCCAGTTCGAATGACACATTCATTGTCCCTTGCTGTGTTTGCATGGAAAATGATAGGGAGTCCCCGTCAAAACTAACGCCAGACAATGTATTAGTCCCGGCTGGACCTGTCCAGGTTCCCGCGAGTCCATTGCCATCTTCAGTTATCGCAAGGTCGACAGAGACTGCGTTCCCTTGCACCGACATGTCCAAAGCCCATTGGCCCAATACTGCCGAATTATCAGCCGCGAAAATACCGCTACTACTTAGCAGCAAAGATATAAGGGAAAGTTTAAATATACTTTTAAGCGTCATCGAAAACTCCTTCAAAATTATGTTAATAATTCACCGAAAAGGTGACATTTTGTTACGCTTTGCCACGATAACTCGTTCAAAGCCTGAGGCTGGCAGACAAGTCACTGACATGTCACCCACGCCTGTGGATAAGCAATTAGCCGAGGTCCTGGGGTAAGTTGAGGTGCAACCTAAATAGACAGGTGCGAGCAACAGCGATAGTTAGGTCTGCTAGTTATTGGTTTCAACTTCTTCTAATTATTTGCGATCCGAAAACGGCAAGACCAAGCCAAGCTCGATCGAGTTTGTCCGCTTGTGAGAGATCGTACGATAGGCATCACTTTGCAACATAGAGAGGAACGCTTCATGTGAGGGATAGGCGACCAGAATCATGCTGTCGATTTCCTGATTCGAGATTATTGGTGTGATGCCCCTCGCGCTCAGCATGGGTGCGCCGCCCGCGCCTTGTATAAGTGGTACGACTGATGAGCCGTAATCACCATAGCCAGCGACACCCGTGTCGCCACTGAAGCGAAGCAGGTTAAGCATATAGATTGTGTCGGGAGATTCAGACAACTGGACATCGCGCATCTGATTTCCTCCAAACGCATACACCACTGAATCTTCGATTGCTTCGGCACGATTGGGTAACGCCGCTTGATACTCATCGCTCGCACTCATCTCAACGACTGCACTCGCGGAAGGGTATTTCCGCATCGTGACTCTGTCCCAGCCTAGGTCGGAGGGATCGGCGCCCTGACGCGCTGACTCGCGCTCGTTGGCGGATCTATCGGAGAAAGGACTCGAATAGCCGCGAAATATCACTTCGCCACCGAGCGCTCTAAGCTTTTCCTCTGCGAGAGCATCGTAGCGATCATAGGCCTCCACGCTACCTGGCTTAAATTTAACGAGGTCTACCACAGTGACCGGACCTTCCATATCGGACTGTGCTAGAAAAGCTATTCCTTCCACCTCATCCAACTCCTGGGCATTTGCACCCAGTAAGAATGACAGGGAAACTAAGGCAAGTTTAAAAGTATTTTTTAGCTTCATAGGAAGACACCTGCAGAGCTGTGTTACTAATTCATGAGTTATACGACTGCTAGTTATCTTCGCAGAAAGTTACTCTTCCTAGGCTCGGCTGAGAAGGACAAGTCGCTGACATGTCACCTACGCCTCTGAATAGGCAATTTGCGAAGATAGTGGGGTAAATTGAGGTGCAACCTAAGTAAACAGGTGGGAGCAACATCGATGGCTACGTCTGCTAGTTAGATGTTGACTCCCAATAACTGATCAGTTTTAAAATCAGATTAAGAGGATCAATCAACCTCTAAGTAGCATCAAGAACGCTGTCTGCAGCCTCAAAGATTCTCGTTTATGTAATCGATTGCAAGTTGGACGGTAGTAATTTTTTCAGCCGTCTCGTCAGGGATTTCAGTCTTAAATTCTGCCTCAAGTGCCATCACAAGCTCAACGGTATCAAGCGAGTCTGCTCCTAAATCCTCAGCAAACGACGCAGAATCTTTCACCTCTTCGACATTAACACCGAGCTGCTCGCAAACAATTTTTTTTACTCGTCCTTTAACATTACTCATGTCTGTCCTTGACCTCTATCCTTGTATTGAAATTACCAATTCCCAGCCGACCACATTAAAAACGATAGGCAAACTCGAGATAGGTAAAACGCGGCTGGTTGCGCAAATATAGGCTGTCAAGACTCAAAATCTCATAACTATGATTAGTAAGGTTTCTGCCACGCAGAAACAGTGACCATTTGGCAGTATTTAAGCCAACGTTTGCGCTTAAACGACGAACTGTATCAAGCATCCGTCGGCCTCCAGCAGAACCAGATGGGACATTAGTCAAATTCGTAACGCCACCTTCTTCAAAAGTATAGGTCGCTGATGCGACAAGATTCACATCTGCGAAGATACCTCTTAGATTCACGAGCGGCTGTCGGTAGACGAATGAAGCGTTAATCTGATGAGGTCGCACGAAGGGCAAATCTGCGTCATCAGCAATCTCGAGTGTTGCCAAAGCAACGTCGGAACCCACATGTGTAACCTTACCTTTGCCCTTCGCATAGCCCAAGTTCATCAACAACAGCGCACCATAATCAAATCGCGTACGGTAATTTGCTTCCACTTCATATCCCCACACTTCTGCGGTACCTACGTTATCGATAAAAAATCCTACCGGTATTTCGCTGTTCGGAGATATCGGAAGGCCGGCCGCGTCTGCACCAACGCGCGATCCATCCGAATTGAAACCCAGTCCGTTACCATCTGAACCAATTAACTGACACTGGGTGGGGCAACCGTTGTCGGTCGTGTTAAGAAAATCGTTGTACTCTGTAAAAAAGAAGGCAGCGTTTAGGGTAAGTGCCCTATCAAACCAACTACTCTTCAATCCCAACTCATATGTCAATGATGTTTCTTCGTCATAGGTCAGTTGAGTTGGATATAATTCGCCGGGCGAACCCTCGCTCAAGTTCATGCCTCCCCGTCGATAGGAGGACGCTAACTTGCCATAGGCCATCATATCAAGGTCGTCTAAGTCATAAGCTAGAGTGACACCCCACGGTAAGTTTTTGTAAGTGTCCCCTATATCAAGATCGCTTTGAGGATTGACTGGATTAGATCGGTTAAAAGTCGACCCCAAAACAAATGGGCCCTTTTGAATCCCCCCTTGATCTCCAGCTCGATATTCCTGCACATAGCCGTCGAATTGGTCATGTGCATAACGGATCTCACCGGTAAGCCTTACAGGTAAATTTGCTAGTGCGTATTCAGCGCTTCCAAACACAGCCCACGAATTAGAGTCGGTGCGGTAATTGCGAAAAAATGAGTTCGGCCTCATTGTTGGGCCAACCCACTGATCAAAGACCTCGGTGTTTTCATAGGCAAAGTAGTCTGCCCCGACCAGCCAGCTAAAGTTGCTAGATGGTTCGGCGACGTAACGTAATTCCTGAAAAAAAATGTCGTTGTCCGCTCTTTGAGTTGTTTGCAGATTTAACGTATTTAACTGAAAGATCGGGCCAACATAATCCACATCCGTCTGGAGCCCTACCTTTAGATCACGTTGATTCGTAACAGATGTCAGTGTGCCACCATCCAGCACCCAGTCTATAGTGAGATTGTGATTTCCAATTTCGTTTTTACTCACCATTGGCGAATTAATAGTGGTGCTGAAAGCATCTTCGATATCTGGCCTCAGGTTTCGGTTAGCAAAAATAGCATTAGTGAAAGTCTGATCCTGAGTATCGAAAACATAGTTAACGTCCAATGCATCTGACGGTTGATAGCGCAGTGACATACGGGTGTGCTCGAATTTTTCAATATCGATGTCACGATTGTCAATATCGCTATAAAACCCCTCATCCCGTTCTTCATCCATGCGACTGATCCGTATGCTGAATTGCTCGTTTATCGGAAGATTGAGCTTGGCTTCGAGGCGCTGAAAATCTTTTTGACCCAGCGCACCACCCACATCAAAAGAGAATTTATCTTGGGGTTTTTTCGAAATCACATTCATTGCGCCACCGAGCGCGTTCCGCCCGTATAGCGCTCCCTGAGGGCCCCGCAACACCTCAGCTCTCTCCAAATCGTAGGTATCCATTCGAGCAAAGGTTTTGCCAGCCAAACCATTAGTCGCGAAATACGCACCATTACGGTAAAGGCCGATAGCGGACGCAGACGCACGATTACGTGCTTGCCCCGCACCGCGCATAGTAGGTTCAGACTCAGCAGCTTGATTCTCGTTTGTGCTAACGCCAGCAACCAAGTCAGTCATATCGCGTAGATTAAAAATACCGCCTATACCCTCAATTAAATTCGCTGAAATGGCCGCGGCGGAACTGGGTACATCCTGCAACCGTTCCTCCCTTTTGCGCGCGGTAACAAGCACTTCTGTTATCAGCGAGTCTTGTGCAAAAGAAATTTTTGGTATCGTTGGGACAACTATTGTGCAAAAGACTGCCGCCAAAAGCGTTACTTTTAATACGAGATTTTTTGTACAAGTAGTTCGGCCATTTACTTCTTCAGTTTTCAATGAATTCATTAAACATCCTTTTTATAATTTTTTGTAAATCGAACTCACAAAGTTAAACTGATCAAAATTCACTTTTTTTATTAAACGACACTCAGAACGTAATGCGATTTGCGTCAGACAACCAAAGCACCACATGTCATGATTGTGGGTTACACACATTTAAATTCCTGCGCACGACACATCCAAGCGGTTGAAGATTAGGTTTGTTTAGTACTGTCAGAAAGGTCAAGTCAGTGACAAGTCACTAATAAAAACTCTTACTCATCCTAAGTAGAGTAGATTTAAAAAAATATGACTACTTTAATTTGAAAACAAAACGCAATAATGCCGCTGGGAGCAAATGCGCTAGCACTTTACTTAAGAAGATTTCCTGCCAACTATCTGCTGTTCCCCGCGCGGTGTCGATAGACTGCCGATAAGCAAACTATCTTTTAACTCAAATGATACCGTTCTCGACCCCTGCAGTGTTTCCAGAAAAAACGACAGAGTGTCTCCGACGAAACTAACGTCAGATAATGTGTAAGCGCCTTGCAGAGCGACCCAGGTTCCACCAAGTTTCCCCTCATTTTCAGTTATTGTCAGATTGATCGAGGATTTTTGCCCCTGCAAATCCAAGTTAAAAACCCATTGACCCATGACAGCCGAATTTTCCGTTAATTTCGCATAATCTTTTAGCCGAAATTTTGGTGGATCTATGTTTACTACTGAAAGAGTAAGTGAATAGTTTAAACTGTCTATACTCAGCTTAGGGACAAACAAGTTAGTTCCATCGAAGGAAGAAGCTCCACTTGTATCAAGAACTTGTATCTCCTGCGCTCCGACAACAGAAAAATCAATGTCAGGGCCGTCTTGATTTAACAACAGTTCCAAACTGTAAGCATCAGGGCCAACGGTAACTACTGGAATGAAAAGTACGTTATTTTCAAAAGAAGCTCCGAACCCTGCGCTACTATTTAGAAGTAGCCAGAATAAACTTAAACTTAAAACATTTTTCACTGTCATCGGAAAACACCTCATAAGTTAGATTGGAGAATCAAACTTTTTAGAGTGGAATAATTCTCAGAGGGTAGTTCTTTTCAGCAAAGTGGTTACGGACAAGTCACTGACTTGTCCATATGGTTGAGTTTTCTCGTTGCCAAAATTCTCGATCTCTTTTGAAACGGCAGTTGGCAGATTTGCTAACTCAGAATGGGTAGTCTCTGAAGAAGCCACCAAACGGAGATCGGACCAATTAAATATGCAGGTAGAACATTGCTTAGACTAACCTCGGGCGCAACGGTATTTTTTTGCCACCAACTGCGAAAGAAAATGGCAACCAAAAGGCATACAATGACAACCATCAACTGTCCTATTTCCAGGCCAACGTTAAACAGCAATAAAGCCCAAAGTGCCGCATCATCTGGCAAACCTACTTCACGAAGCACACCGGCGAATCCTAATCCATGTACAAGGCCAAACCCGAAAGCAATTGCCCAGGGATAGTTTGATGTTATAGAGGGAGTTTTGCTCAACATCTCAACTGCCATGAAAAACAAGCTCAGCGCGATCAGCGCCTCTACCGCAGATTGAGAAACCTGCAGTAGCTCAAAAGTAGAAAGTGCCAGGGTTATGGAATGAGCAATCGTAAAGGCAGTAACAGTTGCTATAAGTCGCCATCTCTCCGTAATCAATACCATTAGGGCAATAACGAACAAGACGTGATCGAGCCCCGCCAGCAAGTGTTCTATACCCAACTCGAGATAGGCTGGAAGTAGCGGAGAATCGGCCTCACCTAAATGCACTACCGGGTTGTCTGGCCTAACAACAAAGCGTTGCAGGCTGCCATCAAGGTGCGTGACACTGACTAGCACCTCACTGACACCGGGATACAGGTTGCGAATAGCAAGTTTGGATTGCGAGAGTGCCTGATCACAGTATTCTTGCCAGCTTTGAATCAGGGTGCCTTCTTGACGCTGACTGATGATTTCAGCGCCAAGACGACAGCCTCCAAGATCTAGGGCTAAGTCTGGTCGGAATCCGGACACAATCGGTTGGCGCAGCGTCACTGAGACCCCCACTTCCGCTGAGGCTGCCTCTTCTGTTTCAATCAGTTGAGCAAACGCCGGGCGCATCTCATGAGCGAAACTTTGACTGGCAAAGAGCCAGAGAGTGGCAATCAGGCCGCTGTATTTCATGAACCCCTTACTGATCATCTAACCTTCTTCTGATTCAACCTTCTTATTTTTCTTTTCGAACGATGTCATAATTCGGCCGGACCTGTTCGATGAAGTCCGCCTGTGCCTGAACTTGTGATTCGTAGGTATAGTCACCGAGGACTGTTGCGCGAATATCTAAAAATGGTGTAACTGAAGCGGGATTTTGCTCAAGAACCTTCACCAGGTGCCAGCCAAAAGTGCTTTGTATGGGACCTTGCCAATTCAAAGCCACATCGTAGCTGTTGAGTGAACGGGCAAATTCAAGACCGAATATGCTGGTAACTTGCAATGGTGATTGACGGGCATTCATTCGACTCTGCATCGACGGCTGCGCTAGGTTGGCGATCGATTCCCCTGCACTGAGTGCAGTGCTTGCCGCGTCGCGAGATTGAAATTGGAGTTGCTCGAAAGAGACACTTGATGCGACTTCGTAGCGTTCGTGATTCGCCTCATAGTAAGCCCTGAGCTCTTCTTCTGTCGGTGTAAGTTCGGCTTCTTGCTCGGCAATAAATTGCATTTTCTGAATCATGCGCCGGCGAATGATTTCATCTTCTTCGTCCAGGCTGAGCCTTATAGATTCACGACGCCAGATCTCTTCAGTGACCCAGTCATCGACGAGGCTGGCGATCTCTGCCTCGGTGGGTTCGCGCTGTACCTGTGCAGCCCACAGCGCTGCCACTCGCCGCTCGAGCGCAGCATCCACAACTATGGTATCGAGCGGATCGGAGGTTTGCTCATCGATGACAAAAATTAATATGCCCAAAACCACAAACCAAAACACGTGGCTCTTTAAGAGCTTCATGATTAGCCTGTCCCAGGTCGGTACCATATCGGCGATGTAAAGGCACGTTCCTGAATGGTCGCTGGAAAATCTGGTCGCGGTTCGTAGCCTTCATTGATCGCATCCCAGGTTGACCATCGGCAAGTTGGGTTCTCGAGTACACGTGAGTAATAAAATGCCCGCACGGAAGGATCGAACTCAGGATCAACCCATACGGTTTTCAACTCAGCCGCTCCGACGTCAGCTGAAATCGAGCAGTCTTCGAGGTTCACTTGAGCACCGTTGTCGCCGCAACGATGAGATTGTGGATCGACAGCAAGGCCATCTGAACAAGCGACATCAAACACTTGTTCATGGGGCTCACCATCAACGGTCCAGCCTTTGACAACCTGCAGCCTTTGCAAAGGCGCGCTCAGAGCATCTTGAGTGGCCCAGACAATAAAGCGCGGGGCTCGGTCACCGTTGGGCAACAAATCTGAGCCCATGGATACACCATCAGAATATGCAGTCTCGAGCAGATCAGGAGCTGTCAGCGTTTCATCGGTGAAATCATACCCACCAAAAAAACGCACTTTGATGCGCGTGCCGGTGGTAGCAAAAGTTTCCTTCCGTCGGAACGCGCTGTAGATAGACTCCCGTGTGTTGTCTTCCGCCCAGACGCCGGTAATTCCCGATGCGCCAAAGGTTATATCATCCCCATTAGCGTAAACACCTGCATCAAATTCCTTAACAGAATCAGGTCTGTTTTGGAGAAGACGCTCCCCTTCCTCAGCACTCAGCGGAACTGCTCCAGTCTGTTGAGGTGTTGCATCCGCCAGTCCTAGCTTGCCATAGAAATCAGATTCGTCATCACCAATGGCAGCCGTGTGGGTATCAGACGCACCCACAAAACCGAATTCGAAAGGATTCTTCATTCCCTGATCTTCGAAGGACAACCCATTTAATAATGCTTCCCGCGCATAACCGCCTGAGGGTTCAGAGAGCCGATTGCCGCCGGCGCCGACATAATAAGGCATTATTTCGAATCCAGCCCATTCATCATTGTCCGATAACAAGGGGTGCGTTTCCGAAGTACCTTTAATTTGAGTGATTTCCATGAGCGGTTCATTACGAATGCGCTGCGAGGAATAGGCATCATCCAGTGGGTTGCCTGCCCAATCCACAAGCTTGAACATCTGTCCACCGGAACCGTTCGAATTATGGGGAATAGCGAGTGATTCAATTCCCTCATCGCGTAAGCTGTCCATCCAATCCCATAAGTCTTCTGGGTTTCTACTATGCAATGAAGAGAAGGGCACTGCGGGAAGCTTATCGGCGTCACGAAAGATAACGTTGCGATGTAAATTCCCACGGTCAGGATTGGAGAATGCTGTGTACTCATAGGCAACAAAGGTGGTGAACTGACCTGGCTTGTTATATTGCTCAGCGGCGGCAACAGTATCCTTCCAAGCATCGTGGATGACGTCATGGACCAAGTCTTGACTAAGAGTTCCGTCACCAATCATGCGTCTGACATCACCCACAAACCTACCCAACACAGCGGGGCGTTCAGGTACTAGATTTTCCGGTGCATTGTAATTCGCCATATAGTCTAAATTCATAATTCTTGCTAATTCAGTACTGGGATCCGCTCCCTCAAACAACATACCCATATACATGGCGTGATCCGTGACTGCATAAAAATCTAGGGGTACGCGTAATGTCATATCAAAACCAGCTGGGTGCTGGATAGTATCGCCCAAGGCATATCGATAGGCATCAGAAGGTGTCGCCATAGTACCAACGGCAAAAGCATCGAGCGAATAAGTGGTGTGAACATGCAAGTCGCCAAAAAAAGCAGTTCGTGTAGCATTCTTGGCAGGGAGCGCGCTGAAAATATCGTTTGGCATTGTTAGCAGGCCTTGCTGAGTTCGAGAAGGTGCTGCTTGACTGGGAGTACTTGCGACATCATTGTTGCTAGGGGATGCTGAACTATTTTCTCCGCCAGAATCATTAACTGATTGGGCTGGCTCGGTCTTGCTGCCACAAGCACCTAGCACTAGTCCTATTAATAAAGTTACGACTTTCAATCTCATTTACTGCCCCCGTTATTCTTCAGTAACACACATAAAAACACAGAAATTTTTCGATACTTATGAGAAAATTTTTAAAGTATGCAGTAGGTTTTTTAGTAAACTCAGCTCAACTTTCATTTTCCCATTCAATAGATTTCGCTAGTTTTATAAAAAAGTTTGAGACCTGCGCCTGTTGGCTGATCCTTCTATTGTGGGTTGGCTCGCATAAATTCGACAACAGTCTCAGCCCACTCCTCTCCCTTTTGCTCTTGAAGGAAGTGCCCAGCGTCATTTATCGTGGTGTGGGGCTGGCCTTGAGCGCCCGGAATTTGTCGCTGAAAGAATATATAACCTCCCCGAGTAATAGGATCGCCGTCACTAAAGGATGTTAGGAACGGTTTTTCCCAGCGCCTAAAGACTTCCCATGCCGCAGAATTCTCAACGGCTCCTGCATCAGTGCGAACCAGCGGTACGCGCTGAGGCATGATTAATGGCCCCGCCTTATAGCTCGGATCGGGAAACGGAGCATCATAAGCTTCTTTGAGGGATGGATCTCCCACACTGTTCGCGATCATAGCTCCCGTGGGAATATCTCCGGCCTCAACCATCCGTTGGTTCATACGTTTCCAGTTCCCGAATGCGCCCTCTGGTGCTTTATCAGTCTGCGGGTTCGGTAAGCCGGTGTTAGCAATAGCTACGCGAGAAAATCGCTCTTCATTCTCAGCTACTACTCGGAGACCGATGAGGCCTCCCCAATCCTGACCTATAAATGTAACACCGGTGAGATCGAGGGCTTCAACTAATGCAGCTTGCGTATCAACATGAAATTGATAAGTGTGTGTATCCATGCTGGTGGGTTTATCCGATCGTCCAAAACCAATCAGGTCAGGAGCGATTGCTCTAAATCCCGCCTCAACGAATACAGGTATCATTTTGCGATAGAGATATGCCCAGGAAGGCTCGCCGTGGAGCATTAGCACAACCTCGCCATCCCTAGGACCTTCATCTATATAGTGGACACGATAACCCTGAATATCTTCATAGTGAGGATCGAAGTCGTAGTCTGGGAGGTTCTCAAAGCGACTGTCCGGAGTTCGCAAAATTCCGGGGCTTACCTCTTTAGCTTGCATGAGGATCGGTGTGAAGAAAATAATTGTGCTTACCAAACGGAGCAGTATTCTCATGTCTTATAACCTCTCTTTGGAATAAGAAACATTTCATGAATTCCCACTTTATTTTAAAATCTCCAAAATTTGGTCGCTAGGATAAAGTTCCAACCAAATCGCGGAGTGACTCTAATCTGTAACACGAATAATAACGACCGAATTGCCAAACCGTCTGGACAAGTCAAGGACATGTCATAACGGGCCCGAGTGTTAACTCTGGCATCTTTACTCCACTTTCAGCTCGTATACATCTCCAGCCGCGCTCAGGTAGTACCAAACGCCAAAGAATCCGGGCGCAAGCGGATCACCAATGAGCTTTGGCGGCATGAAATCGCTGCGCGCCAACTCCTCGCCGGAGGCCGC
>MDTG01425496.1_pt1 | contig 11227 bp, 12 predicted proteins | sample 811421 | NCBI WGS metagenome assembly MDTG01 (sample SAMN05326645, study PRJNA326480) | marine metagenome | isolation source: seawater | place: Pacific Ocean: South East | collected 2011
AGACCATCAAGAACTCTTAATGATCTATTTACTTCAACTGTAAAATCTACGTGACCAGGTGTGTCAATGATATTAAAATGATAAGGTTTTGATAAATCATTTTTTTTTCCTTTATCAGTTGGAAAATTCCAAGTACAGGTGGTCGCCGCAGATGTTATTGTGATCCCTCTTTCTTGCTCTTGCGCCATCCAATCCATTGTTGCGGCACCATCGTGAACCTCTCCGATTTTATGACTGACACCAGTGTAATATAAAACCCTTTCGGTTGTAGTGGTTTTTCCTGCGTCAATGTGTGCAGCAATTCCAATATTTCTAGTATATTTTAGATCTCTAGCCATATTAAAATCTAAAGTGAGAAAACGCTTTATTAGCTTCAGCCATTTTGTGGGTATCAACTTTTTTCTTGACAGCAGCTCCTTCTTCTTTTTCAGCAGCTAGAATTTCAGCAGCTAATTTCTGTGACATTGATTTTTCATTTCTTTTTCTCGAATGAAAAATAAGCCACTTAATCGCAAGTGATATTTTTCTATCAGCTCTAATTTGCATTGGAATTTGAAATGTAGCACCACCAACTCTTCTGCTTCTTACCTCTACATGAGGCATGACATTAGATAAGCCATCTTTCCAAATTTCAAGTGAAGATTTTTCTTTATCTTGTTTTTTAGAGTCTATGATATCCAAAGCATCATAGAAAATTTTGAGTGCAGTAGATTTTTTTCCATCCCACATTAAATTATTTACAAACCTGGTGACGAGTTGGTCATTGAATTTAGGGTCTGGTAGAAGAGGACGTTTTTTTGCTTTTCTTTTTCTCATTTTTTTATTGAGAGGTTCAAAATTTGAACATCATTAACTTTTAGGTTTGGCTTTTTTTGCACCATATTTAGATCTTCTTTGTAATCTTCCTTCTACACCAGCGGTGTCCAGAGCCCCTCTTACTATGTGATAACGAACGCCAGGAAGATCTTTTACCCTTCCTCCTCTAACTAACACAATTGAATGCTCTTGCAGATTGTGACCTTCACCCGGGATATATGCATTAACCTCTATACCATTTGTTAATCGGACCCTCGCAACTTTTCTCATTGCTGAATTTGGTTTTTTTGGTGTGGTAGTGTAAACCCTTGTACATACACCTCTTTTTTGAGGGCATGAACTCAAGGAGGCAGATTTACTCTTTTTAACGACTTTTTTTCTACCTTTTCTTACTAATTGCGATATTGTTGGCATAAATAACCTTCTTTAAAGGGCTGCAAATGTAGGATTTTTTTATAATTATTCAAATCAATTTAAAAAAAAAATAAAATCAATATTTTTTGATCGTTTTAGGGAAATTGTAAATTAAATTTTTGAATTAAAATTAACCTTCAAATTTTATATTGGAATGAAATTATTATTCATTTTTTTTTCGATTTTATTTAAACATAAATTATCAATGCTTCCTGTAAGTGTATGTTTATTTCTTTTAGTAAGTTTAAATTTATTTTTTTTTATGTCACTTGATATCTTCGTATAGGCGTCTCTGAAGGGCATATTCTCTTTTTTTATCAAATTATTTAATGCATCAACTGAATTTATATATTTATAATTATGATTTTCTAAAATATTATCTCGAATCTCAACTTTTTTAATTGAAAAACTTAAAATTTCTAAACAGCTCTTGATGTTTTGAACTCCATCTATTATTTTTTCCTTCATTAGTTGAAAGTCCCTATGGTATCCACTTGTTAAATTGTTAGTAATAAAAGTGAGCTGATTATGTAGAGACTGAATATTGTTACATCGAGCTCTTACCAGTTCAAATACATCTGGGTTTTTTTTATGTGGCATAATACTAGATCCTGTTGTGTAATTATCAGGAAATGAAATAAAGTTTAATTCACTAGTCATGTAAAAACATATATCAGTTGATAATTTTGATAGCGTCTTGGCTAAAGTTCCGATCGCGTGCGCTACAGATTCCTCTACTCTTCCTCTGTTAAACTGTGCAGATAGAACATTAAATTTTAATGTTTCAAAACCGAGTTCTTTGGTCGTATATTCTCTATCAATATTAAATGAACTACCATACCCAGCAGCGCTGCCCAAAGGATTTTGATTATTGATCTTGTAGGCAGTATTAAGGTATATAATATCATCTATAAGTGCTTCTGCGTAGGCTGAAAACCATAAACCAAAGGATGAGGGCATTGCCACCTGTAGGTGTGTGTAGCCTGGCATCAATTTATTTTTGTTTTGTTTCGCTTTATCAATTAGAATATCAAATAGACTTTTCACCATTTTTTTTATAATAATAATTTCACTTTTCAAATAAAGTTGGGTTGCAACTAAAACTTGATCATTTCTTGATCTTCCTGTATGTATTTTTTTTCCAATATCACCTAATTTTTCAACTAATAAAAATTCAATTTTTGAATGAACATCTTCAAACCTTTTTTCTATTTTAAAAGAACCTTCATTAATTTTGCTTTTTATTTTCTTTAGTTCACTAATAATTTGGTTTTTTTCATCAGCACTCAATATCTTAGATTTACATAGCATTTTTGCGTGAGCAATTGACGCAGTAATGTCAAATTCTGCCAGAACTAAGTCGCTAACTCTATCATTTCCAACAGTAAAATTTTCGATTTTTTCGTTTAGACTATAATCTTTTTTCCAAAGTTTCATTTTTGTATTTTTACATTATTACTTTTGTACAATTCGTAGTGTCCATTAATATTTGACGATTGCCAACATAAACTTCATTTACTCCGCCCTTTAGGGCTTTATAACAGCAAGCAATTTTAGGAATCATACCTTTTTTAATTATTTTTCTTTTTATCAGGTTTTGATATTGAATGCCAGTCAACTTAGTAATCACAGTTTTATCATTCATATCTTCCATTAATAGACCAGGTTTATCGAGACAATACAATAGCTTTATATTATATTTTTTTGACATTTTAATTGATATAGTTGATGCAATTGTGTCAGCATTTGTATTAAGGATTTGTCCTCTTTTGTTATGACTTAAAGAACATATGACTGGACTAATTTTTAAATTAATTAACTGGTCAAGAAAAAGAGTATTTATTTTTTTTATATCTCCAACAAACCCATAATTGATACCCTTTTTTTTTCTTTTTTCAGCCAATATTAAATTCCCGTCGGGTCCTGACAACCCTAGAGAATTACAATCATATTTTTGAAGTATGGAAACAATTTTTTTATTCAACAAACCTCCATATGTCATTAGTGCGAGTTCTAAAGTGTTTTTGTCAGTTATTCTTCTTCCGTCAATTACTTTTGAATTTACACCTTGTTTTTGGGCAAGTATTGATAAAATAGAACCTCCACCATGAACCAAAATTTTTTTTTCTTTAATTTTTGAATAATCTTTTAAAAATTTTTTCAAATTTGAATCATTTGCAATTAGATTACCTCCGATCTTTACGACTATTAAATCAATCTTCATTAGCCAACAACTTTTTTAAAATTATTAATGCAGAATAAATCCTATTTTCAGATTGACTTATAACTAAAGAGTTTTTCGAATCTATAACCTCATCACTAACAACAATATTTCTTCTAACTGGAAGGCAATGCATAAACTTTGCATTTTTAGTTAGGTTCATTTTTGATTTATCTATAATCCATTTACTGTTATCTTTATTTAAAATTTTTCCGTATTTATCATAGCTAGACCAGTTTTTTGCATAAATAAAATCAGCATTTTTGAAAGCCTGTTCTTGGTTGTTATAAATTTTGATACCATTAGTAATTTCTTTATTTAAATTATAACCAACTGGGTTTGCTATCACAAGATCAATATCACATTTCATAGACATTTTAACAAAGGAATTTGCTACTGCGTGTGGAAGAGATTTTGGATGCGGGGCCCAGGATAAAACCACTTTTGGTTTTTCTTTCAACTTATTTTCTTTGATTGTTATAGCGTCAGCTAATGCTTGTAGGGGATGAAAAGTTGAACTCTCAAGATTTAAAATTGGAACAGACGAATGTTTTATAAATGAGTTTAAAACTATTTCTCTCTCATCTTCAATTTTATCTTTTAGTCCTGCAAATTTTCTAATTGCAATTATGTCACAATAATTTGAAATTACCTTTGCTGCTTCCGTTACATGTTCAGCTTTATCGCTTGACATTATGGCATTTTTCTGAAATTCAAGTTGCCAGCCGTCATCATTAAAATTCATTAAAAAGCACTTTAACCCTAACATCATTGCAGCTTTTTGAGTACTTAATCTTGTTCTTAAACTTGAATTAAAAAACAATAATCCAATCGCCTTTTTATTCCCCAATTCTTTATGTAATGTTGGATTTTTTTTAAGCATAATTGCTTCATCCACCAATTGTTTATAATTGTTTACACTATCACAATTTATAAAATTTTTCATGTCAATTCTTTTTTTAGTGCTAGGTGTAGTGTGTCAATATGTTCTTTTTTTATGTTAAGTGGTGGAAGAATTCTTAAAATATTTTTTTTTGTACAACCGCCTGTAAAAATCTGATGTTCATAAATTAACTTTTTTCTTAACTCATAAACATCATGCTTAAATTCTAGACCAAGCATTAGCCCTCTACCCCTAATTTTTTTTATTAGGGGAATGTCCTCCAATTTATTTCTTAAGTAAATCTCTACATCTTTCGAATTTTTTAATAATTTTTCACTTACAATCGTATCTAGAACAGAAATAACAGCAGAACATGCTAAGTGATTTCCACCAAAGGTATTACCCAACATTCCAAATTCAGATTTTATTTTTTTATTAATTAAAATTCCTCCAACTGGAAATCCGTTACCCATACCCTTGGCCATAGTTATAATATCAGGTTCAATTTTGTGCTTTTGAAAAGCAAAAAAACTGCCTGTTCTTCCAAAACCGGATTGAACTTCATCTGCAATCAGACAGGTATTAAATTTAGAACATAAATCACTCATGTAATTAACAAATTTTGTTTCGGGTTCATCTAATCCACCAACCCCTTGAATTGATTCAAAAATTACAGCGGCAACATCATTTTTTGATAACTCTTTTTCTAACCCAAAATAATCGTTGAAATTCAAGAATGTAACATCAATTTGATTATTAAGCTTGGTTTTTATTTTTTTATAATCCGTTGAGCTCAAGGCTGCATTGCTCCTGCCATGAAATGAATTCTTAAATGCAATTATTTTTGATTTACTGGTGTGAAATGAAGCAAGTTGAAGTGAATTTTCATTTGCCTCAGCTCCAGAATTACACATAAAGAGTTCATAATTTTCACAACCAGACATTTTTTTAATTTTTTTTGCTACTAAATCTTGTAAATCATTAACAATAAAATTTGAATAGAAACCAATTTTGTTAATTTGTTTATTTACAGCCTTTATGTATGCTGGATGAGAATGTCCAATTGAAATCACAGCATGGCCACCATATAAGTCTAAATACTCTTTGCCATCATTGCCAAAAACATGACAACCTTTAGCATGTGTCGGGCAAACATCAAATAATGGATAAACTTTAAATAAATTCATTTTTAAAAAATTGAGCTTTTTAGATTTAATCCTGTTTTTTCATCTATACCAAACATAAGATTCATATTCTGTATTGCCTGTCCAGATGCTCCCTTGCATAAATTATCAATAATGGTTGTTACAAGCAATTTATTTTTTATTTTTTCAAGATGGATTATACATTTATTTGTATTTATTACCTGTTTAAGAAAAATCTTATTTTCTGAGACAATAGTAAAAGGATCATTCTCATAATAATCATTGTAAATTTTATAAAATTGCTTTAATTCTTTATCAACATAGAAATAACTTGTACAAAAAATCCCTCTGGTAAAATTACCTCTGATTGGCAAAAAATTAATAACTGTTTTATTATTTGAAATTTTTTTTATTGTACTGTAGATTTCATTTAGATGTTGGTGCTTAAAAGGTTTATACCAAGATAAATTACTGTCTCTCCAACTAAAGTGAGATGTTTGACAGAAATTGAAACCGGCTCCAGTACTACCTGTAATAGCATTAGTGTGGATTTCAGTAATTTTGATTCCTCTTGACAGAATTGGTAAAATACCCAATTGAATCGCTGTAGCAAAACATCCAGGATTAGCAACACTAAAAGAATTTTTGATCTTTTCCTTTTGAAATTCAGGTAATCCATAAATAAATTTTCTGTTATCTATAGTTTGATCTAGTCTAAAATCCTGGCTCAAATCAATTATTTTTACTTTACTGCCTAATTTATTATTTCTAATAAAATCAGATGAATTTCCATGACCTAAACAAAAAAATATTACATCAATATCTTTCTCAAGCTTATTTTTGAATTTGATTTCACAATCGCCAAGTAAATCATTATGAACGTCAGAAACTTTTTTTCCATGGTTTGATTTGCTACAAAGAGAAATTAATTTACAATTGGGGTGGTTTATTAATAATCTTATTAACTCACCCCCGGTGTACCCAGAGGCCCCAAGGACACCAACTTTAATTTTGTTTTGATTTGTTGACATAATTATAAAACTTACTTTGATTTGAATTTATTTTTATAAATCCTTTTACATCGTCAGCATCCCATTTATTATTTTTTTCACCATAAGAACCAAATTCAGGATTCATAAGGTCTTTTTTTGAGAAAATACCATTTAACTCAAACCTGAAAGGATAAAGAGTCGCATTGACTATACCAGTTACATTTTTTTGACTGCTCGCTAAAAAAGACTCTATATCTCTCATTACAGGATCTAAATAATTGCCTTCGTGTATTTGCATACCATAAAAACCCGACAACTGCTCCTTTTGGAATTGTTGCCATTTAGTCAAAACATGTTTTTCCAAAAGATGATGTGACTTAATTATTAGTATTGGGGCGGCAGCTTCAAAACCAACCCTCCCCTTAATGCCAATAATTGTATCTCCAACATGAATATCCCTACCTATGCAATATTGACTTGCTAATGAGTTTAATTTCCTTATACATGAGACGGAATCATATTTGTTTCCATTTATAGAACATATTTCTCCATTTTTGAAACCTATTGAGACATCGGTTGGGGATTTTTTTAAAAGTTTGGAAGGATAAGCGATCTCAGGTAGTTTTTTATTAGAGGTCAATGTTTCATCACCTCCAACAGTGGTTCCCCACAAGCCCTTATTTATTGAATATTTTGCTTTCTCCCATTTCAAGCTTATTCCCATTGATTTAAGATATTTTATTTCTTGTTCTCTAGATAATGAATTATCTCGAATTGGTGTAATTATTTCAATTTCAGGAGCCAATATTTTAAAAATCGTATCAAACCTCACTTGATCGTTTCCGGCCCCTGTACTGCCATGAGCAATATATCTTATATTATTTTTTTTTGCATAATTTATAATTTTGAGTGCCTGAACTACTCTTTCAGCACTCACGGATAATGGATAAGTGTTGTTTTTTAAAACATTACCAAAGATCAAGAATTTAATAATCTTTTCATAAAAAAAACTTATTCCATTAATTGACTTAAATAAAAATGCGCCCATTTCAAATGCTTTTTCTTTCATTTCCGTGATTTCTTTATAAGAGAACCCACCAGTATTTACACAAACAGCATAAACCTGAAAACCATCAGATGAAAGTTTATTTAAACAGTAGGAAGTATCCAAACCACCACTGTATGCCAATACTATTTTTTTCATTTTATTTTTTTTCATATAACATTCCTGTACATAAGCACATTTCTTTATTTGTTCGTTTTAAAACATCGTAATTTTTACATGTTTTACAACCATCCCAAAAATCTTCATCATCAGTTAATTCTGAAAATGTAACTGGTTTATATCCCAAATTATAATTAATATTCATAACCTGAAGAGATGTTGTAATGCCAAAAATTTTTGCATCTGGGTATTTAAATTTAGAGTGATTAAATGTCATTTTTTTAATTTTCTTTGCCAACCCCTTTCTTCTGTATTTTGGAGCTACAATTAATCCAGAGTGAGCAACATATTTTCCATGACCCCAGACTTCAATATAACAAAAACCAGCAAAAATTTCCTGATCACATGCGATAATAGCATTTCCGTTTTCAATTTTAGATTTGATATATTCAGGTGTCCTCAAGGCAATACCAGTGCCCCTCACCTTGGCAGATGAACTTATAGTCTCAGATATAATTTTACAAAATTTTATATGTCGCTTTTGAGCAATTTCTATTTTCAATTTAAAAGATTTAATAGGATGATTAATGATTTTATTTGGAAACCAAATTTTTATGTGACCGCAACCCAAAATGGGCGTAAGCTAATCTTAATAGATTGTAAAGTGTAGTATTTAGTTTTTTTTGTCATTAATAACACAAATATGATAAAAAAAAATTAATTAAGAATTATTTAAATATTTTTTTATGATTTTCATTACTAGATTTGTAGGGAATTTAATTTTTTTACATATAACCTAAAGATAAAAAATGATAATATACGGAAGAAGATCAATAAAAGAAGCTATTAGAAATGAAATTGAAATACAAAAAGCATTTATAAAAAAAAATGCCATCAATATGGAGGATATAATTTTCAAATTAAACAAGAAAAAAATTCCAATTTCATTTGTTCCTGTTGAAAAACTAAAAAAATTAACCAACAACAATCATCAGGGAATTGTTTGTCAAATTTCAAAAATTAAGACTTACAACCTAAATGAATTAGATCTTTTTTTACAAAATAAGGATTCATGTCGGCTCGCTTTTTTAGACGGTATAACAGACACCAAAAATTTTGGATCTATCATCAGAAATGCTGAATGTTTTGGAATTGATGGCATTGTTATTGCCAAAACAGGAAGTGCTCAAATTAATGACGAAACAATCAAAACTTCGAGCGGTGCAATCTTTAATATTCCAATTTACAAAGTTGATCACCTCTTAGACGCTGTATTTCTTGTAAAAGAGCAAAATTTTGTTATTCTTGGAGCTGATGAAAAATCTAAAAAACATCTAAGAAATTTGAAATTTAACAACAAAATAATAATAATTCTGGGATCAGAGGGAAAAGGAATTAGTTCACCAGTTTTAAAAAAATGTGATGAGACATTCAAAATCCCCCTACACGGAAATATAGAATCATTAAATGTCTCTACAGCAGCTGGTATTATAATGTATGAAATCAGTGAATCAAAAACTAAAGAATAGACTTAAGTTCAATTAATTTATGAATAGTTTCATTTTTATTGTGAATTTCCTCACCATGAGCAACAAAATGAATGGTATTAATTTTTAGTTTTTTGGCCCCCAAAACATCAGCCTCATAATTATCACCTACCATCACTGATTCTTTAGGTTTAGATCCAGAATCTGTTATTGCATGTTTAAAAATTTTTGGGTCTGGTTTTTTTACACCCACAGACTCAGAATCATAAATAGCTTCGAAGTAATGTTTTATGTTGGAATTTTTAAGCTTTTTATCTTGTACTTCTCTGAAACCATTTGTTATAATAAAAAGTCTGTATTTGGGTTTTAAATATTCTAAAATCTCAATGGCACCGTCAATCAATTTATTATTCTCAGGTAAAAATTTAATGTAGTCATATGATATTTTATTAATTACTGTATCTTCGATCTCATAATCAAAAAGATTAAAAACTTCTTTTAATCTGTTAAATCTGAGAAATTCTTTTGAAATTTCTCCATTTCTATAAAGTTTCCAATACTTAAAATTAATAGGTATATAAGCTTCAATGAATTTTTCAAAATTTATGGTAATGGTATATTTTTTAAATATTTTTTTAAATGAGAGCTCGGAATTTTTTTCAAAATCCCATAAAGTATGATCCAAATCAAAAAAAATACTTTTAACTAACATTACTACAAAAACTTTTTGCGGTTAAACCAATATCAAGTCCGCCAAATTCTCCAGAGCTCATTAACAATAAACATATCTTTTGTTCTTTAAAATTGAGTAAATAATCATTCAATTGTTCTTTATCGTATACAAAAACTATTTTATCATTTTTGAAAGATTTTTTTAAACCTTCTTCATCAAATCTTTTATATTTTAATTTGTTGTTTAACTTATCAATAAAAATAACTGGATAATCACATGAGTTGAATCCTCCCTCATATTCATTTAGAAATTTTTCATCGAAACTGCTAAAAGTGTACAATTCATAAACTGCCAATAAATCAACTTTAAAGTTTGACTTTACAGCATCAATGCTAGCCTTTAATTTACTTGGTGAATGAGCAAAATCTTTTATCACTGTTCTTTTAGAGTTAGTTTCAACTATTTCAAGACGATTGCTAGCACCCTTAAAAGATTTTATTGAATTGTAAAACTGATCATCCGTCAAGCCTATTAAGTTACACACCTGTTTAGCAGCTGACAAGTTTTCCATGTTATGTTTACCAAAAATTTTTAGTGGCATTAATCCTTCATCCGTTGCAATAAAAAATCTACCATCTCTAATTAAAAAATCATGTTCAGTGTAAGGTATTTTTCTAATATAATTTTGGTTTTCGTCTATCAGGCTCAATATTTCCAAATTTTTATTATTATAAATTAAAACTCCACCATTAACAATTTTATCGATAAAGATTTTAAACTGATTTTTGTAAATATTAAATGTTGGAAAAACATTGATGTGATCCCATGATATACCTGAAATCAGTGCAATATTTGGCTTATAAACATGAAATTTTGGAATAGTATGTATTCTTGATGATAGATACTCGTCACCCTCTATTATAATGAATTCATTTTTTTGAGATAAGGAGACAGAGTTCGAAAATCCTTCAATTTTTGCACCTAGGACATAATCAGCTCTTTTGCTATTATCTTTTAACACATGAAGAATCATTGAACAGATAGTAGTCTTTCCGTGACTACCAGCAATTACAACTCTTGTTTTATTTTTTGAATATTCAAAAACAAATTCGGGGAATGAATATATTTTTATTTTTTTATGTATTGCTAATTTTAGTTCAGGGTTTTCAGATTTTGCATGCATGCCAAGTATTACAAAATCCAAATCGTCTGTAATTTTTGACTCATACCAACCTAGCTTATCAGGATAAAGATCATTATTAATTAAACTTGATTTTGAAGGTTCATAAATTATATCGTCGCTGCCAGTGACAGTAAAACCAATTCTTTTTAATTCAATTGCAAGACTATGCATAACACTTCCACCAATGGATATAAAATGAACTCTTTTCAATACTTTATATTAGGGAAATTTTCGTAAACATTTTGTGC
>MDTG01340007.1_pt1 | contig 11226 bp, 10 predicted proteins | sample 811421 | NCBI WGS metagenome assembly MDTG01 (sample SAMN05326645, study PRJNA326480) | marine metagenome | isolation source: seawater | place: Pacific Ocean: South East | collected 2011
AAACTCTTCCTGTCTAGCGATTCTATCGGATAGAAGATCCTCAATTCTAGAACCAAACTCATTACAAAGTGCCTGCAAAAATTCAATAGTAGGCTTATTCAGTATGTCTTCATAACCTTCCCGAGGACAAACCAATTCGAGAGAATTAGCTTTTTTGGTGCCGATACTTTCTGTCATTAACTGATTACCTAACTTTGTGAATAAAAACCAATTTTTACCTTTTGACGTAATACAATAAGAAAACTTTGCACTGAAGTACAAGGTTTTCCAGAAAAAAAAACGCACAGTGGGTGAAAGGTAAGTTGCACCGCATCATTTGTCAATACCAGGTAGATAAATTATTAATTTTTTTATACAGTCGGGGTACAGCTAAAGACTCTTGCAGAATCTCCCATAGCATTAAGAATAGTCAACAAAATGTTTAACTAGGGGAAAAAATAGTGAACGAGAAAGATGATCGCGGATCTGGCGATTTATTAATAAAAGAAGCTCCCCCTAAGGTTAAAAAACCAAAAATGTACAGGGTTGTTATGATTAACGATGACTATACTCCAATGGAATTTGTGGTGCACGTCTTGGAGTCTTTCTTCTCTATGAATCGACAACAGGCAACGAAGGTAATGCTCGAAGTTCACTCAAAAGGGAAAGGTGTTTGTGGGATTTTCCCATATGACCTAGCCGAGACCAAGGCAACACAGGTGGTTGATTATGCGAGGAGTAACGAGCATCCTTTGATTTGCACTGTGGAGACAGATGATTAGAATGCTAGTTGAATTTATTAAAACAGAAAAAAACCAAGGAATTAATTGTGCTTAGTAAGGAACTAGAAGGCACCCTAAATGCAGCCTTTAAAGAAGCAAGGGAAAATCGGCATGAATTCATGACCGTGGAGCACCTACTTCTCGCACTCACTGATAATCAAGTAGCTGCAAAGATTTTAACCGCTTGTGGAGGAGATCTCGATTCAATTCGACGGCAGCTGAACTCCTTTTTAGACGATAGTGCACCATTGTTATCAGAAGATCACGACAGAGATACTCAACCAACCATCGGTTTCCAAAGAGTTCTGCAAAGGGCGGTATTTCACGTTCAATCATCTGGTAAAAAGGAAGTGACAGGCGCTAATGTGCTAGTGGCCATATTTGGAGAAAGAGAATCTCACGCTGTTTATCTCTTAAATCAGCAAAACATAGCTAGACTAGATATAGTTAATTGTATATCTCATGGAATTGCGAAAGATAATGAGAATACTGAGGGAGAAGAAGACTTTGAAGATGCACCCGATAGCGATGCCCTGACAGATAAAGAGCAGAAATCTGCACTGGATTTATATACCGTGAACCTGAATGACTCTGCGGCTGCCGGCAACATAGATCCGCTAGTAGGTCGAGAGGAGGAAATAGAAAGAACTGCTCAAATTCTGTGTAGAAGGAGGAAAAATAACCCTTTGTTTGTTGGGGAAGCTGGTGTTGGCAAGACTGCGATCGCTGAAGGACTAGCGCGTAGAATATTTGAAGGAGATATACCCGACATTCTTTCCAGCTCAACGGTATACTCCCTAGATTTGGGTGCCCTAATCGCAGGGACAAAATATCGCGGGGACTTCGAGGCGCGCATGAAAGGTGTTTTGGAGGAGCTCAAAAAGGAGAAGGACAGCGTTCTCTTCATTGATGAAATTCATACGATCATCGGGGCCGGCTCTGCATCGGGTGGCGTAATGGACGCCTCAAATCTCATAAAACCTGCCCTAGTCTCCGGTGAGTTAAGATGTATAGGGTCTACTACCCACCAAGAGTATAGAAGTATCTTTGAAAAAGACAGGGCACTCGCAAGACGCTTCCAAAAAATTGATGTGCTTGAACCAAGTGAAGAAGAAGCCATTAAGATTTTACAAGGACTTAAGGAACGGTTCGAGAAACATCACAACATTAAATATACCAGTCAAGCAATTAGGTCTGCGGTTGAGCTCACCAACCGCCATATCAATGACAGGAACCTTCCAGACAAAGCCATTGACGTAATCGACGAGGCCGGCGCCAGACAGCGGCTACTCCCCGTATCAAGGAGAAGAAAAACTATAGGAGTGGGCGAAATAGAAGAAATCGTATCGAAAATAGCTCGTATCCCACCCAAAACTGTATCAACATCTGACAAGGATGTACTAAAAACTCTTGAGAGAGACTTAAAAATGGTAGTTTTCGGACAGAATGAGGCCATTGGCATCCTCAGCGCTTCGATTAAGATGGCCCGGTCGGGCTTAGCAAATAGGGAAAAACCTATTGGCTCGTTTCTTTTCACGGGCCCTACCGGTGTAGGTAAGACAGAGGTGACTAAACAGTTGGCAAGCCTCCTCGGCGTGGAGCTTGTTAGATTCGACATGTCCGAATATATGGAGCGACACACCGTTTCCAGGCTAATAGGGGCACCGCCAGGTTATGTAGGCTACGATACTGGAGGATTACTTACTGAAGCGGTAATAAAATCACCCCACTCCGTACTGTTACTGGATGAAATAGAAAAGGCTCATCCCGATGTGATGAACATATTACTGCAGGTGATGGATCACGGCACATTGACTGACGCGAACGGTAGAAAAACTGATTTCCGAAATGTAATCATTGTTATGACTACGAATGCTGGAGCAGAGAAAATCAACAGGGCATCCATAGGTTTCACAATGCAAAATCATGCCTCTGATGCGGGAGAAGAGGTAAAAAAATCCTTTACTCCAGAATTCAGGAATCGACTTGATAGCATTATTCAATTTGCACCACTTGGAACAAAAACAATTGCGTATGTGGTCGACAAGTTCTTAGTCGAATTGGAATCTCAACTAGATGAGCAGAAAGTCTCCCTTTTAGTCGATAAAAAAGCTAGGAACTGGCTTGCAAAAAAAGGATATGATCCACTAATGGGCGCTCGACCAATGAGAAGAATCATCCAAGAAAAAATAAAACGTCCACTTGCAGAGGAATTACTGTTCGGAGAATTAGCAAACGGGGGACACATCAAGGTTACTGTTGAAAAAGGAGATCTTGTAGTTAAGGTTGAGGAAACTGTCAGATAAATTCCGTGAAAAAGTGTTAACATTCTGAGATTGTAATTTCGCAATCAGCCAGAAATCAACTTAAGTGCAACCAGTCATGGAAGAAAAAAAAATTACCGAGGAATCAGGCAGGTACTACGAGCAATTCGAAGTGGGAACCGTCTATGCCCACAGACCCGGGCGAACTATCTCTGAAACCGATAACACTTGGTTCACCTTACTTACTATGAACACACACCCTCTACACTTCGACAAAGAATATGCTAAAAAATCGGAATTTGGACAAATATTGGTTAACAGTGCATTCACCGTTTCCCTTGTAGTTGGAATGAGTGTGAGCGACGTGAGCCAAAACGCAATAGCAAACCTCGGTTGGAAAGAAATCAAACTACCCCACCCTGTTTTTGTTGGAGACACACTGTATGCCGAGAGCACTGTTTTGGAAAAACGAGAATCTAAATCCAGACCAAATGCCGGTATCGTCAAGGTAAGCACATTGGGGGGAAAATCCGACGGCACGGTCGTTTGTGATTTCGAACGGACCATGTTGATACCAAAACAGGGTTACGGAATAAAAGTCTAAACAAGCCAGCAAAATATATTAGTAATACTCCTATAAAGACCAAGCCGTAGGAAAATCGATATGACTCCCAAAAAACCGCTTAATTCACAAAGTGCAAATGTAACTCAGCCAAAATCTCAGGGCGCAAGCCAGGCCATGCTGTACGCGGTCGGCATGAAAGAGGAGGATATGTCCAAAGCCCAAGTGGGCATTGGGAGTGTCTGGTACGAGGGAAACCCTTGCAATATGCATCTATTGAGCTTAGCGGAGGAAGCGAAAAAAGGCGTTGAAGACTCTGGCTTAGTGGGAATGCGGTTCAATACGGTCGGAGTTAGCGACGGCATTTCTATGGGCACCCGAGGCATGAGTTATTCGCTTCAGTCGCGAGATTTAATAGCTGACTCCATTGAAACTATCATGGGGGGCCAATGGTACGATGCAAATATATCCATCCCTGGGTGTGATAAAAATATGCCGGGCTGTCTTATAGCTATGGGTCGTCTGAATCGTCCGTCTCTAATGATTTATGGTGGTACGATAAGACCGGGAAAATCAAGAGATGATAAACCGTTAGATATTGTTTCAGCGTTTCAGAGTTACGGTTCTTACCTGGCAGGCTCGATCGACGAAAACGAACGGCAGGATATAGTGAAAAACGCTTGTCCAGGACCTGGTGCTTGTGGCGGCATGTATACAGCTAACACAATGGCGTCGGCAATAGAGAGTATGGGCATGTCATTGCCATACAGTTCTTCCACCCCAGCAGACGATCAACAGAAATTAGAAGAGTGCCGTCTAGCTGGTAAGACTATCTTAAATCTATTAGAAAATGATATTAAACCCAAAGACATCATGACCAGGGATGCCTTCGAGAACGCCATGGTAATAATCTCCGCTTTAGGAGGTTCTACAAACGCGGTACTACACCTCATAGCCATGGCAAAATCAGTTGATTTGGACCTGAAATTAGAGGACTTCCAGCGCGTAAGTGATCGAGTACCCTTTATCGCCGATCTGAAACCAAGTGGTCTATACGTGATGGAGGACCTACATAACGTAGGAGGAATTCCAGCGGTACTAAAGTTTTTACTTAAAGAAGGATTCATAAAAGGGGATTGTCTTACTGTGACTGGACATACTCTCGCCGAGAACTTAGAAGAATGTAAAGAACTCAGCCCGACACAATCCATAATAAAACCTCTCTCCTCGCCGATCAAAAAAACCGGACATCTACAAATATTAAAAGGCAACCTGGCCCCAGGCGGTGCAGTAGCTAAAATTACTGGAAAAGAAGGCCTAATATTCAAAGGGCCTGCAAGAGTTTTTGACTCGGAAGAAACAATGCTCGAGGGACTACGAGAGGGTAAGATAAGAAGTGGAGATGTCATAGTTATTCGATACGAAGGACCCAAAGGCGGGCCGGGAATGCCTGAGATGTTGACACCCACCTCTGCAATAATGGGCGCTGGGCTAGGGGAAGAAGTTGCCCTAATCACGGACGGTAGATTTTCCGGAGGATCACACGGCTTTATAGTTGGTCATGTAGTGCCTGAAGCTCAAGAAGGCGGAACTATAGCGCTCTTAAGGAATGAAGACCTGATAACTATCGATGCTGAAAAAAATGAGTTGCTTGTCGATCTAACCGAGGCAGAACTACAATCTCGGCTAAGAGATTGGATTTCTCCACCCCTGGCAGCAACTAAGGGAACTTTATACAAGTACATAAAAACTGTGACTGATGCTTCGCGTGGTTGTGTGACTGACGAATAAAGTACCCTTAAAGCTTTCCCCTAGTCCCCGAGTATTCTTCATAATACTTCAGAACTTTTTTCACATAGTTTTGCGTTTCCCGGTACGGAGGAATTTTTCTTCCATACTTAATAACCGCATTTTCCCCAGCATTGTAAGCCGCCAAAGCCAATCTGATATCGTCATCAAACAAGTCTAAAAGGTCTCGAAAATACCGTGAACCTCCTCTCAAGCTATCTGTAGGATCTTTCCTATTTTTAACGCCATAACGAGATGCAGTAGCTGGCATAAGCTGCATAAGTCCCACCGCACCAGCTTTAGAAACGGCGTCAGCCTTATAACCCGATTCTGCTGAAATTATTGCGTGCAATAAGCTAACAGGTATCCTGTGCGCCTGAGCAATCCGTGTCACGACATCCCCATACTCTTTCCGTTTCTCGTAGAAACTACCAGTTGCTACCTCAAATTTTCTTCTGGGGCTAGCTCGTAACTTAACCTCCTTATAACCTTTGTGTCGCACCCGATCACTGAATGTAGATTTACCATTTCTGTCAATATATCGATAAATTCTCGAACGTAGATTAGAGGGTTGCGGTTCGTTTTGAATTATATTTTTTATTCGATGCGAGAGCTGTAACTTAATTTTATTTTCTTTTTCCTTGTAGAAAACATTTTTTGATCTCATTTTTTCAGCGATCTTCTTATCGAAATGTTCCCAGCGTTTTTCAGCGATAGATTTCTCTGCTAAAGAAAGCAGAAGGGACAAAATAATCCAATTAGAAAGTCTCATAAATAGCCCAATAAAAAACAAATAACAGGAGCTAAAAGGAATGTGAAAAAACCGGCTAGCGCATCATCTAGCATGATTCCCGTACCCCCTTGACACTCTCTATCTAATTTGCTTATCGGCCATGGTTTGACGATGTCAAAAAAACGAAATAAGACAAAGGTTAGCGGAACAAAAAGTAATTGAATCTCAGCGTTCTCCATTAGCCTAAATCGCTCTAATACGGGAATCCAACCTGCACCAATAAAAAAGCCAACTATTTCATCAAAGACTATAGCCTTGTGATCGTGAGAATCTAAAAAATCTGAGGTGCGAGCACAAAGGAAAATACCTATAAAAAAAAATATGACGCAGAGCAGAAAATATGAGGTAAGCGAGAATACTGGAGAATAAAAAAACCAAAAAAATGCTATAGCCCCAACTAAAGTGCCTGCGGTACCTGGCCCTAGCGGAGCCAAACCAGAACCTAGGCCCAGAGCAATCAGATGCCCTGGATCTTTTAGCATTTTTACTGATGGCTGTTTCGACATGGCAATTCTAATCTTTAGTGATATCAGGAGGTTCAACGGGGAATCGAGAAATTTTTCTCAGCGCCTCTACCGTAAGAATTCGCTCATAACGCTGACCGTTTATTAACCAAGTAGGGTAGCTCTTTATTTTGTTTAGTAAACAAATCGTACTTTGGGGAGTGTTTTGCCCCCGAGGGGAACACTCCACATAAGGAAGATAAGATGCCGCTGATCCAAAGATTTCTTTCTGCGCCTGGCAAGCATTACACCAACTAGCACCATAAAAGGTGGCTCCCCTAGTTTTTAAATGGATAGCTAAAGCCTGTAATTGCGGATCGGCAGCTTTTTGAAAAATACCACCCCCGTGAGCAACAGAATGCATTGTGATAATTACCGCTAGGCCGGTCACCATGCCAAAAAGGCGACTTTTATTTTTCTTTTGAGCGGCTAAAAAGAAACTTGCCCCGAACAAAGTGCTAATTATTACAAGAGAAATGCTACAGTAGTAACAAATAGCTCCTATTTCGTACACTGATATAAAAAACAAGTACACACTAACTACAAAACCCATAGTCACAATCGATAATTGGTGATTCCTAGTTTTTTTAAAATATCGAATGAATAGAATCCCCAAGACCCCATACATAATAGCGCCCCACAATGCCAACGGTATGCCCAGAAAAACCGACCACCTGCTACTCAGAACAGCATCACAAGAGGATGCGCTACACAAAGGAAGTTCAAGATGAGAGTAATGCTTCCAAAGAAGAAGAAGGGACACCAACAATCCGGCAGCAGCCACGAGAATATAAAAGTTTCGTGCTTCTAGAGTTTTGGCAATATTTTGGTTCATGATTGCTCCTTTTTTATTGCTAATATTGCTCATGAAGAGGTGAAATTTCAAACTTAATATAAAAACTCTTTGGAGAATGATATGGTATTAAATTGTACGATTGACTTGCAACCTAAGAGTTTTTCGCACTATTGAGAATCATTTTAAGTTAAAAGATGACTATGCAATATACCGTCGCAGAACTGGCCGAAAACTTTGACCTGACTATATCGGGAGATAGAAATATCGTTATAGAGGGGGTCTGTGGGATTTCTGATAATAAAATCAGGAATTTATCATTTCTGACAGATAAAAGGAAAACTCGACTAGCTGAAGAGTCTGATATTCCTGTTTATTTAGTTTCAATGGAAACTGAGGTGAGAGGCAAAACTCTGCTACGTCATCAATCACCCGAGTATGTCTTCTGTTTAATTTCCGATTTATTTTCTAAATCAAAAATTAAGTTAGAAAAAATTCCTGTTCAAAACACTAAAATCCCCAAAAGTTGTAAGTTACACCCATCAGCCGAAATAGGATTTAATGTCGTAGTCGGTGAAGATGTTGAAATAGGTTCAAACACTAAAATCTATCCAAATTGCGTAATTATGGACAGATGTAAGATCGGAAACGATTGTACCCTTTACCCTAACTGTACGCTGAGAGAAGATTCTATTTTAGGAAATAATGTGGTATTGCAGGCCGGTGTAAGCATCGGTAGCGATGGATATGGTTTTCTTAAACATGGCGATGAGTTTGTCAAGATCCCACAACTTGGAAATGTGGTCATCTCCGACGATGTAGAAATTGGCGCAAATTCGACAATCGATCGAGGAAGATTTTCCAGTACTTTCATTGGTAAAGGCACAAAAATAGATAATTTGGTTATGGTTGGACACAACGTGTCTATAGGAGAGAATTGCCTGATCGTTTCTCAGGTAGGAATATCAGGCAGCACTCAGATAGGAGATCGAGTAACCTTAGCAGGACAAGTAGGTACTGTAGGACATGTCCAAATAGGAAATGACATAACCGTACTGGGAAAAGGAGGGGTCACCAAAAGTCTCTTGAAACCTGGAATTTATGCGGGAATGCCGGTACGTCCTGCCAAGATCTGGAGAAAAGCGATTGCCAAGCTCTACTCCCAGAAAAAAGACGTTTAAGAATATGACGCTTCAAACCCGAACTTTTTTAAGGGAAAGAACCTGCTTTATTGACCATGGATGGCATCTCTTGCCCTATGACTTGCCCCAGCCAGCTAGAAGTCTCGATAAGTTTAGCCATTGAAATACCAGTTTGGAATCCCATGCGCTCAAGAAGATAGATGACATCCTCCGTCCCCACATTCCCCGTTGCGCCGGGGGCAAAAGGACAGCCCCCTAATCCACCGCAACTGGAATCAAATATCCTTACTCCAGCCTGGACCGCAGCGTACACGTTACTTATACCGGTATTCCTAGTGTTATGAAAATGCAACCTTAGAGGAACCTCACCGATTATCGGTTTTAAACGATTTATGAGTTCAGTAACCTGAGTTGGAACGGCAACTCCAATAGTGTCGGCGAGCGAAATTTCATCCACGCCGAGTCCGATCAAAGTTTTTGCTATCTCTATTACTCTGTCAGGGTTAACTTCACCTTCAAATGGACATCCAAAAGACGCTGCTATAGTCACACCAAAAAATCTATTGTTCTTTTTAGCAAGACTGATCATCCTGTTTAGCGAAGACATCATCTCATGAGAGGTCTTACCCTGATTTCTTTGACAAAAAGTGTCCGTTGCCACAGTAGCGCAATTTATCTCATCAAGTTCGGTATCCAAAGCTCTTTCCAAACCTTTCTCATTCAAGACGAGGCCAATATATTTAGTATTCTCTATTCTTGGCAGATTTTTAATCAAAAGGTCCACATCCGCCATTTGGGGCACCCTTTTTGGGTTAACGAAACTCGCTACCTCTATCCGGCGTACTCCAGAATCTGCAAGACCAGAAATAAGCTTAATCTTATCTGAGGTATCAACGATCGTATCCTGGCTCTGTATTCCATCTCTCGGCCCAACATCCACTAATTCAATTTTTTTCATGAAAAGAACTCGCAAACAGTGTTTTCTGTATAGTATATTACACGAGAATTTAAGGAAAAATTTATTCTTATCTACTGATAATTTTAACGCTTTCCAAGTAACATGCGAACTATTCTCCCTAGGGAATTTCCTATGAGTAATTTTGATTTTGATCTTTTCGTTATCGGCGGCGGCTCCGGAGGTGTTCGCGCGGCTAGATTCGCTGCGGATTTAGGGAAAAAAGTTGCTATCGCTGAAAAAAAAGCGCTAGGCGGCACTTGTGTGAACGTAGGATGCATTCCAAAAAAACTCTTTTCGCATGCAGCTCATTTTTCTAGCGATTTTGAAGATGCAAAGGGATTTGGTTGGAGTTCCAACAGACCTTCCTTTAGCTGGCACGATCTCTTAACCAATAAAAATAAAGAGATAGAAAGGCTGAACGAAATTTATGAGAGACTTCTAGTGAACTCTGGGGTGCAAATTATTCGTGGGCATGCTTCGCTGAAGACTAAGCAATCTGTGTCCGTTGAGGGGCATATTTATACTGCAAAAAATATTTTAGTTGCGGTAGGAGGCAAACCAGAGATTCCAGAATTCCCTGGTTCCGAATATGTCATTAGCTCTGATGAGGCCTTCTACCTAAAAAAACTACCAGAGAAAGTCCTCGTGGTTGGTGGTGGCTATATTGCCGTTGAGTTTGCTTCAATTTTTAACGGTTTAGGTTGTGATACTTCTCAATTGTATCGGGGAGATTTATTTCTACGAGGATTCGACTTCGATGCGAGAACTTTCCTAGCTAATCAAATAAGAGAATCTGGAATTGACCTACAATTTAAATGCTCAATAAAGGAGATAAAAAAACAAAATGAAAGGTTGATTGCTAATTTTTCTTCAGGTGAAGAAGTATCTTGTGATTTAATTATGTATGCCACCGGCAGAACACCTTTGACCGAGAATTTGGGCCTGGAAAATTTAGGTATAAAAGTAGACTCAAAAAACGCTATTAAGGTAGACGAAAATTATAGGACTAACATAGATACTGTTTTGGCTATTGGAGATGTAACAAACAGAGTCAACCTTACTCCAGTCGCTTTAGCTGAAGCAATGACAATCGTGTCCTACCTATATGGTGACGGTAAAAAACGAGTAGACTACAATCTAATTCCTAGCGCAGTTTTCAGCCTCCCCAATCTTGCCACAGTAGGGCTAACTGAAGAAGAAGCAAGAGAAAAACACAAAGAAATAAAAACATTCATTACAGAATTCAAACCCTTAAAACACACTCTGACTGACAATCATGAGAGGACGCTTATGAAACTAGTCGTAGATAACGCAAGCGATTTAGTTGTTGGCGCTCATATGGTGGGAGCTGACGCGGGAGAGAGTCTTCAAGGAATAGCAGTAGCGATGAAGGCTGGGGCCACAAAAACAATGTTCGATGAGACTATCGGCATCCACCCGACTTCTGCCGAAGAATGGGTAACCATGAGACAACCTGTAAAACAATGAATATTAATCCCAGATGAAAGAGAAAATGTTTCTATTTAAAACGATTCGAATCTTATTACTTATCCTCTTGGCGTTATCCCAATGCGCTTACGCAGTTACGGAGGGAGATTTAGCGCCTGACTTTGAGTTGATGGGATCCGACGGTAAATTCCACACCTTGAAGGACTATAGGGG
>MDTG01426956.1_pt1 | contig 11226 bp, 7 predicted proteins | sample 811421 | NCBI WGS metagenome assembly MDTG01 (sample SAMN05326645, study PRJNA326480) | marine metagenome | isolation source: seawater | place: Pacific Ocean: South East | collected 2011
GATCCTAATCGGTCAGCAGGATGCAGGCACATTACCCGATTTCGATGCGATGTCTCAATATGAAATCAAGGAGTATTTAAATGCAATCTATAGTAGTCTATCAATTTCCAATCGACTAGGCTTCTTCAGAACAAAAGATATGAATCGTCAGTTCAGAGATAATCATGTGAATGGTACAATCCATTCGATTCTTTGGTATATGGCAAGAGCTGAAATGAAAATCGTTTCCATTCGTAATGTTCGTTTGACATCTAGCGGACGATTGGAGACGTCTTCAAGCAAAGAGGGTATAGAAGTGATTTACAGCGATAAGGATAAGGTGAAAAAGCTCTATTATTTTGCCTATGATTTATCCAATTCTAATCTTTCAAGCAATCCTCGTCTATTTGACTTTCTTGAATCCTTTGGAAAGCACAATGTGCTTGTCAAAAGTGCGTCGTACTTGATGCATAATAGCAGCTTCTCTATAATACGCGAGTATCTTATGAACACCTCACATTTAGTAGTTCAAGATCCTTCCGGTATTCCTTACAGAAAGCTTGTCGCAGCGGGATGTAGTGTTGATTTACATGGAACTTACACAAGGCCGATTTCCTTGTTCTCAGGATACAGCCAATCCAGTTTGAAAGAGGCTATAAAAAGTGCACCTGATTTACCCTTTATGATTGGTTACATGGCGCCTTATGGTGAGTGTAGTCTGGCTGTGTTTAAAGGTTGTGACTAAGGGGGCTAGCCATGAAATTCATGCATGGCCTCCCATAACAAGTCGATAGGGTGTAAGACCCTCCGAGACGTAAAATCCTCTATTTGATGCTGACAGCTAATGCCAGTGGCACAAATCAAAGTACTTTCATGCGCTTTTTCAATAGCCGGAATAAGATCTAAACCAGCGATTTGTTGAGATAACTCGTAGCTTTCTTTACGATAACCAAAAGCTCCTGCCATTCCACAACATCCTGCTTGGATTAGAGATACTTTACCAATCCATGATAATAAGGTAAGGCTGTATTTCATCGAGGAAATAGCTTTCTGGTGGCAATGTCCGTGAAGTAGAATTTTGCTCTCTTGTTTACTGATTTTTTTGGATAGATTTCGGTGTTTGTCAACTAAAAACTCATCAAAAAGGAAGATTTTATCTTCAATTAAATCAGATCTATTCGAATCAAAACGGATATATTCGTCTCGAATCATGGAAATAGCACTGGGTTCTATTCCTATTATGTCTATATCATCCTCTAAGAAGGATTTCATTTGCTGAAAGGAATTGCGCGCCTCCTTTTTTGCCTTGTTTACCATACCAACAGACATACTTCCACGGCCACTCACATGGGCGTGGACAAGATGTATTTGATATCCTAAAGACCTCAATATATCGGCTAACCGAATCCAAATCTGGGGGTTGTAGACATTGGTAAACTCATCGACAAAAAGTGCGATGGGTTTGGTATTACTCCCCTTAGAGTGGTCTTGTATATACTTCTTGAGGAGTGTTACAGCGGTTTTCTTAGGTAATGAGGGAAGCCTTCGCTCCTTATGGACGTTAAGTAGGTTTTTTACGGGATTTAAGACTAATATTCGGTTAGTGAGTGAAGGAAAGATCATTCCTAGCGAGTTTAGCATGGGCAAGGAAGCAGTTAATCGCTCTGCTAAGGTGAATTTGCCTTGATTTTGCAGAAAATGAGCCTTTAGTCCACCCACATCTACTTGACTTGGGCACTCGCTGATGCAGCCTTTACAAGAGAGACAAAGCGATAAGGACTGCTTAACCTCGTTGTTGGATACTTCTTTTCCTGTCCACAATTCACGAAGTAGATTTGCTCTTCCCCGTGTGCTGTGTACCTCGTCTTGTGTTGCACGATAGCTTGGACACATGACTTTTCCATCACTAAATGGCTTTCGACAGTCGCCAGATCCATTGCATCGACTTGCCATTTCAAGCGCGCTCTCAACATTGTTGAAGTTTAGGGTTTCCTTATTCGGTTGGTTTGGATCAGCAGACGCAGTTCGCAAATCTTCGAGAATGGGTTTAGCGTCGATAATCTTACCTGGGTTTAACAGGTTATTCGGGTCAAAAAGTTGCTTGAGGTTGACCATCATTTGATAGCACGCTTCACCTACCATTTCCTTGAGAAACGGAGCCCGAACACGGCCATCTCCATGTTCGCCACTCAGGGATCCTCTATATTGCTTGACCAATGTTGCAGAGGCTTGCGCGATTTTCTTAAATGCAATTCGATCTTCTTCTTTATCCAAGTCAAGAATAGGACGTAGATGAAGTTCTCCTGCTCCAGCATGAGCATAATAGACGCTTCGTTGGCCAAAGTCAGTCATAATCTTTTCGAATGCCTGTATATATTCTGGCAAGTCATTTACATCGACTGCTGTGTCTTCAATAACTGCTACTGCACGTGCTTTTCCTGGCAAATTGGCCAGTAGTCCCAAGCCTGCCTTACGCAGGTTCCATAGTCGCTTAATGATAGATGAATCTTCGTAAAAAGGTTCAGCATACGTCAAGGTTTTGATTTGGTCTTTTATCTGGCGACCAAGAGTAAGTGCTTCCTCTTGGTTTTGTCCTCTGCAGGATACCATGAGTACCGCTTTTGGATTACCCTCCAATAAGGTGAGCTCTTTAGCATATTCGGGATGCTGTCGCGTGCAGTCCAAGACCACGTCATCCATTAGCTCACAGCTATACACTGTATGCTTCATCACGTAAGGAACGGCTAATAATGCCTTTTCTAAGCTGTCGAAATGAAATAGATGGAGACTATCGTATGATGGGGGAGTAGGTTGTAGTTTGCATTCCACGGAAGCAATGAGCGCTAAACTTCCTTCACTACCGCAGAGTAAGCGCGCTAGACAGCCAAATTCTAAAAAATCATCTAAGGCGTAGCCAGTATTTCTTCGATGGATGCTCTTTTTAGGAAAGTTTTCTTCAATGCGTTGGGCATTTGATTCATTGGTTTTGAACTCGTCTGCCCATTCGGCTATAGCTTGTTGCAAAGGCGATTTGGGGTCGGGCTTCCAATCCTTATGGAATCTTGTTACACTGCCATCGGATAAAACACAAGTTATCGCTACTAGATTTTCTCGAGTTACACCATAAATAATGGAATTACTTCCTGAACTGTTGTTTCCTACCATTCCTCCGAGGGTCGCTCGATTTGAGGTAGATGTTTCAGGACCGAACATGAGGTTGTACTCCGCCAATTCTCGATTTAGGACGTCTCTAATTACTCCTGGTTCGACAATGGCCATGCCTTTCTCTTTGTCAATGCTAAGAATACGATTCATGTATCGGGAAGCGTCAATGACGAGCCCATTGCCTACACATTGCCCCGCAAGCGACGTTCCTCCACCTCTTGGAATAAGGGACTTACTTTCTTGGTTCGCCCAATGCATAAGAGCGACTAGATCTTCTTGAGACCTAGGGTAAGCCACACCAAGCGGAAGTTCACGGTACACCGATGCGTCCGTTGCATAGGCTGCCTTATACATATTGGACGTTTCAATATGCCCTTTAAATCCGTGGTTAATGGCAATCATGGTCATGTTAAGCAACAAAAGTCGAAAAGAAAGAGTTTATTTGTAGCAAAAGTCAACAAACAATATCAACTTATGACACGATTTACATTATTTGCCTTTCTTCTTTGTTCAGTTCTTTGTTCAACAGCTAAAGCTCAAGAGCGTGAAGAATTACCAAAACCTTTGGTTGTTGGAAATGACGTAGACTTATCTGAGCCAAGTATGATGGCGACTATCGGTGAACCGATTACCTTAGATAAGATTGCTCAAGAAAATGGTCTTGTAGTTATCTTTTCTTGCAATGAGTGTCCATTTGTAGTGGCTTGGGAAGATCGCTACAAGAAATTAGCCTCATTCGCAAAAGACAATGGTTTTGGGATAGCGCTTATCAATTCCAATGCAGCAAAAAGATCTGGGGATATTCAAGCGGATAACTTCGAGGCAATGGTTGCTCATGATCAAGAAATGAATTACACCAACCAAGGAATTTTCTACCTCCTAGATAAAGCGTCTATTTTAGCCGATGCTTTTCAGGCCAAAGTGACGCCTCATGTGTATTTGTTTGATGGTGATGGTATTCTGAGATACAAAGGTGCTATCGATGATAACTATAAGTCGGCATCGGATGTTAAGGCCCCTTATCTTATAAATGCCATGGAATCCCTGCTTAATGAGGTGGAAGTAGATGTAGAAGAAACTGATGCTATAGGGTGCAGCATAAAGCGTCTTAAGAAATAGAGCTTTACTCAGATAGCAACTTATCTGTCCCTCTTCGCCTCCTGTGAAGGTTTTCTTGGTTTAAAGTTCTTTGGTCAGCATAAGTAGCTTCATTTCCTATGCTGTATGTTTGTGTAAAACCACTGCATCTTGAGTATCCTAGGTAAATCAAATCGCGATAGAGCGTATCTCTCGAGGAAGTTTGCGTTAGATGCAAAACTTGTCAAGGATTCATTTGTTCTGAACATTGATAAGTTAAGTCTCAATAGATTACCTAAAGACAGTGGGTGTATTCTTTTGTGCAATAGACCAATTGGCGCTATCGAAGAATTACTGATTAATAGTATACTTCCTAAAATCCTTTCCGAAAAAACAGCCTTTTATAATAACCCTTTTCTCTCATCAAATGAAGAGATACGCGATAAGATGGTCTTGTCTAATGATGACCGCAGTACAGAAGATATCGCACAATGGCAAAATCGGGTCAGCGTAATTTTTCCAGCAGGGGTGTTGTCCAAGCGAAGAAATCATAAACGAGCAAAAGTAGATGGTCGCTGGAATAGACAGACGGTTCGCCATGCTATGGCACTGGGTCTTCCCATTTATCCCGTGCTATTGGAGGCACGTATTGCGACGGCTGGACGTGTTTTATCGTCTTTTCATTCGGTGCATCGAACAACTCAGATATTAGTTTCTGCTCTACAGGAGGAGAAAAACGATGTAACCATCCATATTGGTCGACCTATTGACCAAAAACAATTACAACTTTGCTCAAGTGAAGGTCAACTTACTCGCCTGCTTAGGTCAAAGGTTTTTTCTCTTGGCACACCTATTCACGTTGATGACTATTTTTTTAATGAAAAGCTAACCAAAGGTCCTCTAGCAAATCCTGTGCGTCAAGATGTGTTACTAGAGGAAAAAAAAGCGCTGGACGAAGACCATTTGCTCTTCGAATCAGAGGGCTATGCGGTATATCTATTCTATGCCTTGGATGCTCCGAATTGGATTCAAGAAATTGGTCGCTTGCGCGCCCTAAATGATCGGTTAAGCGGCAAAGAATGCAATCAACCACGACGATTGGATGAGCTGGACTTGTATCATGAGCACATAGTAGTCTGGAGTGCAGAGGATAAGCGAATAGTCGCCTCATGTCGACTAGGGGACGGGAAGAGAGTTTTTGCAACCCACGGAAAGTCAGGACTTAGTTTAAATCAAATGTTCCGACTGAATCCGGCATTCGATGGCTTGTTGAAGCAGTCTATTGATATCGATTGCTTTTATCTTGACCACAGTTTATCAAAGGATAATCTACTGCTTAAGCTGCTTTGGAGTAGTATCACAACGGTTCTCAGCGATCGTCCCTACCTCAGCTACCTTTCGAGTTTGAGTCCTTTACGGATACCAGAAAATTACGATAGTATGTATAAGGCTATCGAAACCTTTGTGAGTGAGCGCAGAGATGATGCCTTAGCATCCTATATCGAGATTAAGGATGGCAAACTGGGTTTAGATATGAGTAATCAACCAGGGTCAGAAGAAGGCAGAAGTACAACTTCCTTAACTAGTCATCCCATTGATTTTCCAGCCCCTGATCCAATTGCCTATGCCATACAACAACATGCTAAGGTGTTAAGTTTGGCGTGGGATGAGAAGCGGCATTCCCATAAAGTAATGGCACTGTTATGGATGGCAATACAAGACTTACCTGAGTAATGCAATGCTATATGGTCAATGAGTTAAAGTAAGGATAAACACTTTCTTGACCTCTTGAGCATTAGTTTTTTGTACAATCATAAGGGCAAAAAAAAAGCGGGCAATTTGCCCGCTTTCGAAAAATATACAATTTCAATTACTTCATTATCTGAATGATTCCAGAAGAAACATTGCCGGCTGCATCTATAATAGATAACGTATAGATACCGCTAGCTGCTGACGACAGATTCAAGCTTTTATTTCCTTCTACATCACCTGATGTGATCACTTTGCCTAAAGCATCCATCACTCGGTAGTTTACTCGACTTGCTGACTCTAAGTATATGATACCAGTTGAAGGATTAGGATAAACGCTCACTCCAAGATTAGCTAGATCGCTGATCGATGTTGTAGGTTGGCTATTCGCATCGTTTGGATTAGAACCTAAGTTAAGCTCATCTAAATCCGTGAAACCATCATTATCTGAATCTGTTGTTTCTGTTAAATCAGTTAAGGCGTTTGATCCACCTGTTGCATTGATGGTAAAAAAGGCCGCCGAACTGCCGCTGCCAATTGATCCTCCAGAACCTGTAAGAAGGGGAGCACTTGTTGTGGGGTCAGTGAAGGAGAATGATCCTACAGGTCCGCCACCATTACCATCTAATCCATCACCATAGGAATCCTCGAAGTTAACGGTATAACAATCAAAATCATTTAAATTGATGGTGTAGAAGAATTGATTGTTAGCAGAAGTCATTCCATCGGCATATACGATTGGACTTGAGTAAGTCGTTCCTGTAACATTGTCACGCGCTGGGACAAATGTACCACTAGCATCATAGACACCCCAAGTGATTTCTGACCCCCAGTTATCTAATCGTAAATCAAGTCCTATAGACGTTGTATTGTAGCCTGAAGCATCTGAAATAAAGTTGCTTGTCGTAATATTATTTGACGCAACATCATCTGAAGAGCCATTCACGGCAATAATTTCCGCCGTGATGGTATTGCTTGCTTGAGGTAAATAGTAATATGTTGGAAGGGTAAATTCAGTTGATGAGAATTGATCGACTTGCCCGTTCCATGTGTAGGTTACTTCGGTTCCGTTATTTATATCGTAGCGTAACTGAAGTGAGGTCACTTGGTTTTGACCTACATTGTCAAATGAAAATTTGGGATTTACTTGCCAACCACATGATGGCGATTCTACAGATGCACTACCAGCACGAGCATCAAGTGCAGTAAGTCCGGTATAATTAGGGGCAACTTTGATAGCCGTCTCAACATTTCTGTTGTTCTGGTCTGTGGTGAAAAGCACAAAATTCATCTTACTTATTTCCGTCATTACATCAGTATTGCCTGAAAGAGAAGGGTAGAAACCTGGAATAGTTACGGTAAAGGTGGTGTCAAATAGAGTGCCCGAAGAATTACTTGGAAGGCTAATACCATTGAGCCCAAAGAACATGTTGCGCAACATTTTTGTATGATTATAGTCACCATTTGGTAGGATAGCCGAAGGATTGTATGTTGCAGCCCCACTTTGCGGACCTGCAATATCATCTTGAAGGAGATAGAGGTGTAAACGCTCACTTGAAGCGGACGAATTACCTGTAAAATAGGCCTGCAGGGTAATCGTTGCTTCATTGGTAGTGATATCCCAATCTGCCTGCATGCCGAGATTAACGTAAGAAGTTTCCGTAAGAATTGGGGCAACTTGTCCTGCCCACTCTCCTCTGCCTAAAGTTGCATTTCCTTGAGCACGATTAACAACTCCAGCTGGATAACCGTGTTGACCGAAAGAACCATCAAAATTTTCTCCATCTTGGATACGAAAATCAGGATTGCTAGGAGCGAAACTTCCTGCGTGAATGTTAACTGCCACAACACGCCCTGGATTATCATTTACTAGTTCATCAGCAATGCTGTGACCTTGAGGGCAAAACTGACAATTTACACCTGTGAATTCCTCAAGTATAGCATTTCTATTACTAGGACTCTGACTTACTGGAATTCCTTGCGCGATCAAAGCGCTAGCGCAAATACTCAGTGAAAAAATGGTTAAAAAGTTCTTCATTTGTTGTATATTTCTAATAGGAAATTAACATTTTTAATAATATCATGACTAGCTTTTTATCATCAGTATTTAAATCGATAGTGATTTTTACACTTTTTCTTCTTCTCCCCGGCTTTTCATACGGTCAATTTACGGCAAGATATAGCGCTTACAGCGTAGATACATTTTCACAAGATGTGGATGTTGTTTTAAAAAATCATGTGTTCAATGTTGGCTTTGATTCAGTTTATTTGGCTTGGCAAAGAACGGTTAATGTCTATCCTACTGCGAAATGGTCAGGTACAAGCGTTTGTGATAATGTAAGTTGTGCACCACCCCAAATAAGCCAAAGAAATTTTAATGTAATAGCGCCAGGAGACTCTTCAAGACTCGATATGCACTTTTTAACAAATGGCTATGCAGGTGAGGCCACGGTAGAACTGATTGTATGGGATGTTAACGATAGCGTAAATTCTGTTCAAGTGATACCATATTCATTTAAAAACGACCCCTCTAATGCAACAAGTATTTCAGATATTGTAAAGGAAGAAGATGTCGAAATGTCTGTTGTTAATGGCTATGTGCAGTTGTCTGCAGCAAGGGACACACGTCTTATGGTTAATGTCTATGATTTACTTGGAAATCAAGTAAAAAGCGCTGTGTGTGACGGACAGCTATCTATGGATATTCGCGACCTACCTAAGACAATGTACTTCGTCCAAGTTCTTCAAGGTTCTGCGCTTGTAAAGACGCAATCCTTCGTGCGGTAAACAAGATTTATCCTTTTCAGTCTTCCGCGATTCGGGCAAGCTCCTCTTCTAGGGCATATTCATCCCCAGCATTATATCCTGTATGCTTGTAGGCTACCTCTCCATTTTTATCCAAGACAATGGTAAAAGGAACCGTTTGCCAACCAAGGCTTCGCTTAGTATCTGAATTGCGGTCATAAAGCACCTCAAAAGGCCAATCTTCCCCGGCCACATAGCTTTTGGCGCGTTCAACATTTCGCTGGTCGTCGATAGATATGGCTATGAGTTCAACGTCGTAAAGGTCTTGCCAATCTGCATAGAAGTCTTCTGCAATGGTTTTGAGTTCCGTTTTACACGGAGCACACCATGTAGCCCAAAAACATAGGACTGTAATTTTACCATTATCGGCATAGGTTTTTAAATCAACTTCTTTGTTATCTCCGTCCTTAAGTTTGGTAGAAGTTATAGTTTGTGCGGACATTCCACTTACACTAAAAAGAAGGGTTGCGCAGAGTAATACTTTAACAATTGAAGTCATAGTTTTCAAAATTTATTTTATAAACGGCCATTAAGGTACAAAGTCGATGCCAAGTTTTATATGCTGTCATCTCCTTCGTAAACCATGCGAAAGGAGCAATAAACATTGTACATTCATACTTTAATCATATTTAATGATACGATTTGCCCTTTTAATGGTTATGCTAATTGTTTCGGTCTTGCCTATATCCAAGGTGTTTGGACAGGGTACGATCTATGGTGATTTAGAAATTCGAAATGATTATTACGTCAGAGATTCCTTGATCGGTGCATCGAATACGGCGCAGTATGATAACTTAAAATCAAGTGTTGACGCTTGGCTAACGGTAAACTATGCTAACCCAGAATGGGACTTTGATGCGAGTGTTCGACTTGATGGTTTTTTGCACTCGAACTTGTTTAATCCAGGAAGAGAAGCTTACACAGGATTCGGCATTGGTCGGTTTCATCTAAGAAAGACGGTCAACAACTTAGAAATCACAGGAGGGTACATTTACGATCAACTTGGCAGCGGGCTTATCTTCCGTGCCTATGAAGATCGTGCATTAGGTATTGATGACGCCCTAGTGGGTGTGCGAACAGATTATAAAATTTCTGAAGCATTCTCGATTAAGGCTATGGCTGGAATGCGAAAGCAGCGACTTGGAATGGATCGTTCGGTTATTGCCGCTACCGAGTTGAAAAGTTTTCAAAGTTTCGGAAAGGAAAAAGATTGGAATATGTCTTCGGGAATTGCTGCGGTCAATCGTACACTCGATCAAGAATCTATGGATGCCATTGTAGCCATTATCAATAGTTATCCGCTCGATGAGCGATTCTTACCTACCTATAATAGCTACGCCTTTTCAGCATATAATCAACTTAATCATAAACGATGGGGGTGGTATCTTGAGGGGGCTTGGAAGTCAAAAGATTTACAGCTTGTGAGCCTAACCGAGCCGTTACAGCTTGATGCGGGAAGTGCTCTTTTCACAACAGTGTCTTATGCTAAACCAGGACTTGGGGCTACCTTGCTATTTAAACGTACTGATAATTTTCAATCTCGAAGTAATCCATTAGGTGGGGAGACCATTTTAAACTCAGCCATTAACTTTCTGCCACCTGCAAATCGTCAGTTGTCGCTTCGTCTCCCAGCACGTTACCAGCCAGCTTCCCAAGAAATACGAGAAATGGGGCTGTCGCTCGATGTGAATTGGAAGATGAATAAATCTATGTCACTCCACGGAACCTACAGTCAGATTCATGATCTAGGAGCTACTCCTGGTGACTTTATTAATGACCTGTTGTATGCTCGGGGCAGCATTTCGGGATTAAACAGCGGTAAGACAGAAGGAGCGCTTTTGTTTAAAGAGGTCTATCTCGACGTAGAGTGGAAACACTCTAAAAAATGGAAGGGGCTTTATGGTATGTATTACACCATGTATAACCGTTTATTCTATGAAGGCGAAGGGCTTGCCCAGACCTTTGTCTACTCACCTTTTTTCCGTTGGACCCACCGTATCTCGCGAAAAGTTTCTATGAAATACGAATTGCAATACCAGCACACGGTGGATGACTTTGGTCAATGGGTCTATGGAATGATTCAGTTGAACTTACCCCCAAAACTCTCCTTTGCCATTTCGGATATGTGGAATCTTCAAACCGGTCCAAATGTCTTGAGTGTATCTCAAGAAGGATCTAAGTCAGGTATACATTATTACTCCATATTCATGTCGTATACGGAAAAACAACATCGCTTGTCGTTAAATTACGCCAAGCAAGTTGCAGGAATTGTGTGCACAGGAGGGGTATGTCGTTATGAACCTGCCTTTAATGGATTTCGTGTTAACCTAGTAACTAGTTTCTAATGCTATTTTATCGTTTTACACCTTATGGGTTTGCCTCATTTTTATGTTTAGTAATATTCTCATGTGAAGAGGAGGGGCCTGCTGTTATTTTAGATGAAGCGGAAAC
>MDTG01207033.1_pt1 | contig 11225 bp, 11 predicted proteins | sample 811421 | NCBI WGS metagenome assembly MDTG01 (sample SAMN05326645, study PRJNA326480) | marine metagenome | isolation source: seawater | place: Pacific Ocean: South East | collected 2011
CAGAGGGCCTCAATTTAACAAAAGTAGGTGTCAAAAAGGATAATAAAGGCCGAATTGAGGTAAATAATAAACTTCAAACTACAGTCAAAAATATTTATGCAATTGGAGATGTTATAAAAGGCCCTATGTTAGCTCACAAAGCCGAAGAAGAAGGCATCGCTGTTGCAGAGATATTAGCAGGTCAATCAGGACATGTTAACTATGAAGTAATTCCGGGGGTTGTATACACCTCGCCCGAAGTAGCGACAGTTGGAAAAACTGAGGAACAATTAAAAGAAGAAAATAAGTCTTATAAAGTTGGTAAGTTTCCTTTTCTTGCGAACTCTAGAGCAAAAGTAAATAATGAAACTGATGGCTTCGTGAAAATTTTAGCTGATAGTAAAACAGATAAAGTTTTAGGAGTACATATAATTGGGCCTCACTGTGGAGATATGATAGCTGAAATGGCTCTAGCTATGGAATTCGGCGCGAGTTCAGAGGATATAGCAAGAACCTGTCACGCCCACCCAACTCATACGGAAGCCATAAAAGAAGCCGCTTTAGCTGTTGATAAAAGACCAATTCATTTTTAAATAATTAGAATTGGATTACTATTGATCCATGAAAGCACAAGTGCTGCTACCTAAGATATTCAATTATCCATTCACTTATATTTTAAATCAAAATTCTATAAAAGTTGGAGATCTTGTTGAGGTTCCTTTTGGAAAAAGTAACGAAATTGGCGTGGTATGGCCCGGAACAATCCCCAACATAAAAAATATAAAAATTAAGAATATTAATAAAAAAATTGATGGTTTTTCCATAGATCAAGACTTAATCAACTTTATAAAATGGTTCGCCGCTTATAACATGATGCCTTTAGGTCTCGTATTAAAAATGACTATCGGAAACAATGTAAACTTCAAAAGAAAAAATGATAGAGATTTTATTCAAACAAAAAATAAAACAAGAAATTTCCTTTTAAATGAAGAACAAAAAAATGCGCTAAAATTCTTAAACTTTAAAGATAGCAGTTTTAATGTCTCAGTTCTTCAAGGTACAACTGGCTCTGGAAAAACATTAGTTTACTTTGAAAGAATAAAAAAAATAATTAATAAAAAAAAACAAGCTTTAGTTTTACTACCTGAAATTTTTTTGACAAATGAATTTAAATCTAGATTCAGCGATTTTTTTGGTTTTGAACCTGCAATATGGCATTCAAAGATAACTCCAAAAAATAAGCGAATAATATGGAAAGGTATAATAAATGATAAAATTAAATTATTAGTTGGGGCAAGATCTTCATTATTATTACCATTTAAAAATCTCGGTATCATAATTGTTGATGAAGAACATGACACCTCATATAAGCAGGATGAAGGTGTTATTTACCACGCAAGAGACATGGCTATTGCTAGAGCATCATTTGAAAAAATTCCTATACATTTAATTACTTCAATCCCTTCAATCGAAACATTCAACAATATACAAAAAAAAAAATTTAGGCATTTTAAAATTACTAAAAGATATAATGATTTTCCTTTGCCAAAAACAAAAATTATTAATCTTAATATTAAAAAAATTAAAAAAAATTATATTTCAGAAGAAGCAATAGAAATTGTAAAAAATTTCTTAAATAAAAACGAGCAAGTACTATTTTTTTTAAATAGAAGAGGTTTTGCTCCATATTTAATTTGTAAAAACTGTGGTTATAAACAAATCTGTTCTAACTGTTCAATGTATCTTACTTTTCATAAAACAAAAAATAAAGCTATTTGCCATCACTGTTCATTTGAAAAAAAAATATCTAGAAATTGTAAAGAAAATAAGAAGTGTGAATTTATCATGTATGGACCAGGTGTGGAAAAAATATTTGAAGAAGTGCAAAAAAAATTTCCCTTTAAAAAAATTGAAATTTTTTCTAGTGATTACATGAAAAAAAAAGATCAAACCAAATCATTATTTAAAAAAATTATGGAAAATAAAGTTGATATTTTAATTGGAACTCAAATGATTTCTAAAGGATTTAACTTTCCAAAGTTAAACTGCATAATAGTTATAGAAGCAGATTTTTCTGGAAGAGGTTATGATTTGAGATCTACTGAAAAAAATATTCAACTTTATCATCAATTGAGTGGAAGAGCAGGGAGATTTAGCTCAAATTCAGTAATCGCATATCAAACATTATCACCTAAAGATGTGACGCTTAATGAAATAATTAAAAACAATTCTGAGGAAATTTTAAAAAATGAACTTATATTAAGAAAAAAAAATATGCTACCACCATTTTCACGGCTTATTGCAATTATCGTTGCTGCAAATGAACATAGTTTAAGTTTAGATGGCGCCAGGGAAATTAAAAATCATTTAAAAAAAATTGAAGATATCCAGATATTGGGACCAGTAGACTCACCGTTATTAAAGATAAAAAAAAAATTTAGATCTAGATTATTGATAAGATATAACGGAAAGAGCCTTATACAAAAAAAAATCACAAACTTGTTAAATACCTTGAAAATATCGAATAAAATTAAACTTATAGTTGATGTTGATCCAGTAAATTTTGGGTAATTTGTAAATTGCTAACTTGATCAACATTTACTCTTGTGATACGAAACGCACATATTTCACTTTAATTTCTAACAATAAAAAATGAGCGCAAAAAAATCTTTCTCAACAGAAACTTCGGAAAGGTATTCGCGTGCTTTATATGAAGTCAGCAAAGAAGATGGTGAATTGAAAAAAATAGAGACAGATATTAAAACTTTTCTAATGGTTATGAAAGGAAGCTCTGAATTTAACAATTTTATAAACAATCCCACTCAAAGTATAGAAAATCAAAAAAAAGCTTTAACTTTAGTATCTGAAAAATTAAATTTTTCAAAAAACTTAAAAAATTTCTTTTTCCTTCTAATTGAAAAGAGAAGAATATTTTTTGTTACAAAAATTATAGAGAGCTTTTTAAAATTATGTATGAAAAAAAGAGGTGAATTAAAAGCATCCTTAATCTCATCAAAAGATCTCTCAGAAACTGAATTAGATAATATAAGCCAAGAACTTTCATCATTAATGGGATCAACTATAAAATTTGATTATAAGATCGATAAAGAATTAATAGGTGGACTAAAACTACAACTTGGAAGTTTTATGATTGATACATCAATTAAAAATAAATTAAAAAAACTTGAACAAAGAATGTTAGAAGATTAAAATGTCAATAAACCCATCAGAAGTAACAAAATTATTAAAAGATCAAATAAAAAATTTTGGAGAAAAAGCGGAAGTTTCTGAAATAGGTAAGGTTTTATCTGTTGGCGATGGTATTGCGCGTGTTTATGGACTTGATAATGTTCAAGCTGGAGAAATGGTTGAATTTGACGATGGTTCTAAGGGCATGGCATTAAATCTTGAGAACGATAACGTTGGTGTAGTAATTTTTGGAGATGATAGAAAAATAAAAGAAGGCGACACTGTAAAAAGAACGAATGCAATTGTTGATGTTCCTGTAGGTAAAGAACTACTAGGTAGAGTCGTTGATGGATTAGGAAATCCCATTGATGGCAAAGGAGCAATCCCATCAAAAGAGAGAAAAAGAGTAGAGGTAAAAGCTCCGGGAATTATTCCTAGGCAATCTGTTAGTGAACCAATGCAAACAGGTTTAAAATCAATTGACTCTCTAATACCAGTAGGACGTGGACAGAGAGAATTAATTATTGGTGATAGACAAACCGGTAAAACAGCAGTGGCAATTGATGCGATAATTAATCAAAAAAAAATTAACGAGTCTTCGGATGAAAAGAAAAAATTATACTGCGTTTATGTTGCTATAGGACAAAAAAGATCAACTGTAGCACAAATAACAAAAACTTTAGAGGAAGCCGGAGCTTTAAAATATACAACAATAGTTGCAGCCACAGCATCTGACTCAGCTCCACTACAGTTTTTAGCACCTTATACTGGATGTACTATTGGTGAATATTTTAGAGACAATGGAATGCACGCATTGATAGTTTATGATGACTTATCCAAACAAGCTGTTGCTTATAGACAAATGTCATTATTATTAAGGAGACCGCCCGGAAGAGAAGCTTATCCTGGTGATGTTTTTTATTTACACAGTAGACTTTTAGAGAGATCAGCAAAATTAAGTGATGCTAATGGCGGCGGTTCTTTGACAGCTTTACCAATAATTGAGACACAAGCTGGCGATGTTTCAGCTTACATTCCTACAAACGTAATCTCAATTACTGATGGACAAATTTTTTTAGAAACAGAGTTGTTTAATCAGGGAATTAGACCTGCGGTGAATGTCGGTTTATCAGTTTCACGAGTAGGATCTGCTGCGCAGACTAAGGCTATGAAAAAAGTAGCTGGATCAATTAAATTAGAATTAGCTCAATATAGGGAAATGGCCGCATTTGCTCAATTTGGATCAGATTTAGACTCTTCTACACAACAATTATTGAACCGTGGGGCTAAACTAACCGAATTACTTAAGCAAGATCAGTACTCTCCAATGACAGTAGCCGAGCAGGTAATATCAGTATTTACTGGAGTAAAAGGTTTTTTAGATGACGTTGATTTAAGTCAGATTAAAAAATTTGAAAAGGATATTATTGAAAAAATTAAATCTGACAAACCTGAAATAATAAGCTCAATTCAATCTTCGGGAAAATTAGAAGATGAAACAGAAAAGTTGTTAATAAAATTAATTGAAGATTATAAAAAATAAATTATGCCTAGTTTAGATGACTTGAAAAAAAGAATTAAGAGTGTCAAATCAACACAAAAAATAACTAAAGCAATGAAAATGGTTGCAGCAGCAAAATTAAGAAAAGCTCAGGAGAACGCTGAAAAAGGAAGACCTTATAGTAAAAAAATGCAGAACATAATATTAAATCTTACTCAATCTATCAGTGATCCAAAAAATGCTCCAAAACTCCTAGTTGGCACTGGAGAAGATAAGAAATATTTGTGCGTAGTTCTTACTGCAGACAGAGGGCTTTGCGGAGGGTTTAATTCAAATATATGTAAACTAGCTAAAACAAATTTTAAAAAGATTCTTAATGAAGGAAAAGATTTAAAAATTATAACAGTAGGGTCCAAAGGCTTGGATCAAATTAAAAGAGATTATGGAAAATACGTAATTAAGAAATTAAGCTTTAAAGATAAGAAACAAATTTCTTTTCACGAAGCAGAAATAGTTGGAAATGAGATAATATCTTTATTTAATAAAAATGAATTTGATAAATGTATTTTATTTTATAATAATTTTAAAAATGTTATTACTCAAATTCCCCAAGCTCAACAAATAATACCAGCAGAGAATAAAAAATCAGAAAGTGCTGATGAAAAAATACTATCTTATGAATTTGAGCCAGAGGAAGATGAAATTTTAGAAGATCTGCTACCTAAAAACATTTCCACACAAGTTTTCAAAGCTTTACTAGAAAATGCTGCAAGCGAACAAGGTTCTAGAATGACAGCAATGGATAATGCAACAAGAAATGCAGGGGATTTGGTGGATAAACTAACAATTAATTACAATAGAAGTAGACAAGCATCAATTACTAAAGAATTAATAGAAATAATATCTGGAGCAGAAAGTTTATAAACATGAGTAAAAAGGGAAAGATAACACAAATTATTGGAGCGGTCGTAGACGTTAATTTTGAGACAGACTTACCAGAAATTTATACAGCATTAGAGGTAAATAGTTCAGGAAATAAATTAATTTTAGAGGTGGCTCAGCATTTAGGTGAAAATGACGTCAGGACTATAGCAATGGATGCAACAGAAGGTCTAAAAAGGGGTGATGAGGTAAATAATACAGGCGACCCAATTAGTGTACCAGTTGGACCTGAGACACTAGGAAGAATTATTAATGTTATCGGAGCACCTATTGACGAAAAGGGTGAGGTTAAAACAAAGGAAAAATGGCCAATACATCGAGCTGCGCCTAAATTTACAGACCAAGCTACCGAAACAGAGCAATTAGTGACAGGCATTAAGGTAATTGATCTTTTAGCTCCGTATGCAAAAGGTGGAAAGATAGGTTTATTTGGTGGTGCGGGAGTAGGAAAAACAGTTACAATCATGGAATTAATAAATAATATTGCAAAAGCACACGGAGGATTTTCTGTCTTCGCCGGTGTAGGAGAAAGAACAAGAGAAGGTAATGATCTTTATCATGAAATGATTGAGTCGGGAGTTATTAAAACAGAGGGCAAAGGTTCAAAAGCTGCTCTTGTATATGGACAGATGAATGAGCCTCCAGGAGCTAGGGCAAGAGTTGCTTTAACAGGCTTAACTGTTGCTGAGTACTTTAGGGACAAAGAAGGTCAAGATGTATTATTTTTCGTTGATAATATTTTCAGATTTACGCAGGCAGGTTCCGAAGTTTCTGCTTTGCTTGGAAGAATACCTTCAGCTGTTGGATATCAACCCACTTTAGCAACTGATATGGGAAATCTTCAAGAAAGAATTACATCAACAGATAAAGGTTCAATAACATCTGTACAAGCCATATATGTTCCGGCTGACGACTTAACAGACCCAGCACCAGCAACATCTTTTTCACACTTAGATGCTACAACCGTATTATCAAGGCAAATAGCGGAAATAGGAATATATCCTGCAGTTGATCCACTGGACTCAACTTCTAGAATTTTAGATCCGAGAGTAGTTGGCGAAGAACACTATAGGGTTGCTAGAGATGTACAAAGAATTCTTCAAGCCTACAAATCTTTACAAGATATTATAGCTATACTTGGTATGGACGAGCTTTCTGAGGAAGACAAACTTACTGTTGCTAGAGCGAGAAAAATACAAAGATTCCTTTCACAACCATTTTTTGTAGCTGAAGTATTTACAGGCTCACCTGGAAAATTGGTAGATCTAAACGACACTATTAAAGGATTTGACGCAATATGTAAGGGAGAATATGACCATTTACCAGAAGCAGCTTTTTATATGGTTGGAGGAATAGAAGAAGCAATTGAGAAAGCAGAAAAATTATCTAAAGACAGTAAATAATGTCTGAAAAATTTACAATTGAAATCATTACTCCAGATCAAGCAATATTAAAATCTGAAGCTAGCGAGGTAACAATTCCCTCATACGAGGGTCAAATGGGAATCCTAAAAGATCATATTCCTCTCATAACATTTTTGAGACCCGGACTTATATCTATTAAAACAGGTCAAGACCAAATAAGATACTATGTTGAAGAAGGAACGGTAGAATTTTCAAATAATAATCTTTTAATTTTAACATCAACAGCAAGAGATTTAAAAAATATTACTCAAAATATTATTGATGGTTTACTCAAAGATGCAGAAAAAAAATTAAACGATATTAATTTAAAAGATAAAGAAAAATACATAATCTCCTACAAAATAAATACATTAAAAGAAATTAATCAATAACTAAATTAATCTCATTAAGTAGATTTATATATAAATTTTTTTTAAAACTCACAATTATCTCTGGCAACTTTTTAGGTTCAATCCATTTCCAATCTATAAATTCAGGTTGTTTAGTATTAATATTTATTTCATTGTCCACACCTAAAAATCTAGCAACAAACCATTTTTGTTTTTGTCCCTTAAATTTACCTTTCCAGATAATCCCAATTAAATTATCTGGTAATTCATATTCATACATCTGTTCAATTTCCTTAATAATTTTGATATTTTTAATACTCGTTTCTTCAATTAATTCTCTCTTCACCGCAGTAATAAAATCTTCATCATTATCAACTCCGCCTTGTGGCATTTGCCAATTATTTCCTGGATTATCTTTTCTTTTACCAACAAAAACGTGGTTGTTGTTGTTTAAAAGAATAACTCCAACTCCAATGCGCATAGGAAGTTTTCTTTTATCCATAAATTAAGAATTAAAAAGTTTTATAGCGTAATTTAATTGATTATCCTTTTCTGAATTAATTTTGAATTCTTCTCCGACTTCTTCAACCAAAATATCAGGCGTCACCCCAACCTCTGAAATAGATTTTCCAGAAGGTAGATAATATTTAGAAATTGTTAGTCTCATGCCGCCCCCATTTTTTAAAGGAATAATAGATTGCACAGATCCTTTCCCATAAGAGTTTTCACCAATGATGATTGCTCTTTTATGATCTTTTAAAGCTCCAGCAAAAATTTCCGAAGCTGATGCAGAGCCATTATTTATTAAAACAACAATTGGCTTGCCTCTAGTTTCATCACCCTTTCTTGCAAAAAACTTTCTAGTTTCAGATGTTTTACGTCCTTTTGTTGAGACTATTTCACCATCATCTAAGAAAAAATCTGTAATATTAATCGCTTGAGTTAACAAACCACCAGGGTTATTTCGTAAGTCAATTACGTAAGCTTTAACTTTTTTGTTTTTTTCAAATTTTTTAATTTCTTTTAAAAATTGTTTATCACTATTCTCATTGAACGATTTTAATCTAATATATCCAATGTTTTTTTCTTTACTTAATATTTCGGAGCTTACGGATCTTACTTCAATTATTTTTCTAGTTATTTTAAATTTAAGAGGTTTTTTTACATTTTTTCTTCTGACAGTGAGGTCAATAGAAGTTCCCACTGGGCCGCGCATAAGTTTCACTGCCTCCATCAAAGATTTGCCCTGTACCTGTTCTTTGCCAATTTTAACAATATAGTCACCAGCCTTAATGCCTGCCATAGCTGCAGGCGTATCATCTATAGGGGAAATTACTTTAACGACACCTGCCTCCATCCCTATCTCTATACCTAATCCACCAAACTCCCCCTTAGTGTCAGTTTGCATTTCCTTAAATAATTGTGGGCTCATGTAAGCAGAATAAGGATCTAAAGATTGTAATACACCGTTAATTGCTGAGTCCATCATTTCAGATTGATCAACATCATCTACGTAATCTTTTTTAATATTTTCAAGCACCTCTCCAAAAAGATCTATCTTTTCATATAGATCATTTTTTGATTGCAGTGCTGTAAAAGAGAAATTAAAAATTAATATAAATAGAATAAATTTAGTTTTCATATCATTGCTTTCTCTTTTGGAATCTCTTCTGACCACATTTTTTCTAAATCATAAAATTCTCTTTTTTCTGGATGGAAGATATGTACAATTACATCATGGGCATCTACTAATTTCCAATCGCTACTATCTTTTCCTTCAATACGACAATTATCTAGACCAATTTTTTTAAGCTCATTGACTATTATTTCAGATAGAGATTGAAGATGCCTTGAGGATGTTCCAGAAGCAATTATCATGTAATCTGCAATATAAGATTTATTTTTTAAATTTATAGCAGTAATGCTTTGAGCTTTATTATTATCTAAAATTTTTTCTATATTATCTTTAATTTCTATAGCTTCCATTAAATATTTTTTTTACTAACTTTTTTAATTGTTGTAGAGGAGATATTAATTGGTTTATTTTTGATGAATATTAATTTATTTTTTAAATATTTAGCCACAATTGATTTCTTACTCCTTCTATCATATCCCTTCCGAGAAAAAACAATTAATTTTGATATTTTAACTATTTTTTTCCAACTTTTCCACTTATGAAATCCGATTAAGTTATCCGCACCGATAATCAGGTAGATATTTTCTTGTTTTCTTTTATTTATTAAATAATTAATAATATTAATTGTTCTTACTGACTTCACAGTTTTATCAAAGTGAACAACTTTAATTTTTTTTATACCTTTTGAAATTTTTATTGCTTTTTCCATTCTTGTTTGAAGAGAGTAGAAAGGATTAGTTTTAAAGGGATTTTTTTTAGTAACCACCCAGAATATCTTATCTAATTTAATCTTTTTTAATGCTATTTTTGAAATTATTAAATGGCCTCTATGAGCGGGGTCAAAACTTCCACCTAATAATCCAATAGATTTTTTCAAAGGCTTTACCATTGATTATGGTCTTATAATCCCTTTGCCTGTCACCACATATTTGTAAGATGTTAACTGATTTATACCAACAGGACCTCTAGGCGGGAGTTTATTTGTAGATATGCCTATTTCTCCTCCGAAACCGAATTCACCCCCATCTGCAAATTGAGTAGAAACATTATGCATTGCAATTGAACTATTAACTCCATTTAAAAATATTTGCGCATTTTTCTTATTATTTGTAATTATGCTGTCGGTATGCATTGTGCCGTATTTTAAAATATGATCGACTCCATCTTTTACGTGTCTAACAGTTTTTACAGATATTATTGAGTCCAAGTATTCTGTTTTCCAATCTTTTTCTTTTGCTTTTTTTAGTTTATTTTTAAATAATTTATTTATTTTGTCATCTACTCTTACCTCACAACCTTCATCAATAAGACATTGAATTATTTTTTTGGCGTGAGAATTTATTGCTTTTTCATCTATTAAAAGTGTTTCTACCGCTCCACAAATACTAGTTCTTCTCATTTTAGCGTTGATGATTATTTTTTTTGCCATATCAATATTTGCAGTTTTATCTAAATATATGTGACATAAACCCTCAAGATGCCCAATAACATGGATATTTGAAAATTTTTGTACTTTAGCAACCAATCCTTTGCCACCTCTTGGTACAATTACATCTATATATGAACTCATCTTAGATAATAAATTGTTTACTATTTTTCGATTTTTATTTTCAATAAACTGAACACAGTTTTTATTGATATTATTTTTTTTTAAAGTTTCTCTAAAAAGATTAGCCAAAAGTTTGTTTGAATTAAATGCTTCAGATCCACCTCTTAATATTGAACAGTTACCAGACTTTATACATAAGGCAGCAACATCAGCAGTAACATTTGGTCTACTTTCATAAATTACACCTATTACACCTATAGGAGTAGAAACTTTTTGTATTTTCAATTTATTGGGTCTTTGCCATTGCTCAAGTATTTGGCCGATAGGATCTTTAAATTTTGCGATTTGATATATCGAATGTCTTATACCCTCTATACGTTTGTCATTTAAAATTAATCTATCAACAAGATGTTTTCTTTTGACACTTTCAACATCTTTACGATTCTCATTTATAATCCTTTTTTTATTCACAAGTAATGACTTGCTATAATCTTCTAAAACTTTTGTTATTTTTGCGTGTTTTACAGTTTTAAGATCTTCAAAAGCCTTTTTAGCATTTTTTCCAATATTTTCTAAATAACTCATTTATAATAATACCATATCATCTTTGTGAATTATTTCAGCTTTACTTAAATACCCTAAAATTTTTTCAATCTCCTTACTTTGTTTACCTTTA
>MDTG01278124.1_pt1 | contig 11225 bp, 15 predicted proteins | sample 811421 | NCBI WGS metagenome assembly MDTG01 (sample SAMN05326645, study PRJNA326480) | marine metagenome | isolation source: seawater | place: Pacific Ocean: South East | collected 2011
CCTTTTTTATTTTGAAGATATTGTTGCATAATAATAAATATATATTGAATATAGTGTTAAATGCCAGAATTACCAGAAGTAGAAGTTGTTAGGCGATCTTTAGATAAAAAGATTAATCAAAAAAAGGTTGAAAAAGTAATAGTAAGAAATAGAAATTTAAGACTAAAAATTCCCCCAAATTTTAGCAACTTTTTAAAGAATCAAAAAGTTATTAAAGTAGAGAGATTTTCTAAATATTTAATTCTAAATTTATCTAATAAAAAATTTTGTTTATTACATCTTGGAATGTCAGGTACTGTACATCTGGTAAATAAGAATAAAAAAAACTATATTACAAATACTAGTTTTTATAGCTCTCCAATAATGCCAAAGAAACACAATCATGTAGAAATTATTTTCGATGATATTAAAATTATTTATAACGATCCTAGAAGATTTGGTTTTTTTCAAATTATAAAAGATTTAAAATTACTCAGAGCAAGATTTAATTATTTAGGCCCAGAACCATTTAGCTCTAAATTTAACATTAAATATATTTCATCTTTTTTTAAGGGTAAAAAAAAGAATATAAAAAATTTTTTATTAGATCAAAGGTTTGTCTCTGGAATTGGAAATATTTATGCTAGTGAAATTTTATTTTTAAGTAAAATAAAACCTACTAAAAAAGTGTATTTATTAAAAAAAAAGGACTTAAGAAAAATTATCAATTATTCAAAAAAAGTTTTGCTAAAGGCAATTAAAGAAGGAGGCTCAAGTATTAGAGATTTTAAAGGTACTTCAGGTAAAAAAGGGAATTTTCAAAAAGTATTTAAAGTCTATGATAGAGATGGACTAATTTGTAAGAGAATTAAATGTCGTGATATTATAAAAAAAAAAGTTATTTCTAATAGATCAACTTTTTTTTGTAATACTTGTCAAAAATAAAAAATTATTTGATTGACCATTATCAATTCTCAAGTTATACCCCTGCGCATATGGCTAATACAAAATCTGCAATCAAGAGAATTAGAAGAATTTCTAAACAGACAACTGTGAATAAAGCTAGAAAAAGCCGATATAAGAATGCTTTAAAAAAAATGAACCTTTTGATTGAAAGCAAAAAAAAGGCGGAAGCTTTAAAATTCTTACCTAAGTTGAATTCTGAGCTTATGAAAATTGCTAAGACCGGTATTATAAAAAAACAAAACGCTTCAAGGAACGTTTCAAGGATTTCAAAAAAAATTTCCTCTCTATAAATCAATATACTTCTAGTTGATTCAACTCAAAGCATACGCTTTATATATGAAATAGATGATTGTGTTTACAATATTTAGATTTAGTAAACAGTTAAATATATTTTGTTCAATTAAAAATTTAATAAATTTTTTAATGCATAAAAAAAAAATTTGTCAAAGAAAATTTTAAAAATAAATTTTACACAATCATAGATTTTATTTTTTTTTGAATTATCAAAATTATTTGTTGCATTAATTTTATTATGGCTCTAACTGAACTTTCCCCAATAAAATGAATAATTCTTATAAAAATAAACATTCAAGTATTTCAAAATCTGAAAAGTTAGATTGGAAATTAATACAGAACGAAATGAAGAATAAATTAGGTTTAGAAATTTATGAAAGTTGGTTGAAGAAAATTGATTTTATAGACGAGTTCAACAATTATATTTTATTATCAGTGCCGACAAGATTTATTCGTGATTGGATCACATCAAGATATTTAGATCAAATTTTACAGACTATAAAAAACTACAAAAGGGAAATCATTAGAATAGAATTTAAGATTATTGAACAAAACACAATAGAAAATCAAAATATAGACACCTCTATAGACAACAGTAAAGAAAATATTTCCTTTATCAAAGACTCATTCCTACAGTACAATCGAATTGATCCAAATAAAAGATTTGAAAATTTTATAACTGGTCCAAGTAATAAGTTGGCTTATGAAGCTTCATTAAAAGTAATAGAGAATAAATCAAACTATAATCCACTTTATATTTATGGGGGTGTTGGAATGGGCAAAACTCATCTTCTGAATTCAATAGGTTTAGAGTTAAAAAAAAATAATAAAATTATGTTTATTTCAGCTGAACGTTTTATGTATCAATTTGTTAAATCAATAAAATCTAATGATATGGTAAAATTTAAAGAATATTTTAGAAATACTGATGTTTTACTGATTGATGATATTCAATTTATGAACGGCAAAGAAGCAATGCAAGAGGAGTTTTTCCACACTTTTAATGCGTTACTTGATAAAGGGTCCCAAATAATTGTTTCGGCTGATAGGGCTCCTAATAAATTGAGTAGAATACAAGAGAGAATTAAATCAAGATTTTCTGGTAGCCTAGTCGTCGATATTCAAAAACCAGATTTTGAATTGAGAAAAAAAGTCATCGAAAAAAAAATAGAAGAATTAAATAATTTGTATCCTGATCAAGTTAAAATTTCAAAAGAGATACAGAATTTTATTAGTATAGAAATTACTGCTAGCATAAGAGAGTTAGTAGGGGCAATAAATAGAATAGTTTCATTCTCAAGAATTTATAACAAAGTACCAAATTTAGCTGAAACCAAAGTTGTTTTAAAAGATTTATTAAATATTGGTGAAAATAAAGTAACAATAGATCTAATTCAAACTTTGGTATGTAAATTTTTCAAAATTAGTAAAAATGAAATGCTATCTTCAAGACGCTCTAGATATCTTGTTAGACCAAGACAAACAGCAATATACTTAACAAAAATTTTAACTTCTAAATCTTTACCTGAAATAGGTAGAGAATTTTCAAATAGGGATCACACAACGATAATACATTCAGTAAAAACAATTGAGAAATTAAAAGAAAAAGATCCTGAAATGATTGATAATATTAATAAGCTTAAAAACCAAATATTATATAATAACAAGTAAAATGAAATTTAATGTAAATCAACAAGACCTACAGCAAGCGCTAAACTTTTGTCAGGGAGTTGTTGAAAAGAGAAGTACGCTGCCAATTTTATCAAATATATTGTTGGATGCTCAAAATTCAAATTTAACAATTACAGCAACAGATTTAGATTTAATATTTATTCATAAATTAAATAATATAGAAGTTATTGAGGAAGGAAAAACAACCACAACATCTTCAATAATGTACGATATTGTAAGGAAATTTTCGCCAGGAAAGAAAATTAACTTAGTTTTAAACGATACTAATAAATTACATTTAGAGTCAGATAAATCAATTTTTAATTTAAATTGTATTAACGCATCTGAATTTCCTCTGACTGATGAAGATTTTAATCAGAATGAGTTTAAGATAAAATCGAAACAATTTCTGAAATTGTTAAATAAATGTAAATTTTCAGTCTCAAATGATGAGACAAGGCATTATTTAAGTGGAATATATATTCACCAAACAGAATTTGAAGATAAGAATTATTTAACTGCCGTTGCTACAGATAGCCATAGAATGTCAATATCAAAAATTAGGCTAGATCAAAAAGTCGAATTTGAACCTATAATTTTACCAAAAAAAACTATTTTTCAATTGTGTACATTATTAGATAATTATGATGGAGAAGTAAAAATTTCAAATGTTAAATCTAAGATTAAATTTGAACTAAACAATAGTATTTTGATATCAAAATTAATCGATGGTAAGTTCCCTAACTATGTTCAAGTGATTCCTAAAAACAACCAAAAGAAACTTGAAATTGATCTAAAGGTTTTTCTAAATTCAGTTGACAGAGTTGCTTCAGTTTCACTTGATAAAAAAGATGGGGTAAAATTTAGTTTAAGTAAAGACATTTTAAACCTGTCTGTAAATAATACTAATAGTGGAGATGGGAAAGAAACTCTTATGGTCAAATTTCTTCACAATTTAGAAATCAGCTTTAATTCTAGATATTTAATTGATGTAGCTTCTCAAATTGACGGGGAAAAAATTGAGATTTTTTTTAATGATACGGGATCGCCAGCATTAATAAAAGATCCTGGAGATTTTGATAGTATTTTCGTAGTTATGCCGATGAAAGGTTAGTTTAATAAGCTAAGCTCAGAATAAATATTAGTCTCTAAAATCTGAATAAATTTTTCTTTAGAAAGGCCAGATTGAATTGGTTTCAGTATTGAGATGGTAATAGTTTTATTACTCTTTTTGGGACCTTTTTTTGGCCAAACATGACCCGAGTTTATAGCAATTGGCTGACAACTAATTTTTAACTTTTCATAAATTCTTGTTATTCCTTTTTTAAATGGCATTCTATTGTCTGGTAAAACTCTTGTTCCTTGAGGAAAAATTATTAAAGGACGGTTTGAGCTAGATACAACTTTAAAGATATCATCAAAAAATCCCAAATTATCTTTTGTGACTTTATTTCTTTGAATTGAAATTGACCCGATTTTTTTTAAATACCAACCAAAAATTGGTATTAACAGAAGCTCTCTTTTTAAAATGAAAACAGGAGAATTAAATATTGTTTGTAAATAAAAAGTTTCAAACATTGATTGATGTGAGGCTGCAATAAAAAATTTTTCATGTTTAATAATATTTTCTTTACCCTTAATTATTATTTGTGTTGATAAAAAAAATCTTAAACAAAAACCAGTCCAATAACCCATTAGTTTTCCACCAATTAAGACAACTTTCTGAGGTAAAAAGAAAGAAGGTATAAAAATTATTGAAATAACAATTATTCCAGTGAAAAAGAAAATTGAAAATATTGAATTTTTAATCATTATTATCAATTATTATATTAAATCTCGATGTTTTTGTCTTTTTCTTATAACTTTAACTTTTGATCCTTTGATTAATAATTCTATTGGTTTTACTCTTAAGTTATAATTCGAACTTAAAGACATTCCATAAGCACCAACATCTTTAATAATTATTAAATCCCTCTCTTTTAATTTTTGGAACTTTTTATATATTGCAAACTTATCTGTGCTTTCACAAATAGGACCTACAAACTCATAAGTTCTTTTTGAATTTGTTCCAGTTTTAATTGATGGTATTATACTGTGTCTTGCCCCGTATAGGGCAGGTCGAATTAAATCATTCATAGCAGCATCTAAAATCACGAATTCTTTTTTTCCACTTTTTTTAATATAAATTATTTTAGAAACTAAAATCCCAATATTTCCAATAATAGATCTTCCAGGTTCAAAAATTATTTTTGATTTATGGTTTTTTAAGAATTTTTTTATTGAATCATTATATTTTTTATAATTTAGTTTTTTTTCATTATTATTGTATGAAATACCCATTCCTCCACCTAAATCGATAAATTCAAATTTATGTTTAGTTTTTTTTATAATCCTATCAATTACTTTGAGCATTTTATCATAGGGTTTATTATCTAAAATTTGGCTTCCGATGTGAACACTTAAACATTTAAGTTCAAGGTTGGTTGAATTTTTACAATAATTGACAAGTTCAAAAAATACTTTTTCATTTACACCAAATTTATTTTCTTTTTTTCCAGTTGAGATTTGACTTAACGTTTTCGCGTCTGTATTAGGATTTAATCTAATACCAATTCTTACTTTTTTTTTTTTTAATTTTGCAATTTTATTAATTTCATTTATTTCACTTTTAGATTCTGCGTTTATTAGTAATATTTTTTTATCAATTGCGAAACTTATTTCACTAGAGGTTTTTCCAACTCCTGAAAAAACAATCTTGTTAGGATTTATACCAGCCTTGATTGCCATCATCAGTTCTCCTAAAGATACTACATCCGCACCTAAACCAAATTTTTTTATCTCTCTAATTAAACTAATATTTGTATTAGATTTGACTGCAAAACATATTAAGGGAGAGAAAGATTTAAAGTTTTTTTTAAATTTTTGAATATTTTCTTTTAATTGACTGTAAGAGTAGCAATAAGCTGGCGTGTTATATTTTTTTGCAATATTTTGCACACTAACTTTTTCCACAGTAAGTTTTTTATTTATATAATTCATTAAAATTTTTTTATGAAATATTATGAATCTTAATATTATTAGAGCTTTGATATGTAGGATTCCCTTTTTTTCCACAAGAAACTACAAAACAACATAGTATTAAAGTTAAAATAATATATTTATTCATTTTTATTTTTTATATTTTATTATCATTTTTTTTATATTATCAAAAGATGTTCCGCCAAATGAAATTTTAGAATCAACAGAATTCTTCAAATCAAACACTTTAAAAACATCATTTGTCAGTTTTGGCTCAATTTTTTTAAGTTCTTCCAAAGTAAATTCATTAAAATTTTTTTTCTTTTTTTCTGCTAAATTTACTATTGCTGCTGTTTTTTGATATGCCTTTCTAAAAGGCATTGAGTGATTTTTAACAAGATAATCTGCAAGATCAGTTGCAGTAATATAACCTGTACTTGCGAGTTCGAGCATTTTTTTTTTATTGGGACTAATATTATTTATGATTTCCGCTAATACTTTAAGACAATCAACAAGTATATCATTTGATTTAAAAACAACATCCTTGTCATCCTGAAGATCTTTAAAATATGACAATGGTAAACCTTTTAAAATTGTTAACATGGAGAATAAATTTCCGTAAGTACTACCAGACTTTCCTCTTAAAAATTCTAAAAGATCGGGATTTTTTTTTTGAGGCATTATTGAAGAGCCTGTTACTACTTTATTAGATAGATTTATTAAATCAAAACCATCTGAATTCCAAATTATGAGTTCTTCTGCGATTCTAGAAATATGCATTGAACATACTGAAATACTATATAAAAAATCTAAAACAAAATCTCTATCTGAAACAGTATCAATTGAATTATTAGTAGGTTTTTTAAAACCAAGTTTTCTTGTTGTATAATTTCTATCAATATTAAATGAAGTTCCGGTTAAAGCTGCAACACCCAAAGGATTTTCATTTAGATTGTCTAAATTGTTGTTAAATCTTTTTTTATCTCTATTTAACATTTCGACATATGCCATCAAGTAATGGGCAAAAGAAACAGCTTGCGCATTTTTTAAATGGGTAAAACCGGGCATAATAGTAAAAATATTTTTTTCTGCTAGCTTTATTGTACTTTTAATAACTTTATTTAGAAGCCTATCAATCTCCTTATTGGCAGATTTAATCCAGCTTTTTAAATCAGTGATAACTTGGTCATTTCTTGATCTGCCGGTATGAATGTGCCCCGCCTCTTCACCTATAATTTCAAAAAGTCTTTTTTCAATATTCATATGTATGTCTTCAAATTTTTTATTAAATTCAAATTTTTTATTAAAGATCTCTTTTTCAATTTTTTTAAGACCAAAGATAATTTTATTTTTTATCTTAAAAGATACTATTTTTTGTTTAAAAAGCATCTCAACATGAGCAATAGATCCAGCTATATCCTCTTTATAAAGTCTTTTATCTATATCAATGGAGTTTCCTACCTTTTGAAAATGAGTAGAAGTATTATTTTTAATTCTACTACCCCATATTGCCTGGTTGTTTTTATTTTTTGCCATGGTAATTAATTATACCTATTTAATATGAGATTTTTAATAATATTTATCTTTTTAATAAGCAATTCATTTGCTCAGGAAACAGTTGATATAAAAAATCTTATTATCAACAAAGAGCTTAAAAAGTATGATGATTTATCATTTTTAGACGCTGAAAATCAGCAACTTAATTTAAGCGATTTCAATGGTAATTTAATTCTTTTGAATTTTTGGGCCACATGGTGTGCACCATGTAAAGAAGAAATGCCTTCATTAGACTCATTAACAAAAAATCCAAATTTAAAAAATTTAAAGATATTTCCTATAAATGTTGGTAATGATAATTTTAAAAAATCTTCTGAATTTTTTAAAGAATTAAAAATAAATAATCTGGAAATATATTTTGATTCACCCTCAACATTAGCAAAAAAACTTGGATTAAGGGGAATACCAACTTCAATTATATTTAACAAGGATGGGTTAGAAATTGCTAGAATTGTAGGATCGATAGACTTCGAAAATAAAAAATTTATTGATTGGTTGAGAAATTATAATTAATTTTTAAAAAAATATGCGAAACCTACCAAAGCAATTATTGCTATAAATTGTAATAATACTCTTAACTGCATAAGTTTATTTGAATATTTTTTGCTTGTTTCCCCACCTTTAAATAATGTTCCAATACCAAGTATAAGTACAATTCCAACTGCAATTAATAAGGCTATAGATAGTACTTTTACAAATATTCCAGAAATCATAAATCTATTGTAGGGTGTTTTGAAAATAAAAAAACATAATTAATTAAGTATGACATTTTGTCTAGATTCAACCTTTATAAAACCAAAGGATAATAAGGAGATAAAAAATGCTATTATCTTACTTCATGGTTATGGAGGAGACGGAAAAGATATAAGCATGCTATCATTGAATTGGGAAAGACATTTACCCAATACAATTTTTATTTGTCCAAATGGACATGAACAATGTCAAATTAATTCCTCAGGTTATCAATGGTTTGATTTGTCAAAAGACGATCCAGATTATATTTTAAAGGAGTCTATTAAGGCAGAAATTAAATTAATAAAGTTTATTGATGAAATTAAAAATGAATTTAATTTAAAGAATAGTCAGATATGTTTGTCAGGATTTAGTCAAGGATGTATGATGTCTATTAATTTAGGATTAATTTCAAAACAGGAATACAATTGTGTAGTAGGTTTCTCAGGTAAAATTATCAATGAAAAAGATCTTAAATCAAGAATGAGAATATCAACAGACATTCTATTACTTCATGGTGACTCAGATCAAGTTGTTTCGCCTAGTTTTATGTTAGAGGCAAAAGATTTTTTTTTAAGAAATGACGTTAAGATAGAAACACATCTAATAAAAAACTGCGACCATAATATTCCTATTGAAGCTTCAAGTATAGCTTTAAACTATATTATCAAAAAGTTTAATAATTGCTAATGATTGAAAATTTTTTTTATTTAAGTTAAAATTTATTTATGAATAATATTATCGATAATAATCTTTCATTAGAAAAATGCCCAGCGTTAGTTTTAAATGCAGATTATAGGCCACTTAGTTATTATCCTTTATCGTTATGGTCATGGCAGGACACAGTTAAATCTGTTTTTTTGGACCGTGTTATAATTGTTAGTAATTACGATAGAGTAGTAAGGAGTCCATCATTTAATATGCAATTGCCAAGTGTTATAGCATTAAAAGATTATATTGTTCCTCAATCAAAACCAAGTTTCACAAGATTTAATGTTTTTCTAAGAGATAAATTTTCTTGTCAATATTGTGGTAGTGGTGAAGAGTTAACATTTGATCATTTATTACCTAGATCAAAAGGTGGAGAAACAAATTGGGACAATGTAATTACTGCATGTTCATCATGTAATGTAAAAAAAGGTGGTAAATTATTAAAATTATCAGGTATGAAGCTTAATCAACATCCATACCAACCATCCACAGAGGATCTACATCGCAATGGTAAAAACTTTCCACCAAATTATTTACATAAAAGTTGGATGGATTATTTATATTGGGACGTAGAACTAGAAGCTTAATTTTTAAATTTTTTCAGAGATGTTAATTGCTATTTTTGAACCAGTTTTTATTATTTTATCCATTATTGAATATAGACCTTTTTTTGTTGCACCTTTGTCATAGGCTATATCTTTATGATGTAATTCGTCTTCTCGGAATTTAATAATTTTCTTTTTTAAATCTTTTTCATCAGGGCCAAGTTGATTAATTTGATTTTGATAATGTTCATCTATAACTTCCTCTACTGAGGCCGTACATAACATTGCTGCTTTTTTTCCTAAAATTGTAGAACCGAAACCCAGTCCAACCCCCAACAAATCCCACAGAGGAAGAAATTTTGTTGGTTTAATGTTTCTTTTTTTGATTTCATTTTCAAAAAACTCACAGTGTTCTTTTTCGTGAATTTTCATTTCCTCAATAGTTTTTTTTAGATCTTCATCTTTTACTAATGTATTTAATGCTAACAATTGACCTTCATAAATTTTAACAGCCCCACGTTCCCCAGCATGATCTACTCTAATAAATTCTTCAGTTCTATTTCTTGAATTTTTCATAATTTTTAAATATTGTTGTTAAAAAAAAAATTAATATTAAACTTATAAACATATTAAATGTTGTAAGTGAAAATCCAAAAATTCTAAATGTCACATCCTTACAGCTCACAGTCTTTACTTGTAATTGCTTTAATAATTCTTCTTTTGAAATAATATTAGATGTACTTTTTGGCCCACAAATGGCTGAGTCTTCAAAAAAACCCTGTTCAATTCCGAAGTGATAAAATGCTATGATAAAGGAAAATGAAAATAATAGTATCAATAATATAATTATGAATTGTTCATTTTTTTTAAAAAGAAAATTCAGAATTATTAAAATTATGCTTAATCCGTAGGGGATTCTTTGTACTAAGCACAAATTACAGGGCTGATGCCCAAGTACATATTCTATTAAAAATGCTGAGATTATTGAAATTATGCTAATAAAGAAAATTATATTTAGGTAAGTATTTATCTTATAATTATACATGAGATTTAAATATCAAATAAATCATAACTCCTATAATTACAATTAATAATCCAATTAATGTAAACCATTTAGTTCCGTGTTTTTCCATAAATACTGTAAAGATATCTCCAAATCTGTATGAAAGATATGCCACTATGAAAAAACGTAATCCTCTGGAGATTAGACTAATTAAAATAAAGATTAAAATATTAAAACCGATTAGACCACTGGCAATAGTAAAAACTTTGTAAGGCAAAGGTGTAAATCCAGCTAGAAAAAGGATACCTAACCAAGCATAAAAACCTTCACTATTTATTAGATTATTTTTGAGGTAACTTAATTTATCTTCATAACCATAAAAATTCATTATTTGTATACCTATTTCAACGAAGAATGCTCCTAGGAAATATCCAAATATACCACCCAAAACAGAAAATACTGTTGCAATTAAAAAAATCTTAATGAAATTATTTTTTTTTGAAATCACCATGGGTATTACCATTACATCTGGTGGGACAGGAAAAAATGAACTTTCAATAAATGAAACTATTGCTAAGTAATATTTAGAGCTTTTATGTGCTGCCAATTCCAAACATTTTTTATACAGAGTATTAAACATTTTTTGGTTTTAATATAATTCTAGTTCTTATACTATTTAATAAATTATTAAACAATTAAGGGCGAATGGCGGAATTGGTAGACGCGCACGACTCAAAATCGTGTTTCGC
>MDTG01429633.1_pt1 | contig 11225 bp, 9 predicted proteins | sample 811421 | NCBI WGS metagenome assembly MDTG01 (sample SAMN05326645, study PRJNA326480) | marine metagenome | isolation source: seawater | place: Pacific Ocean: South East | collected 2011
GAGCCCGGGCGGTTCATCGGGCGGTTCGTCCAGCGCCGTGGCCGCGCGCATCGCGCCCGCCGCCACCGGCACCGACACCGGCGGTTCGATCCGCCAGCCTGCCGCCGTCACCGGCATCACCGGGATCAAGCCGACCTACGGTCGCTGTTCGCGTTGGGGCGTGGTCGCCTTTGCGTCCAGCCTCGACCAGGCGGGGCCGATGGCGCGCGACGTCACCGATTGCGCGATCATGCTCGAAGCGATGGCCGGGTTCGATCCGAAGGATTCGACCTCGCTCGATATGCCCGTGCCCGAATGGGAGAAGGGCCTGAAGCCGGACCTCACCGGCAAGAAGGTCGGCATCCCGCGCGAATATCGCATGGAGGGGATGGACCCGGAGATCGACGCGAGCTGGGAACGCGGCAAGGAATGGCTGCGCGATGCAGGCGCCGAAATCGTCGATATCTCGCTGCCGCACACCAAATACGCACTGCCCGCCTATTACATCATCGCGCCAGCCGAAGCCTCCTCCAACCTCGCGCGCTATGACGGCGTGCGCTACGGCTTGCGCGACCTGCCCGAGGGGGCGGGCCTGCAGGACATGTACGCCGCGACGCGTGCCGCAGGCTTCGGCGACGAGGTCAAGCGCCGCATCCTGATCGGCACCTATGTGCTCAGCGCGGGCTTCTACGACGCCTATTATACGCAGGCGCAGAAGATCCGCACACTGGTGGCGCAGGACTTCGAGAAGGCGTGGGCCGAGTGCGACGTGATCCTCGCGCCGACCACGCCCAACGCGGCCTTCCCGCTGGGCGGTTTCGACGGCGATCCGCTGGCGATGTATCTCAACGACGTCTTCGCCGTGCCTGCCTCGCTGGCGGGTCTGCCCGCGATGAGCGTGCCCGCAATGCTCAACGATGATGGCCTGCCGCTGGGGCTCCAGATCGTCGGCAAGCCGTTCGACGAGCAGGGCGTGCTCAACGCCGGCCTCGCGATCGAGCAGCGCAGCGGGTTCGACGCCAAGCCGGAGCGGTGGTGGTAGTTGTGACGGACGCTGTCTTGTTAACGCCGGAGGAAGGCTGGGGTTTTTACGAGGAGATCGACGGAAAGTTGGCAGACACTTTCTCAGTCAGCATCACGGAGAAGGGTGTCGATCTGGGGCACGGAATACTCGGATGGCGGGGCGTGGCTCTTGATGGGAAATATAAAGGCCGTCGTTTAGAAATGTCGCCACGGCACATTGATTGGACAGGAGTCGTCGTCCTAAAAGTTCTCAAGAGAGCTGATCGAGGCGACCTTTTGTATTCGGGTTTTGCCCATACAGAGGGTCTTGAAAGAAATTGGGAATGAGCAACTACCGCATCCAGGGCACGGCGAGCGAATGGGAGGTCGAGATCGGCCTCGAAGTCCCCGCGCAACTGGCCTTCACCGCCCACCCCTGAGCGGTGATCCGGTAGCTTTCGGGCCTGACTACTCGGTAAGCGTGTTCCACGCGTCCTGAGCGGCTGCGTCGCGCACCTCGCGCGCCAGTGGCCGCCCCACGTTCCTGGCGAAGAACCCGTCATCCTCGCCCGGCTGCGCCAGCGAAATAATCGCTGCACGATATCTCATGATCGTTTCCCCGGGCTTGCCATCCTAATTGAAGCGCGTTGGCGCGCAAGGAACGGTTGGAGCGAACGCCATCTCGACTTCGGCCGTTTCTAATAAGATACTGTCGGAGAGCGTAAATATCGCGTTTTGCGGAGGGCTTTAGAAATCCAGCAGAGTCTTCTATAGCTTCCGGCGGATCGGCTATTGCGGGGGAGTGGCGATGAGAGGCATCTTGCAGGCTCTGACGTTTCTGGTGATCCTCGCCGTGGCAGGGTTCATCGTCCTCGCCGTCATCGGCGCGGTGCAGGAGCGTTCGGCGCCTTCGGGCGACGACGCAACCCGCGCGGCGGCGCGCGCCCTTCCATGGAACCTCGTCGCGAAGTGATCCCCCGCGCGTCGGGGGCGGCGTCGGCTGCGGAAGGCGAAGTCGCAGGCCCGGCCCCGTCCGCCCGCCAGCGTTTCCTCGCGCTCGATTCGATGCGCGGCATCTCCGCGTGCATCGTCGTGCTGCTGCATGTCTTCGGGGCGGGGTGGGTCACCGGATCGACCTTTATTGGCCGCGGCAGCCTGTTCGTCGATTTCTTCTTCGTATTGAGCGGCTTCGTGATCGCTGCGAGCTATGGCGACCGGATCGCGCAGGGATTTTCCGTCCGCAGATTCGTCCTCCTGCGGCTGGGGCGGCTCTATCCGCTGCATCTTGCCATGCTGATGGTGTTTCTGGCCCTGGTGGCCTTGCGCGAGGCGGGCGTGTTCCCGGCGGACGCGGCCTTGTGGTCCTTCGGCTCCCACGAACCGGGCCAGTTCGTCCGCGCCCTGCTGATGGTCGAGAGCTTCCTGCCCGAGCCGACCGGATGGAACGCGCCGAGCTGGAGCATAGAGGCCGAGTTCTGGACCTATATCATCGCCGCGTTCGCCTTTGCCGTGATGAAGGCGCGCGCTACCGCGTTTTTCGCCATTGTCGTGGTGGTGGCGGGAGCCTTGTCGGCGGCTTATTATCTGGGCCTGCGGTGGATGCCGCTCGGTCTCAATCCTTTTAATATCCTGCGTTGCCTCTTCGCCTTCTCGCTCGGCGTGCTGATGTGGGAGGCCCATCGCCGCGCCACTGCGGGGCTTGTGCTGCCGCGTGGCCTGGCCGGTGCGCTGGAAGCGGGGCTGATTATCGTCGTCATAGCCGTGATCAGCCTTGCGCCGCTCGTCTGGGTGCGGAGTGGCATGCCGCTGGTTTTCGCGGCGCTGGTTCTGGTTCTGGCGCGCGAGAAGGGGGCGATATCGCGCCTGCTCATGCGTCCGTGGCCGGTTATACTCGGCACCCTGTCTTATTCGATTTACATGACCCACGCTGCGGTCCTGAGCCTCGTCGCCATGGTGGCGGCCAGGCTCGGCCTGTTCGATCCGACACTGGGCTACGTTCCGGGCACGCGCGGGACGGTGCCCGATGGCGTGGTTGCGGATCTCGTCGGCTTCGGCCTGCTCGGCCTCGTCATCCTCGTTTCGTGGTTCACCTTTCGCTGGATCGAGCGTCCTGCGCGCGAATGGTCGCGACGCGTTGCCGCCCGACAGGGCGCAGGCGGTGCGGAAGCGATTGCGCCGACCTTCTGAGCGAGGCTAAGGGAACCGGCATGAGCACATATCGTATCCAGGGCGCGACGGGCGAATGGGAGGTCGTGATCGGCCTCGAAGTCCACGCGCAGGTCACCTCCAACGCCAAGCTGTTCAGCGGCGCGTCCACGTCTTTCGGGGCCGAGCCCAATACGCAGGTCAGCCTCGTCGATGCCGCGATGCCGGGCATGCTGCCCGTCCCCAACCGCGAGTGCATCCGGCAGGCGGTGCGCACCGGCATGGCGATCGAGGCGCAGATCAACGCGTGGAGCCGGTTCGACCGCAAGAACTATTTCTACGCCGACCTTCCGCAGGGCTACCAGATTTCGCAGCTTTATCATCCGCTTGTGGGCGAAGGTTCACTCCTGATCGAGGCGGACGAGAAGGGCGGAATTCCTGAGGACAAGGTGATCGGGATCGAGCGCATTCATGTCGAGCAGGATGCGGGCAAGCTGATGCACGATCAGCACCCGACGATGTCTTACGTCGATCTCAATCGTACGGGCATTGCGCTGATGGAGATCGTTTCCAAGCCGGACATGCGTTCTCCTGCAGAAGCAGGCGCTTACGTGCGCAAGCTCAGGTCGATCCTGCGCTATGTCGGATCGTGCGACGGGAACATGGAAGAAGGCTCGATGCGCGCGGACGTCAACGTCTCCGTCCGTCGTCCGGGCGAGGAATTCGGCACCCGGACCGAGACGAAGAACGTCAACTCGGTGCGCTTCGTGATGCAGGTGATCGAATACGAAGCGAACCGTCAGGTCGATGTGATCGAGAATGGCGGCACGGTGGACCAGGAAACCCGCCTGTTCGATCCGAACACCGGCACCACGCGGACCATGCGCAGCAAGGAAGACGCGCATGATTACCGCTACTTCCCCGATCCGGACCTGCTGCCACTCGAACTCGACGATGCATTTCTGGCCGAGTGTCGTGAGAGCCTGCCCGAACTACCCGACGCCAAGCGGCGGCGCTACGAGGAAGAGCTGGGCCTTACCCCCTACAATGCGCGCGAACTGACCGCCGAGGTCGAGACCTTCGGCCGGTTCGAGACGCTGCTGTCGGCCACCGCCACGCGTATCGGCAAGCCCGAGAAGGCGGTGGCCACGCAGGTCGCCAACTGGGCGCTGTCGGTCGCGCCGGGCGTGATGAAGGCGCTGGGCCAGGATGCCGACCCCGCGCATGCCAGCGCGGGCGCGCAGGCCAGCATCCTGGAAATGCAGGACAAGGGCGAGATTTCGGGCGGGCAGGCCAAGGAAATCTACGAGATCGTGCTGAAGACCGGGCGCGATCCGTCCGAAATCGCCGAGACCGAAGGGCTCAAGCAGGTGTCCGACACCGGCGCGATCGAAGCTGCGATCGACGAAATCCTCGCCAATAACGAGGACAAGGTGGCCGAGTATCGCGGCGGCAAGGACAAGCTGTTCGGCTTCTTCGTCGGCCAGACAATGAAGGCGATGCAGGGCAAGGCGAACCCGGCGGTGGTCAACCAGCTGCTGAAGGACAAGCTCGACGGCTAGGCGGGCCGTGACCACCATCGTCCTCGTCCACCCGGAAATCCCGGGCAATACCGGCGCGGTGGGGCGGACTTGCGTTGCGCTGGACATGGAGCTGGTGCTGATTCACCCGCTCGGCTTCACGATCACCGATACGCGGCTGAAGCGCGCGGGGCTCGATTACTGGCAGCACATCCGGCTGGCGGAATACCGGAGCTGGGAGGCTTTCCTTGCTGAGCGCAGCCCGCGCGAGGACCAGCTGTTCCTGTTCGAGGAATATGCGCCGCGCAGCTTTTACGAGCCCGACTATCCGGCGGATGCCTTTCTGGTGTTCGGGCGCGAGACCAAGGGGCTGCCGCAAGCAATCGTCGAGGCGCACGAAGCGAACCTCGTCAGCCTGCCGATGCGCTCGGACAAGGTCCGCTCGCTCAACCTCGCCAACACCGTTGCAGCGGCGGCCTACCAGGCGATGCGGGCTAGTTTGTCAGGGTGAAGACCCCGGTACAGGTCCAGCGCGCATCGCCGCTGCCGGTCTCGCGACAATCGGCCGGGCGATCGGGCGGCTGGCTGACGGGCTTGTCGTAATCGTTTTCCGCCCGCACCAGCATGCGCTGCATCGTGACGATCTCGGTCGGCCCCGTGGCGCTGACCTGAACCGTCCGGGGCTGCGGGGCGGGGGCTTCTGCCACGTAGGGCTCGTCCGAATCCTGCGCGCCGCTCGCATCGATATACCTGCTATAGACCCAGCCGGTGAGGCAGCGGCCCGAATAGGCGCGCACCGCGCCGACCGAACCTTCCAGCCCGCATTCGTCGCCCGCGCCCAGCGTGCCGTCGCCGAGATAGACGATCCCGTACCAGTCCCCCTGCCGGTCGCAGACGAAGAGCGGGGTGTCGTCGTCCAGCTTGTCGATCTGCTTCGCATCGGTGGTGGGTGCCTCGCGCACGGCGAGGAAATCGTCCGCTCCGCCGGGAAGGTTGGCGACGCGCCCGATCCGGTCGCACGCGCTTTCGTGCGGTCCGTCGCGCCCGATCCTGACCGCGAGGGCGCGCTGTTTCGCGACCGAGGAGGGCTTGCCCTTGTCCTCGCCCTCTTCCTCGCCTTCATCGAGAGGAGCGGCGGTGGCGGTATCGGACAGCGGCGCGGGGTCGCCTTCGTCTCCGCCGGTCCTCTGCCCCATCAGAAACGCCACGGCACCCACCAGCAGCACGATGACCGCGACCAGCGCAACGACTGTCCGGTTGACTTGCATTTGTCCCTCCACACGCATGCGGCCCGCGCCATCCTAGGCACGAAAACGCGCCTTCGGGAAGCTGCAAAAGTGCGTGGCAGATGGCTCGCCATCGTGTCACCCGGAGGAGCCGATCAGGGCAGAGCCGCAAATATGCGTCGGCGATCGTGCTGGCCTGCCTCGGCCCATCGGCCCATTCCGCCAGCTGGATCAGATACTTGGGGGAATCCTGTGAAACATGTCTGTTTCACGCTGCTGCTGCTGCCCGTCGCGGGCATGGCGCAGGCGCTGAAGACCAGGGTGCCGACGAAAAAGGGCTCCGGACCACAGCGGTCCGGAGCCCTTCTTTTGTGCGGCGGGGAGGGCGTCAGCCCTGGCGTTCGCCGGTCAGCGGCATGTCGCCGAAGGCGCCCGCGTTGACCTTGCCGGTCATCTGGTCGCCATCGACCGTCGCTTCGCAGTTCAGTTCCATCGGCATCGGAACCGTCATGTCCATCTTCCAGCGCAGCGTGTTGCCGTCGATGGTGCCGTCCTTGACGTCCATCGAGCCCATCCCGCCGGCCATCGATCCGGTGAAGGTGTTGCCATCGTCGCCGGGGACGACGGTGAAGGTGCCCTTCTGGTCGCCCATCGGGCTCTTGACCACGGTGTCATAGGTGCCTGCTACGGACATTTATGTATCTCCTCTCGCGTGTGTCTGCAGGTGCGAGCCATCGCCCGCACCTACACTCGTGTCAATAACGCTTACTCTACCTCGACGGTTTCCACCGGCAGGCCGAGAGATTCGAGCTGCGGGGCGACCTTCTCCGCATCGCCGACGATGACCCAGGTAAAGCTGTCGGGATCGATCGCGGCGCGGGCGGCTGCGTCCAGGCTCTCGCGAGTCTGTGCGCGGTACTTGTCCGCCAGCGTTTCCTGGTAGTTCATCGGACGCTCGTAGAGCACGTTGCCCTGCATTGCGCCCAGTACCGCGCCGGAGGTTTCGTACTGGCCGGGCAGCTCGCGGATTTCCGCGGTTACGATCCGGTTCAGTTCTTCCTCGGTCACGCCATTGGTGGTCACGAACTCGCCGACTTCGCGGATCATTTCGGCCAGGGCGTCGCCCGTCCGGTCGGCCTGGACCGGCGCCTGAACGAAGTAGGCCACCGCGTTCTCGTTGACGCTGGGGTAGCCGCGCACGCCGTAGCTCCAGCCCTTGGTCTCGCGCAGGTTCATGTTGAGCCGGGCGAGGAAGTTGCCGCCGATCGCGTTGTTGGCGTTGTACAGGTCGACGATCGAGGGATCCTTGCCGCTCGCTTCGGTGATCTGCCCGCCGATGATGTAGCTCTGCGGCGAGTTGGGCCGGTTGACCAGCACCACGCGCGCGCTTTCGGGAGCCGAGGCGAGGTTCTCGAACGCCTTGGTGCCCTTGGGCGTCGACGGGGCCTGCCAGTTGCCGAAGGCCGCTTCGAGGCCCGGCATCACTTCGGCGAGTGCCATGTCGGACACCACGAAGATGTCCGCATTGTCCGGCCGCAGCCAGGTCTGCTTGAACTCGACCAGATCGTCACGCGTGATCGAGCTGACCGATTCGACCGTCGCCGAGCCGCCATAGGGGTTGTCCGCGCCATAGATCAGCGGGGTGGCGACGAAGGAGGCAATGCCCGCCGGCGATTTCAGCGATGACTGGATGCCGGTGATGGTCTGCGCCCGGACCCGTTCGAGTTCGCCGGTATCGAAGGCCGGATTGCGCACGATGTCCGTGAACAGGTCGAGCGAGGGCGACAGGTTCGCGCTGAGCGAGGTCAGCGTGAAGGTCGAGCGGTCGTTACCGCCGCCGAGCGAGATGGCTGCGCCCAGCCGTTCCTTGGCTTCGGCGATTTCCTGCGAGGTGCGGCTGGTGGTGCCTTCGTCCATCAGACCCAGCGTCATGCCTTCGAGGCCGCGCTTGTCGAGCGGATCGGCCGCCGAACCGGCATCGAAGGAGATCGCCACGCGGGTCACCGGCACGGCGTCACGCTGCGCGTAGTAAACCGTGATGCCGTTCGACAGCGTGGTCTCGGTCACGTCGGGGAAATCGAGTTCGGTCAGCGCCGCGATCTCGGGGGCCGGGCGCTCCTTCGTGACGGTGATTTCCTCGGGCGCGGCGTCCGCTTCTTCGGTGCCTGCGCCTTCGACCGAGGCGGCTTCCTCGTATTCGCCGGTGCGCTCGCCCGGCTGGAGAACCAGCGTCAGGCTCGGCTTGGTCATCCACTTCTGCATCGCGGCCTGCACTTCGGCAGGGGTCAGCGTGGCGAGCGTTTCGAGCTGCCGCTCGAAGAAGCCGGGATCGCCGGCGAGCACTTCGCCCTGCGCCAGCGTCACCGCCTTGCCGCCGAAGCCGCCGACCTGTTCGAGCCCGCGGATCGTGCCCGCGAGGTTGGAGGTCGCGGCACGGCGAACCTCGTCTTCGGTCGGGCCTTGGGCGATATATTCGGCAATGATCTCGTCGAGACGCGCTTCGACGGTTTCGACATCGACGCCCGGCTTCACCGTTGCGCCGAGGTTGAGGATGCCGACCCGCTGGAATGCGAAGTTGCCGGCCGATACGCCGACCGCCAGTTGCTCGTCGCGGACCAGCATCTTGTCGAGCCGGCTCGAGGCAAGGCCGCCGAGGATGTTGGCACCCACGCTCAGCGCGGTCAGATCGCGGTCGGTAATGCCGGGGACGGACCAGTACTTGCTGATGCTGGTCGCCGCGACCTGATCCTGCATGACGGTGCGGACGTCTTCCTGCAGCTGCGGCACTTCGGCCTCGGCCGGATCATTGACCGGCCCGCGCGCGATGTCGCCGAAATACTTTTCGACCAGCGGGCGCGCTTCGGCTGCGGAAATGTCGCCCGCCAGCACCAGCGTGGCGTTGTTCGGGCCGTAATTGTCGGTGAACCAGCCGCGCACGTCTTCCATCGAGGCGGCATCGAGATCCGCCATCGAACCGATCGGGGTATGATCGTAGGGGTGGCCTTCGGGGTAGAGCGTCTTGATGATCTCGTAGAACACGAGGCCGCCCGGCTGGTTGTCGCCCTGGCGCTTCTCGTTCTGGACGACGCCGCGTTGGTTATCGAGCTTCTCCTGCGTCACCGCGCCCAGCAGATAGCCCATGCGGTCGCTTTCCAGCCACAGCGCGCGTTCGAGCGCGCCGGTCGGCACGGTCTGGAAGTAGTTGGTCCGGTCGAAATTGGTCGTGCCGTTGTAATCGGTCGCGCCCATTTCCTGCAGGTACTGGAAATAGTCGTTGGGCGCGTTTTCCGATCCGTTGAACATCAGATGCTCGAACAGGTGGGCAAAGCCCGACTTGCCCTTGGGCTCGTCCTTGGAGCCGACATTGTACCACACGGCCACGCCGACGATGGGGGCCTTGCGGTCTTCATGCACGATCACGGTCAGGCCGTTGTCGAGCTGGAACTCTTCGTAGGGGATCGCGACCTCGTCGACGAGTTCCTGCAGCGGCGCGACATCCTGCGCGGCGGCTTCCTGTGCGTAGGCCGGAGTGGCTACGAGCGCCGGAGTGGCGAGCGCCACGGCGAGCGCCGCGAGGCTGGTCTTGGTCGTCTTGAGCATTGTCTTCCCCTATCGAATGCAAAGAGTTGAAATTGCGTGGCAAGTAAGCACGATCAGCGGCTGCTGGAAACCGTCTTTCGATCGACGGCATAGGTCAGGATATCATCCCTCCAGAAATGCACCGGCTTCAAGCGGTGCTGGACGAACAGCGTAGACTGATCTGCGAAATGCGGGCTGCCGGGCCGGGTGGTCGCGGCGCCGAAAGGCTGGATCGAGCGCGACGAGACCGGCTGGCCCTCCAGCCACTCGATCCACATGATGAAGCTGTCGCCATGGCGCACGGCGAGCCGCCCGTCGTCCTCGACATCCCAGGTGGTCGAGGCGCGCAGCGTGTCGGACCCGCCGTCGAGCGGCAGGTCGACATCGCCCTGCCGCAGCCGGAGCAGTTGCCCCATCGGCGGGGTCAGGCGGCCGAAATGCCCGGTCAGGTGGTCCTTCGCCTTGGTCAGTTCCTCGACCACGTCGGGCCAGGGCTTTTTGTTGTAGGCCGAGGACATGAACTCGCGGATCATCAGCAGCGCTATGCTGTCCGCGCGGCCGATATTGTCGGCCGAATAATCCCATTCGAGCATCAGCGCGCGCGCTTCGGCCAGTTCGGGATGCTCGTTCACGTCTATCGCCGCGATCTCGTCCATCATCCGCGCGACATAGCCTGCGCGTTCGTAGCCGGTGTCGTACTTGATCGCTTCGAGCGTCTCCCGGTCGAGCTGGTCGGCCTGGCTCATCAGCAGCCATGCGCGGCGACCGCGATTGGTCATCTTCAGCTCGATACCCATTTCCGGCGCGTAGTCCTCGGGCGACAGGTCGCTGCCCGGCCCGGCGGCGAGGAAGGGCGTGTTGTTGGCGTTCATCAGCCAGCCGCTCGCCGGATTGTAGTATTGCGGCAGGCTTTCGTAGGGCACCTTGCCGGTCCAAAGCGCCGCGCTGGTGTCGCCCGGCAACACGCCGCGCCAGTCGTAGCCTTCGGGCCGGTCGGGGATCGCGGCGTTGTAGATATAGGCGATATTGCCCTCGGCATCGCCGTAGATGAAGTTGGTCGAAGGCACCTGCCCGCGCGCCATGATTTCGCGCCATTCGGCGAAATCCTGCGCCTTGTTGAGCCGGTAATAGGCATCGAGCTGGTCGATGCTGCCCATGGCGGCGAAGCGCACAGCGAAGGCGCCGTTGTCGTTCTTGATCACCGGGCCGTGGATGCTGCGATAGACCGTGCGCCCGACCGGCAGGGTGAAGGGCCCGAACTTGACCGGCAGGGTGACATCGGTTGCTTCGAGATCGCGCCACTCGCCATCGAAGCGGTAGCGTGTGCCGCTCTCGTCCAGCACCAGTTCGTAGATGTCGATCATGTCGGGCGTGTTGACCGTGTTGGTCCAACCGAGATTCTCGTTGTGGCCGAGGAAGGGGAAGGGGCTGCCGGGGAAATTCGCGCCCGCGAAGTGCCAGCCTTCGCCGCTTTCGACGACCATCTCGTACCACGCCACCGGGCCGCGCCACGGCTGGTGCGCGTTGGAGACGAGGATGGTCGGCCCGCCCGATTTCTCGGGCGAGACCGCAAAGGCGTTGGAGCCCGCCTGGACGAAATCGTCGCGGAAGGAGCCGGGCGTGGGCGTGCTGGCGCGGGCCAGCGGCTGGTCCTCCATGATGCGCGGGGCATCGTCGATGGGGAAGGCGGCCTCTTCGCCAGCCTGCGGGATGACCGGGCCGTATTCGGGCGGTAGCGGCTCGCCGGCCGCCAGCGGGCCGAGGAAACGGTCGA
>MDTG01057374.1_pt1 | contig 11224 bp, 7 predicted proteins | sample 811421 | NCBI WGS metagenome assembly MDTG01 (sample SAMN05326645, study PRJNA326480) | marine metagenome | isolation source: seawater | place: Pacific Ocean: South East | collected 2011
CATAATAAGACTCACCCATGACACCCACGTTGCCATCACTCCATTCTTGACTTACTATCCAATCAATGGTGTCGTAAGCGTCAGGAATTTCTTGGCCTTCAACATAAGCGGTAAAAATACCTTCTGAACCAAATTTTCCACGAACGTTTTGACTGACATAAACGTAACCACGTTCATTGAAGTATTCTCCATAAAAAGGTTGCAAGATATAGTCAGACTTTGTTCCATAGGGCACTCTTGAGAGAATAACGGGGTAAGGCCCTTTACCCTCAGGAATATATATATCTGTGAGTAGATTTATCCCATCTCGCATTTCTATGGGTGTATTCAATAAATGATTTGGGTTGGAACAAGCAGATATAAAAACAGTAATTAGAAGTGCCAAATATTTATTTTTCATAGCTATAATATTTTCTTAGCTTATCTCTTGTTATTTAAAGAAAAGACCAGCTCTCAGCATTAGCCTTTGCATGGATCCTAATTGCTGCCGATGCTTGTTTTTCAGTAGGCATTTTTTCTCCATTATGAAGTCCTACGCATAAATTAATCAAAGAAATATTTTTATGGTCATAAGGTAAATTATCATTCTCATTTAGATAACGAATCAAATCCAGCCATTCCTCTTTTTTTATATTCAATATTCTTGTAATGACATCTACCTCAGCACTTGTTTTTACTGTATCTTTCTCTTGATCTCTCTGTCTCTTAATTTGTTTTTCATTTAAAAGGTCATTTTCTTTTATATCACATGGGATAGATATTTTTTTTAGCTCATCCCATGCAATTGGCTTTTTTGCAAACTCTGAAATATTAGAAACACCATTCCTAAAATTCATATCCATAAAATTAGCTCTAACAGTTCTTGCAATATTTAAGAGTTCATTTAACAATTCTTGTGATAATTTTTGATTTCTAAATATTTTATTCAAATCAATATCAACTTTCTTTTCAAGTAGTGAATTTCTCAGCCATGCAATTGTATATGTTACTGTCAATGCTTTATAACCACGTTCCTGCTTATACCATTCAGCCTTATTAATTTCAGAATCTAAAGATTTAAATAGAATAGCTTTAGCAATTAATTTTTTATAAAATGGCTCCCTAAAATTATCATCCGTACGCTCCCACTCTTTTATGAGTTCTGAGCCAAGAAGTGCGAGATTTTTTTGTGCACCTTTGCAAACTTCAAAAGGACGTCTTCTCCATGTATTCTCATATTTAGCTAAATCTGTTTTGACAAATTTTTGAGACTTTGGATATTCTGATTGAAAGCCCCTTTTAGCCGATGGTGTTCGTTTTTGTCTCAATGCAACATTGTATTGCCCTCTGGATCTCTCATAGAACCATTTAGATGGAATTCCATCTTGACCGGACACATGTGTTTTTCTTGAAAGATCCTCGATTCTTCTGTGAAAAGGATGATTAGATATTAGATCTGCCGCTTGAACTGCAGCCTGAGTATTTGAATACCGAGATATATTTGCTGTCATCTCATTATTGTATTCAGCATTTTCTCCATCCAATATTGTTAATTTCATCTGAACAGAGGCTTTTTTGAGATCAATATCACTCCATTTCAAATTTCCCCCTACAGATCCGGGCCCTTTATTTTCCTTAGGAGCAAAATAAATACAACAAGTAGTTTGACCTCCATTAACAATCTGCATATTTTCTAATTGAACAATTTTCAGGTGATTGCCATCTCTCTTTGTTTTGAGATCTGAAGCTGTTACTGTTATTCCATTGTTGTAAACAAAGAAATTCTCTGGTTCTTTCAATAAGCACTCTTTCATTCCTTTATTCGACAGACCTCTAAATTCCAAAAAACTCCTAACATTACTTTGAAGTAACCTCTGACCCCATCTATGGTATATCTCTGAGAGATAGTCTGCTGGCATCACACATAAAAATGACTTTTGCCCTGTTGGTGATGAATTGGATGAAAGTGCAATTAATCCATCGTCAAATAACTCTTCGAAATCAATTAAAGTATTAGCATTTTCATTATTACCTTGCTCAATATCAAATAAGTAAGCAAGATCAAATACCTCAATAGATGTGTCTCGGTCATATATACTTTCTAAACTTATTCCTGAACTCCTTACCCGAGTTGTTAGCTTTTTATTAGTTATGATTATTATTTTAAACTTTATTGCTTCATTTATTCGGCTTGAAATATCGGCGAGCCTTGAGGCAGTATCGTATCCAACTTGTTCGAGAAAGCTTGTATTATCAATACTAGTAAGTAATTTAGAGACTCTCTTGCCTAGTGTTTCAATTTCCTGTTTATTAATCGGCTCTATCTTACTTGCATCATCACTAAATTCAGTGACAATTCCGTAAATACTTTTTTCTAACTCATTCCAAGCCCACCCATCAATTTGCGTTCCCTCTTTCTTGTTTCTATGGCTAAAGCTTTCAGTCTCTGAGGTGTCAGATATGACGCCTACATCTGACAGTAAATCGGTAGTAAGAGAATAAAACTCAGATTTTGCTAAAGATGAGGATGCATCTGAGATTGAAATGCACCGATTAATCAGATCCGTATTATATTCAATTTCATCGTAATCAATCATTTTTTATTAACTCATCGAATGATATTTCTAGCCTGTTATCGATAATTTTTGTTTCATCAATCTCATAATTCATTTTAACAATAGCCTCTGGAAGCGTGTCTGGTTTAATTGATGGAAAATTTTCATCTACTTGATAAAAAAATAAGCTTAAGAAAGTAAACTTTTCATCTAACTCATGATTCGTAGCATTGAAATACAAGTTTTTAATTTTTAATAAAAAAGATGTTTTTGTTTCAGTATCTTTACCCAAGCCTTCTATTATCTCTTCGTAAAAATCCCTAAGACTTTTAGAATCGCTATCATTTCCCTTGTTTATATAAATTTGAATCAAGTACAGTCTGTCTGTGACTTTTTCAAGCTGATCTATAGAATTAATATTTATTACTGATCGTGAACCAGAAAGTTTAGTTTTGACCTCCAGTGCTACCCTATTAAAAGTGAAGTCTTGTTTCTTATTTTCTGGGCCGATCCAAAAGTTTATCGCATCTCTCAGAGGATGAACCTCAGTAATTTTTTCATTTAAAATAAATAACTCACCCCATAAGCCAATAACCGCATTTTTACCAATGCCTTTTCTTGATATTTTGAGTAATTCTGTCCATTCAAGAAATCGCTCTTTTGCATGTCTGAAAACATCACTATCTCTAGATTTTTTACAATGATTAGCAACATCTTTTATAACCAACGTAAAACTATCCAAAAAAGATTCATCTTTTAACGTAAATAGTAGTCTTGTCTTTGTATTATCAAATTCAACAGTTCTTATATCAATAACATTAAACTCTGAGAGAATCTCTGTATCCATTTTGAGGGGAATTTGAATTACCATTAACTTTTCATTCCTCTCATTGATTGATACATGAAAACGCTTATCATGTAGGAATAATCTCTGAGTTAATGGATAAATCGGTTGAGAAATATTCTCCCATGGATCGATGTTGAAAGAATCGTTATAATCACTCATATTCATCTTCCTCGTCTAACAAAGCGTCGAAACCATAATCAAAATCCATCTCCTGTTGACCAACTTTATTATACGTATATGAACTTTGTGTATTTTTATGTATATCCTTAATTTCTGATGAAGTTTTACCAAAATGCTCTTCCTTCAGATAAGGAAAAGATATTGAGTAGCCAATATATGGAAATTGTGTGTAATTTTCGAGATCACCATCACCCCGCAAAAAATTTCCTCGTGTATTCCAGGGTTTCATCAAAATCAAGTTAAAAGGATAAATTATCAAAACAGGGAAATTTCTCTCTGTAGAATTTAAATAATATCTATTTGAAACATTATCAGATTTATTATTATTTTTATATTCAGAATTAATCCTCTCAATTTCATCTTTACTCAAAAATAATTTTTCATCGGCTGGATCACCAAGGTTTGAATTAGGACTTTCTATTATTTTTCCGTCAGTATCCACTGTCCTTTGAGGTAGAAAGATTTCTTGTCCTAAAAAATCGTAAGAATACATGGGTTGATCTCCTCTCTCCTCTAGGACTCTCGTGAACCATGTATTTGTTTTCTTTTTATTCGTGAAAAATAGGACTCTAAATTTAAATTGACCCAATATATTTTTCATTTTTTTAATATGCCTAATTAATGCTTGATCACCTAAATGATCTGGAGTCATATTCATTTCTTGTATAAAATTAATCACATCATCATGATCTACATTATCATATATAATTTTAGAACTATCGTTATGAAACGTGCTCTTATTTATTGAGGTATTTTCATCAAAACTCTTGATAAGATTCTCAGTGATATGAAGACATTCTTTATGATCAAAATCAATCTTCCATCTATATCTATTCTGCCTTTGTCCCCATAGGTCAATTTTATGAATTCTCTCCTTGGCTGTATGCATTTTTAATCTTGCGGTAATAAGCAATGAATCTGGATGAGATCTTATTTTCAATCCGAAATTTTCTGGTGTTTTATACTGTCTTTCCATCTCTTCTAAATCTATATATAAATCATTTATAGCTCGTGCGATGTGAGAGTACCAATTGAAGCTTTGTTTTGGCATGAAAACTTTACATAGGTCTTGATAATTATCCCTATATCCAAACCAGCGGCACATTTGCATCAAAGTATCGTACATTTTTGAATTTCTTGCGAAGTAAGTAACTGACAATCCTTCAAACGTGACACCTCTGGATAATTTATGCCCACCAACAACAATACAAACCAAACCATTAGCTTTGAAGGCTTCGTAGTCGAGCTTGTCGCCACTTGAACCGAGGTGAAATGTTTTGATTTTTCGAGCGACAGCCTCTAGCATCGGAAAAATATCATGCCATTGTTCCTCAATGTCAAAATTGCTTAGAAAAGTATCATTTATTTCATTTATTATGTTTGATGCAAGAGCCTCTCTAGGAGGATTACCTTCTGTTGCCTCTATCGCATTTTTAATTTCTTCAACATAGCTTTCTAGCAATTTTTTTGTTTCTTTATTCACGTCATTTAAGAAAGAAACATTGACGATCATGCTATGATGTTCTTTGTCATCTCCTCTAACAAATCTTACTGCTGTTGATATAAAAAAAGTACGAACTGATTCTTTAAGTTTTAATGGTAATTCTTTTACATCAAGCGCCATCTCTTTTTTCTGGCCCGAGATAAGAATTAATTTTTCCTCATGATCTTTGATAGCTTCATTTTCAAGGATAATAATCGGGGATGATTGCTGGTCTTTCTCTTCATTTTTGATAAAAAAGAAATCCTGACCACAATAATTATCCGGTACAGGTGTTCTTATTAGAAAATCTTTAGGAAATAGGTTTTCACCCAACATTGCATCTTTATTGTTTGGATCAATGAAAATATTTGCGAATGGTGTGGCTGAATATCCAACATAAGTGTTTCTATCAAATAGATTGAGAATGTTTCTTATCTTCTCATTTGTTGCCGTAATATCTAAATATTTTTGTCTAGTATTCGGTGTTGCGTAATCTGCCTCATCATCTATAAATAATATAGGCAACTTAAGTCTATTATTATTTTCAGGGTCAAGTTTATGCTTATTTTTTATCCATTCATAAAGCGTGTTCAAAATACTGACATTCTTTTTAACGCAGAAAATGATTGGAATCGTTGTCCCCGGAACATGAAACTTGAAAGTTCTTGCTGCCCTTTGATTGAAATCGCTTTCTATAGAGGTTCCTTCGTGTACACCGTATTCATTTATATCTCTTATGGCACCTACACCTATTTCCTTTTGGCCGTTTGAGTTATCATGCCCAATAAAACCCTCATTAATTCTTAATTGGGTCTGATCTCTTAGTTCATTTTGGTGACCTCCAAGAATTATAATCATCTTATACCCAAGATCAGCAGCCTTATTTATAAGGCCTAGATAGTTTTGGGTTTTACCAGACTGAACATTACCCATTACGAGACCTCGTCTCGACCATTGTCCTGTTTGTAACGGGTCTCCAGATAAATCTAAAATACTGTCAATAATTTTTTCATTTTCCTCAATGACTTTTGCTGAACGACCTATTTGCTGAAGAAATTCTCGATAGGCATCATAATAGTTAAATTTAAGTCTTTCTTTATCTAATGATTCAAGCCAACCTCTTTGAACATTATTGCCAGATAAAACAATCGATTTTTCAGATAGATCTTGGTTAAATTGAGTGGCAAGCTCAAATTCAATTTTCTTTAGCATTTCATTAGAAACTTCGATTTTCACTTCAGTGCCAGTATCTGCTAATATTTTCTCGAAATCACTTAATGCTTTTTTCAAGCAATCATTTATTTGATTTTCTCCTGTCTTGCCAAGTTTTCTTTCAAGCAGATAAAAATTTCTGGCCATTTTTTTTAGCTCTTCTTTTAGCTCTTCATTGAAAATATCGTCGTTATTCATTTTTGCCCTCGAGTTTTTTCAAGAATACGTCAACAGAGTCTTTTATTTTATTTATTTTCTCAGGTTTATTGCCCATTGAAAATAAAATGTGTTTTAGTGGGAGATGGTCAGCCATATCAATTAAATATTTTGTTAATTCTTTTTTTTGTTTTTTGTCTACATTTTTAATTATATTTCGTATCGATTTATTTTTGGTGCTTATTGTATATTGAATTTCTGTTCCAGCCCTTGTTGTCTCTTCGATAATGTCCCAGTAATCGTTAGATTTAGACTTTCGCTTTCCTCTAACTTTATAATCTTTTTTCGATTGCCCCGTTGCTGTTAATGCAAGAGATCTAAATTTTCTTAATACATGCTGTGGAAATTGAAATGATGCTTTCTTTACATCTGTACCCCAGATATGATCCATTGATGATGGAACGTCTACTTGAATTCTCGCTCTATTACCAAGAACTCCTGACGCATGTGTATTCAGCCAATCACCCTCTAACATCAATCTCTTATCTCTGAATACGTAAAAACCTTGTCTTGAATTATAATTTTCTAATCCGCCAACACGATCAAGATCTTCAAGAGTGAGTTTGTCTGGGTGAGGTATATTATGTATTATGATGTTGACTTTTTTTCCATCTGCCCTGATCACAGTATCACCGATCTCCTCGTAACCCTTATAACCCCTCATAAAAGGATCTATAGGCTGAATTTTGTGCTTGTTAATATAAATATTTATTTTATTTAATCGATCATCTTTTTCTGGCTTTAAAAATCTAAAAAAATATGTTGCTACTGTTCTTTTTAGATTTTTTATATCTTCATTAATTGTATTTTCTAGGCTGAAATGTGAGTCTTTTTTACCATCTTGATACCTATCGATATTTCGCCATATTATTTCTGTTCCAGAATCACCTTTTATTCTAATTTTTTGATTAGATATTGTCCTGTACTGAGCTTCAGAATAGGTCCTCAGTATCCATTTATCTTCTTCAATAATTTTATCTATATCCCATACTGCAATATTAGGTGGCATTCTTTTTCTTTTTGAAATTACGGTAAGATTCCTCGCTTGGGAAAAGCTTGCGGTTTTCATACCCGACCCAAATCGACCTAAATCTCCTGATTCACGCTCAGTCTCTGGATCTTTACAACCTAACCTCATATTTTTGATGAGGTCTTCCTTAGACATCCCCTCTCCATCATCAACAATTGATATGAATTTTTGATTATCCCCACCTAATGGTATCGTTATGTATATATTTTTTGATTTTGCAGCAATGGAATTGTCAAGAATATCGCAAATAGAAGTATCGAGCGTGTAACCTATTTTTCTCAAGGTTTTTATTTCATTTGATGGGCTTGGGGGTAATTCTATATTAGCCATCAATTTCATCCATCGATATATCCCAAATTAAAAGGGCTTTTTGAATAGCAACATTTTCCTCAAAGACTAAGCCATCTGAGGAAGCACTTCTTTTTGCGATCTTCAAAATAGGTAATCTCAGTTCTTCATACTCTATTATCTTGAGATAATCTTCGATCTGTTTATTTGAGCTAAAAAACTCATCTATAATTTGATCAACTTTTTCATTCGTGATGTTATTTTTAAATATATTTTGAAATTCTGTATGAGCTGTTTTTATCTCTGTATCCGTAAGAACACCATCTTTTGCGGCTATACAAAAAACAACAAAAAAGATATTTTTGATACAGTCGGAATTTAATTTTTTCAATCTCATCACCTATCACTTATTTTAAATTTTTATAAAAATCAGAGCATTACAATTTATATATAGCAAAATTAGACTATCTATACCATACACAATAATTTCCTCATAAGTGATATTATTAGCGTATGAGAAAAAATATAAAATTTGTAGATTTATTTGCTGGAATTGGAGGGATGAGAATTCCCTATGATGAATTAGGTGGTGAATGTGTATTTTCCTCTGAAATTGATAAATTTGCACGAAGTACATATGAAGCAAATTTTAAGGAAAAACCGAGTGGTGATATAACTCAAATTCATGAAAAAGACATACCAGAACACGATATTCTCCTTGCTGGATTTCCATGCCAAGCATTTTCTCAAGCTGGCTTGAGGAGAGGTTTTGAAGATACGAGAGGTACATTATTCTTTCATATAGCAAGAATCCTAAAATACCATAAACCAAAAGCATTTCTCCTCGAAAATGTAAAAGGTTTAAAAAATCATAATAATGGTGAAACTCTGAAAATTATAACTAGGGTTTTAAAAAACTTAGAAAATCATGACAGTGGATTTGGCTATAATAATTTATATACCGAAATACTAAATGCTAAAAATTTCGGTCTACCTCAAAATAGAGAGAGAATTTTTATCGCGGGATTTAAAAATGAAGAAATTGAATTTAAATGGCCTGAAGTAAAAAAAACCACCACTAGACTTGGAAAAATCCTTCATAAAAATACATCAACTAAATATACAATTTCAAATAAATTATGGAAAAGTCATAAGAAAAGAAAAAAACAAGCGAGATCAAAAGGTTATGGATTTGGATACTCACTTTTCAATAGAGATTCAGTATGCACAAGAACTATTTCTGCAAGATATTATAAAGATGGATCTGAAATACTTATCGAACAAAAAGGCAGGAATCCAAGAATGTTAACACCAAGAGAAGCGGCACGTCTTCAAGGTTTTCCAGAATGGTTTAAAATTCCTGTCAGCAGAGGAAGGGCTTATCAGCAATTTGGAAATGCAGTGCCGGTCAACGTCATAAGGCATATTGCAAGAAGTATGTTGGATTCGATTAGTCGCACTTGATCCATATAATAATGAAAACTAATTTATTTATTCTTAAAATAGTAATTATGCTCTAATCATAATTCAATTTCATACACAATATCTTATGATCTTATCACCCAAAATTCATACTTTGCTGATTAAATTCAGGATTGTCATGTGAGTCTGCATCATATTTGAAAGCAACACTTCTTAATATCTCTATATCTCTATTTTTATTATGCACTACTTTCTTTTTTTTGTTTTTATGCATATTTATGATTGATTTTCCGATTGATTCTGCCAGTTTTGGTGGAACAGCATTGCCTATTTGTACCCACATCTTTGTTAGAGCTCCAGAAAATTTAAAATTTGGAGGAAATGATTGTAGTGATGCGGCTTCTCTCACAGTTAAATAACGATCTTCACTGGGATGATAATATCGTCTTCCGTCAGTAACTATTGTGGGCGACGGTCTATCAGGATGTAATCTAAATAGCTTGGCTTCTCTGAATCTTTTCTCTCTAATATTATTCCAATCAATATCGAATCGTAGTTCTTCTGGCAAGTACTCATCCTCATCTCTTTTATAACGAACTGATCCTCCCGGAGGGATATGATTTATTCTCGCTTTCTCGATATCTTTTTTTATTTGCGCACTATCAATGTCATGATTATATGATTTATTCCTGTAAGATAATTTTTTTTCAAATGCCCATCCAACTGTTTTTACTTCTTTGTAACACTTTATATTCTCGTCATGATTATTAAATTCCTTCTTAGGAAATTGATTCTCTATTTCTAGATTATTGCCTATCAATACGACTCTTCTTCTATGTTGAGGAACACCATAGTGGTGAGCGGATAAAACTGCGGCATCCATATGATAACCTCGATCTTCAAATTCATTGAAAATTGATGCCAGTGTATTTGTATTTTTTTTTGAGAGCAGTCCAGTAACATTCTCCAAAACAATGTAATTTGGCTTAAATGTCTCAACAAATTTAATATACTGCATGAATAAATGGTTTCTAGAATCTTTAGCATCATTTGTACCTATTGTTGAAAACCCTTGGCATGGGGGCCCTCCACAGATCAAATGAACCCTTCGTCTTCTTATAATTCTCTTAATTTCACTTGTTTTGATATTCTTGATATCACGACATATTCCGATTCCTTCCTTATGATTCTTATTAAATGTTTGAATAGCAGAAGGAAGAATATCAATACCCGCCAAGCAATTCATCCCTGATTTTTGCAAACCATAAGACAAGCCTCCTGCTCCACAAAATAAGTCAATAAAATTAAGTCTCATTTTTTTGTATTATGTATGAGTTGATGTTAATTTTTTTAGATAGATACCCTTAAAGTTTACCTCAAATAAAAAAATTAATTCCAAAAAAATAGGGAGATGGAGAAAAAATGTCACATAACAAAGGAGATAAGTATGAATCGAAAATTCATAAGATTTTATTAAAAAAGAACTTATCCAACACACAAAGGGGTGGGGGTTCAGATAAAGCTGATGTTGTGGTGAATCTGAATAATAATATAAATATTAACATTGAATGCAAAATTCCTGGTGCAGATTATGGGCAGAAAAACCTTGTTTATTCTAATTCAAAATGGAAATGGGCAAAACCAGACACTGTTACCAGGATGTATGATTTTTTAAAAGTCATAGATTATATTGATCAAGGATTTATTCCAAAAAATGCGAATCACTCAAATCTCTCAGCAAAAGATTGGGGGAAACTAAAGAAGAAAATTATTGGAAGCAAAGAGAAAGAATTCGATCAAAAAAACTTTGAAAAAAGTATCGAAAATATAAGTTTGGATCATTTTTATGAATTTTATAAATCAAGAGATACTTACTATCTGCAGCTAAAAGGTTCGGGCTTGTATCACTTATTTGAAGATAAATATAAACTTGGGACAGAGCAATACGATGGTAGAATTAAACTCAGACTGAGAGCGAAATCGATTCATGCCCATGAATACTGGGTAAATGG